>Ga0207639_10000602_pt1 | contig 24789 bp, 18 predicted proteins | sample KBSCornC32_FD_184299 | JGI IMG/M metagenome (GOLD analysis project Ga0207639, IMG submission 184299) | Corn rhizosphere microbial communities from Kellogg Biological Station, Michigan, USA - KBS Corn C3-2 (SPAdes) (version 2) | ecosystem: Host-associated > Plants > Roots > Rhizosphere > Soil ...
GATGCTTGATCGCGCATTCCCATTCGACGACCGCCCAGCCGGGATAGTCGTACTGCGCGAACTTCGAGAAGATCGCCTTGAAGTCGACCTGCCCGTCGCCGAGCGAGCGGAAACGTCCGGGCCGATCGATCCAATTCTGGTAGCCGCCATACACGCCCGATTTTCCAGATGGCCGGAACTCCGCGTCCTTGACGTGAAAGATGCGGATGAACTCGTGATAGAAGTCGATGTACTGCAGATAGTCGAGCTGCTGCAGGACGAAGTGGCTCGGGTCGTAGAGCATCTTGCAGCGGCGATGACTGCCGGTCGCTTCGAGGAAGCGCTCGAACGTCACGCCATCGTGCAAGTCTTCGCCCGGATGGATTTCGTAGCAGACGTCGACGCCGGCGGCGTCGAACGCGTCGAGAATCGGCTTCCAGCGCCGCGCCAGCTCCGCGAAGGCTTCTTCGACGAGTCCGGCGGGACGTTGCGGCCAAGGATAGAACGTGTGCCAGAGCAGCGCTCCCGAGAATGTCGCATGTGCGTTCAGCCCCAAATTCTCGCTCGCGCGTGCGGCGAGATGAAGCTGGTCGACCGCCCATGCAGTGCGCTCGCGCGGATTGCCGCGCACGGAATCGGGGGCGAAGCCGTCGAACAGCGCACCGTAGGCCGGATGCGACGCCACAAGCTGGCCCTGCAGATGCGTCGACAACTCGGTGATCTGCAAGCCGCACGATTCGACGACGCCCCTGATCTCATCGCAATAAGTTTTGCTTTCCGCAGCGCGCTTCAGGTCGAAGCAACGCGCGTCCCAGCTTGGAATCTGCACGCCGAGATAGCCGATCGATGCCATCCACTCGCAAATGCTTTCCAGCGTGTCGAACGGTGCCTTGTCGCCCATGAACTGGGCGAGAAAAATCGCCGGGCCTTTGATCGTCTTCATGCCAAAGTCGTCCACTTCTTGTCGGATTGCGCGGAGCGCACGACGGCTTCCACGAACGCCATCCCATGCAGACCGTCGTCGACGTTCGGGAAATCGTAGTTGCGGTAATCGATGGCGGGATCGCGTTCGTAATCGCGCACTGCCTTGTAGAACGCCGCGTAGATATTCGCGAACGCTTCGAGATAGCCCTCCGGATGACCCGGCGGCGTACGTGAGTTGGCTGCGGTGATCGGATCGAGATAGCTCCAGCCGGTACGCAACACCTGCATCGGCGCGTCGAGCAAGCGTAGGATCAGCGAATTCGCGTCGGCCTGCTGCCACTCGAGCCCGCCCTTCTCGCCGTAGACACGAATGCGGATGTTGTTCTCTTCACCCGCTGCGACCTGGGTTGCGAACAGCACGCCGCTCGCGCCGTTTTCGAAGTGCAGCAGCATCGCGCTGTCGTCGTCGAGACGCCGACCGGGCACGAATGTCGACAGCTCGGCATTGATCTCCGTGATGCGCAAACCGCTCACGTATTCGGCGAGATGCGCGGCATGCGTACCGATATCGCCGATCGCGCCGCCGGCGCCGGACCGCGCCGGATCCGTGCGCCAGCTCGCCTGCTTCTGTCCGCCGCGCTCGAGAGCGGTCGACAACCAGCCCTGCGGATATTCGACGTAGATTTTCCGCACGGCACCGATACGTCCCGATGCGATCAGCGCGCGCGCCTGTTTGACGAGCGGATAGCCGCTGTAGGTGTATGTCACCGCGAGCAAGCGATGCGTACGCGCGACGACATCCTTCAGTTGCCGGGCTTCGTCGAGCGAGAAGCACATCGGCTTGTCGACGATGACGTGGAAGCCGTTCTCCAGACAAAGCCGCGCCGGATCGGAGTGAACATGATTCGGCGTGACGATCGCCGCGAAATCCATGCGCGCGTCGGCAGGCAACACCTTCTCCGCGGCGATCATCTGTGCGTAGCTGTCGTACACTCGCGATGGCGGCAGATGATAGCTCTCGCCCGCCTCGCGCGAACGCGCCGGCGAACTGCTGAACGCGCCACAGACAAGCTCGGCCTCGCCATCGAGTTCCGCCGCGATGCGATGGATGCGGCCGATAAACGAGCCGGGTCCGCCGCCGATCAACCCCATTCGCAACTTGCGCGCCATCGATGCTTATCCGAACCGATGATCAGAGCGCGCGCGGGGGTTGCCGCACCCGCGCGCGATACAGATGCAACCCGGCGAAGACGACGACGAGCGGCAGCGCGAGCGCCGCCATCATCTGCAGCGCCGCGCCGGCGCCGAGGCTGTCGATGCGCGCGCCCATCACCGGCAGCGCCACCGCGACCGAAAGCATGCCTGCCCCGCCCATTAAGCCCATGAGCAAGGCGCCGCCGCGCGGGTATTGCTGCGAGGTGACGCCGAGCATCGTCGGCCAGAGAAAAGCTTTGCCGATGCCGAATACGGTCGCCGCCGCGAACGCGATCGCACTGCCGCTGCCGGCCTGCAGACCGCCGAGCCAATAGAGGCCGACGCCCGCAAGCGCGGAACAGACGAGCAGCGTAGGTATCGGTGCGCCATGCGCGATGCCGCCGCCGAATGTACGCAGCAGAAAGACCAGGCCCGCGGTGTAGACGAGATAGAGCACGCCCTGCAACTGCGGCGCGAGCGTCTGCATGACCGCCGGGAACCACTGGTCGGGACCGAGTTCGATCGCCGCGGTGAGCCACATGCAGCCGAACAGCAGGAGGAACCCGGGGCGCAGCGCTTCGCGCCACATGTCCGCCGTAGGCACATTGTTCTGCACGCGCTCAGTGGCGGGATACCGCAGCGACAACGCCATCGCGAGATAGACGAGCGCGGGTACCAGAATGACGGCGAGTTTGGCTTCCCAGCGCGCATGCCAGCCCGCAGTCATTGCCACGGCGACGAGGCCGCCGATGATCATGCCGCCCGGCCACCAGGCATGCAGCATGTTGAGGCGCTGCGTCTTGCGATTGCTGTAGACGGTCGCCACGAGCGGGTTGATGACGCCTTCGACGAGTCCTTGCGACAGCCCCATGATCATGAAGCCCGCATACACCATCGTCGTGCCCGGATGATCGAACACCGAGGCGACCGGCGCCGCGGGACGCGCCGCGAACACGACGAGGCCGATGCCGACGAAATAGCCGAGCGCCGAGAGAACGTGTAGCGCACGCATGCCGACGACGTCGACCAGCGCACCGCTGATCAGGATCGAGATCGTGAAGCACCAGAACGCCGGACTGAAGATCAGCCCGAGCTGCTCGTTGCTCAGGTGGAACGCCGCGGCCATGTCGTTGGCGATGTCGCCGCGGATCGCGAAAACCATCGACGTGGTCACCAGCGAGATGCAACTCGCGATGAAGAGTTTGCTTTTGTCCATGGTCGGCTCGTCGATCACTGCGCTGCGATAGGGCGAACCCAGATATTGCGGAAACGCACCGGGAAGGTGTGATCCTGCAGCTTGATCGGCATGGCGAGATCGTGCGGCTGCCACTTCGGCAACGCGTGGTGCACGCTCGGACCGAGCAACGCGGTGTGATCCTGCGTGAGCACGCCGTTGTGGAAGACGGTGACGAAACCGGACGAGGTCATCTTGCCGTCGGCGAAGCGCGGGCTGGTGAAGACGATGTCAAAGCTTTGCCATTCGCCGGGCGGCCGCGCAGCGTTGACCTGCGGCGGCGTCTGGCCGTAGATCGCCGAAACCTGGCCGTCGGCGTAGGTCGGATTGTCGTAGCTGTCGAGAATCTGCACCTCGTAAATGCCGGCGAGGAACACGCCACTGTTGCCGCGGCCTTGGCTGTTGCCTGACGCCGGCGCGGGCTCGCGGAATTCGACGTGCAACTGGTAGTCGCCGAATTTCTGCCGGGTGACGATGTCGCCGGTTCCGCCGGCGACTTCCATGTAGCCGTTCTCGACTTTCCACTTCGCCGGGCCGCCGCCTTTGTCCGACTGCCACGCATCCAGGTTCTTGCCGTCAAACAGAACGATCGCATCGGCGGGCGGCTTGCCGACTTCCGCGCCGGGTGCAACGACGCGGGGATGTGGTCGATCGCCGTCGTGAACATGCCATTTCGTGCCGGGGATCAGCGGCGTGTCGCTGTAGCCTGTCGGCCACTTTTCTTCCTCGGCCGCGCTGGCGGCGACAGCGAGGCACAGCATCAAAGCGGCAGTGAGCACAGTGTTTGCTTTCATCAGTGTGATTCCGATAGCCCGTTTTAGAGGAATGACGAGTTTTTCTCTCAACAGGGATTTTTCAGCGGCTTGCCATCGATACGGTCCTGCAGCCAAGGAAGAACGTTCGTGTAGTCGAACGTGCCGTGAGACTTGTCCGCCTCGAAATCGACTTCGATTTTCGTGCCGAGCTTGCAGGCATCTTCGATCGCCTTCTTCGTCCACTCGGGCTTGATGTATTCGTCCTTGCCGGCGTAGATCACCAGCATCGGCGCATCGGCCTTGCGTTTGGCGACGGCCAGTTCTTCGAGCCGCGCTTTGAGCGCGAGCGTCGCCGCGCGATTCGCCGGTTTCAGCTCTTCGGATTTGATCTGGCCGACGGCGCGTGCACGATCCTGCAGGCCGGGACCTTTGCACTGGATGAGCGCCTCCGCGTTCGTCTTCACCGAACCGCGGCGATACAGATCAAGATCGAGATCCGGATGCGCACGTCCCTGCGCGATCAACAACGCGGTATAAGCGGCGCTCTGGAACGGCGTCATCACTTGGTCTTCGGCCAGTTGCGCATAGCCGGAGATATTCGCAGCCGGAACGGCATTCACCGCCGCGACGAGGTGCATCTCCGGCGCGTACACCGACGCCTGCTCGGCGGCGGCCCACGACGCACCGCCGCCCTGCGAACCGCCGAAGGTGACCCAACGATCGGAAATCACCCCGGGCTTGGCGTTGCGCAGCGCACGCACCGAGTCGATGACGTTGTAGGCCTCCGTCTTCGAGTTGAGGTACTCGTGGATACCCGGCGCGCCGAGACCCTGGTAATCCGTAAACGCCACGGCATAGCCGGCCTTGAGGAATTTCGTGACCAGCGCGACCTGACCAAGCATATTCGGCGACAGCGTCGGCCCGCATTCGGGCGTGATGCCCGTCGTGCCGTGCGCGATCGCCAGCGTGATCCAGCCGCCCGGCGGCGGCGTACCGCCCGGAACGAACACCGCGCCCGAGACGGCCGTGTGCTGGCCGTCGCTCGACGTCGAACGATAGAGCACGTGCAAGGCTTCGGCACCGAGATCCTTGACCGACTGATCGATGTCGGCAAACGGTTTGACTTCGACGAGCGTTCCGGGGCCGTTCGCATTCTTGGCTGACTTCGCCGCCTCGGTCGTACAGCCGCTCATCAGCGTCATCGACGTTGCCAGCGCGGCCAACGTCGCCCAGCCGAATTTCTTTGTGCTCACGCTCACGCGCATCACTTGCCTCCCGCAAACAATTGGGTGAAGAACTCATAGTCAATCTTGGCCGCGTCCATCGGCGTGGTCGGAAACGGTTCTTCCTGTTCGACGAACATATGCTCGACATGGCCGCGGCGGACGAAGTCGACGACCTCGTTCCACTTCACGATGCCCGTGCCCGCGTCGGTCGAGGCGAGCTCCATGACCGAGGTCGATGGACGTTTGGTGTCCTTGAGGTGCAGCAGCCGAATGCGCTCGCCGAGCAGGCGGAACAGCGGTGGCAGTTCTTGCCCTGCCGAGACGGCCCAGCCGACATCGAGTTCGAAGCTCACGAGCTTGGGATCGGTACGCTCGACGAGCAGACGAAAACCGTTCGTGTCGCCCGGCAGCGCAAGAAAATCCATGCCATGGTTGTGATAGGCCAGACGCAACCCGTGCTTGGCGAGCACCGCGCCCTTCGCATTGAGGAGGTCGGCGGTGCGCTTCCAGTCGTCGGCTTCGAGCGAAGCGAACAGCCGTGACGCCGCCGCAACGTCGAAGCCTTTCGGCGGATTTTTCAGCACGTCGTAGATGCGGTCCGGCAGCAGCGGAATCGAGACGACGACGAAAGACACGCCGAGCGTTTTCGCGTCGGCCGCGAATTTCGGTAGATCGCCGGTCAAGTCCCATGCGCCCTTCGCCGGTCGCGGCAGCGCATGCAGCGCGGGCCCCACGAGTCCCGCGCCGTCGAGCGCACGCTTCAGTTCTGCGAATGAACGATCGTAGTGACCGGAGAATTCGACTTCGCGGTAGCCAAGCGCCGCCAGCGCCTTGAAGGCCGCGGCGATGTCGTCCGCAGGCTTGAGGCCCAGCGTGTACAACTCCATTCCGGGCACCCAGCGCACGGGCGACTTGCCGCCAGCCGCTTCTTTCGCGACAGCGGAACGCATCGCGCCGGTGAAGCCCGAGGCGCAGGCTGCCGCGGTGAGTGCCGCGAGAAAGCGGCGGCGCGAGTGGAAAGTTTTTTCGTTCACGCTAGACCTACCTTTTTGAGAACTTCGAGCGGCGGTCCGTCGAAGCGCGGCAGCGGCACGTTGCCGACGTACTGCACGTCCTTGCGCCCCTGCGGCGTCGTGTAGAAACCGCCGGTCGTCAGATCGCGATAGCGCGCGAAGAACTTCGCCGCTTCGACAAAGTCCGCACCGGCTTTGGGCAGATAGCAGATGTCGTCGCAGATCGCATGGACCTGCTCCGCATTCAGCGCGGTGAACGATTTCGAGAAACGGCGCGAGGCCTCCGCGTCGAGCCATACGAATCCCTCGAGCACGAGCTTGCGATCGACCGTCTGCGTCGGATACGGCGCGCTGATCCACTCATCGATGAAGTCGACGACGCCGACGGCCGAAGCGCTCGGTGAGGTTTCGTCGACGGGAATGATCGTGTCGCACAGCGCCGTCGCCAGCCGACGTTGCGCGGGATTGAACGTCAGCGGCCACAGCTCGCCCGGATGGAAGGCATCGATCAGCTTCGGATCGGTGCCGTAAGGTTTCGCTTCGCGCGCGCGTTCGGCCGCCTGCAGCGGGACGAACTGGCCGAGCGGGAACGCGGCCGCGGCGGCGGCCATCCACTTGAGTGTCGTGCGGCGATCCATCACAGCTCCTTGCGTTGCATCTGATCGAGGATGCGGTCGGCCACGCGCCAGGCATTGGCCATGATCGTCAGCGTCGGATTCTTGTCGGCATTCGACGGGAACACCGAACCGTCGGCGAGGAACAAATTCTCCACGTCCCAGGCCCGGCACCACTTGTCGACGACCGAGCGCTGCGGGTCGTCGCCCATCATCGCCCCGCCGACCTCGTGGATAATTTTGCCGCCTGGCTCGATCGCTTTCGCGCCGTCGGTCTCGGGCGGCTTCTGCGTGCGCCCGCCCATCGCCGCTATCAGGTCCGCGAACGTCTTCTGCATATGCGCGGCCTGCCGCGTTTCGTGCTCCGACCACTTCCAGTGGAAGCGCAGCACCGGAATTCCCCATTTGTCCTTCACCTGCGGATCGATCTCGCAATAGGAATTCTCATTCGGGATCATCTCGCCGCGGCCGGCGAAGTAGACCATCGAGCCGAAATAGCGGCGCGCATCTTCCTTGAGCTTGCGCCCGTAGCTGCCGCCGCTCAGCCATTCCAGCCCGGCGTTCGTGTAGAAGTCCGGCATGCGGCGGTTGTCGTAGAACTCGACGTGGTAGCCGCGCGCAAACGACAACTTGCCAGCCTTCTGCGCCTTGTACTCCCACCACGGCATGTACATATGCCCCCAGGTGGCTCCGTCCGCGTTGTGCGGCGGCAGGCTTTCGAGCAGCGGAATCTGCCCGGCGACACCGCTGCCGACGGTGTCCATCAGGTACTTGCCAACTTTGCCGCTGGAATTGGCCAGTCCCTGCGGGAACCGCACCGACTTCGAGTTGAGCAGGATGCGCACCGTCTCGCACGCGCTCGCCGCGAGCACGACCACGCGCGCGCGCGCCTCGCGCGAACGACCCGAGCGCTTGTCGACGAAACGCACGCCCCCCACACGGCCGTTCTTGCCGAGCGGTACTTCGGCGACCATCGCGTCGGTGACGATGTCGAGCTTGCCGGTATCGAGTGCCGGCGGCAGGTGCACCGTCGTCGACTGATAGTTCGCACGGATCGAACAGCCGTTGCCGCACGGCGTCGCCCAGAAACACGGCGAGCGCTTGCGCATGTCGCGCGCGAGGATGTCTTGCGCCACGGTATTGCCCGGATGCAGCTTTGCCGGCACATTCTTCCAGTCGAGCGGGCGCGTCATCACGGCGCGATGGCAGGCGACGACCGGGAGACCGAGCTTCGTGCCGTGCTTGCGGATCAAGAGATCGCTGATGACCGGCTTCGGTGGCGGCAGCAGGCAACCCTCGGGCGAATCCGGCGTGTTTTCAAGTCCTTCGTTCGAGCCGTAGACGCCGACGAGCATCTCGACCTTGTCGTAATACGGCGCCATGTCTTCGTAGCCGATCGGCCAGTCGAAGCCGAGACCGTCGCGCGAGTGCGGTTTGAAATCGTACGGACCGTTGCGCAGCGAGGCGCGGCCCCAGTGGTTGGTGCGCCCGCCGAGCATGCGTGCACGCCACCATTCGAAGCGCTCGCCATCTTTGTCGCTGGCCGAAACGTACGGCTCGCCGGGCACCTGCCAGCCACCGTCGATCGTCGCATCGTAAAAGCCGAACGGCTTGTCGGGCGTGTCGACGCCGCGCAGCGGTGCCATCTCCGGCGTCTGGAACATTGCCGTCTCAGTCATCGGATCGTACTTGCGCCCCGCCTCGAGCATGAGCACGCGCGCGCCGTTCATCGCAAGCGTGTAGGCCATCTGCCCGCCGCCCGCGCCCGAGCCGACGACGATGACGTCGTACTCCCCCTTCCCCGCTGTTTCCGCATCGATGAATGACATTGCCTTGATTCAGTTGTCCACAGTCCATTTCATCCGCGGAGTTGTCGCATGCGCCGTCATGCAGCGACCACGCAACAGTTGACCGGAAAGGTGTGCGCGTTTGGCCGCTTCGCACGAGCGTCCGAAAGTGAGCTCGTCACTGCGTCACGATCTTCACGTTCTTGAACTCCGCCGTCTCGTCAAAGGAGCCCAGGCCGACTTTGCCCGAACCGAGACTCACATCGACGGCACGCAGGGCGGCCACGGGTTTGCCGTCCACCGTGACAGCAACGGCACCCGTTGCCGCATCATGAATCAGCGTTGCGTGATACCAATGATTGTTTTGCGGAAAAGCGGGCGGACCGTCGAGTTCGCTGATGCGCACACGCTCACCGCCGTAAACGTGGAAGATGCCGTTGTGCACCGGAACCAGTTTGCCGCCGTCGATGGAAAGATGCGCGTAGTTGAAGTGCGCCGAATCTTGATAAGCAAAGACGATGATGAGGGACTTGCCGAGCGGCTTCACATCGGCTTCGACCGTCAGCCGGCTGTAATGCGGCACTTCCGTCAGAGCGAATTGAATGGGGCGGCGAGGACCGGGAAGTGAGTCTCTGGCTTTGGCCAGATGCAGAACCGCGGCGCCGTCTTCCCGATCGATCTGCCAGTCTGCATCGACCGGAACCGTCCACTGGCGATCGAAGATGGAGAGCGTGCCCGCGGCGCTGATCGAAGAGGCGGCAAGCAGAAGCGCGGCGAAGAGATTTTTCTTTTTCATCGCAATCCGATCGAGTAAAGCTACGCGCAACGGCCGGAGAAGCCGCCTGCGTCGCCGAGAGCGCCGTCGAGCGGAACGTCTTTCCCGCTCCATATTTTTTGCTGGGTCCACGGCTTCGGCGGGTTTTTCCAGAACGGATCATCCGGCGGCAGTCCCAGCGGCAGCCACGCGACCGAACAGAGATAGCTGCTGCCCGTGGAAATATAGTCTTCTGCAATCGAAGGTTGATGCCCGCAGAAACCCAACGTCAGCCAGCCCTGCTCGTCGAACGTGCCTGGCGCTTCGATCATGCGGCGCATCACCGCGGTCAGCGCGCAGCGAACCTGTTCCGGCGATACGCTTTCCGGAAGCTGCCGGCGCAGCGCCATGTTCGCCAGCAAGTGGAACGCGCCGAACCGATACGCGAGCGATCGGCCGATGGCGGGAAACGTTCCTTCCGGGCTGATCAGGCGCTCCTGGATCGCGGCGTAACGCTGCGCTCGCGCCAGAATCGCCGGCTTCATCGAGTTCCAGTCGCTGGAATGTTTCGAGACCGTGTCCAGCACATCGAGCAGCATGGGCTGGATAACGAAGCTGTTGTAGTAGTCCCAATGGAACTGCGGTCCGTCGCTATACGTGCCATCGCCCAGATACCAGCTTTGATGCTGGCGCAGCGCGTAGTCGACACGAACTTTGTCCCACCCCTCGCCCATGAACGCCAAGCCCGCTTCGACGATGGCGCTGAATAGGAGCCAGTTGTTGAACCACGGACGGATGACGCGCGTGGCTTGCAGCGCGTGCACCAGATTGCTCCGCGTCTTCGTATCCAGTTTTTCCCACAGTTGAGTCGGCGCACGCAGAATCGCCTGAACCAGGAATGCCGCATCCACGACAGGCTGCAAACCCTGGTTGAAATTCATGAAGTCGGCGGATTTCGGGTCCACCGCCGCATGAATGGCCGCGCGAGCCCACTCGACATGTTGCCGCCGCAACTTGCCTTCCGGTCCGTCGTCCGGTCCCGATTCGAGCCACGGCGCGATACCGCAAAGGAGCCTGCCGGTGGCTTCCAGATAGGTGAACTGGCGGCGGTCTGTCCGAGCACCGGGCGGCACTTCAAACGGCATCCGGGCTTTCAGCTTCTGCTCGCTCAGTGCTCGCAGCACGGGGTCTGCCACGCGCGATACGATCTGGATCCAATAGCGACGGTCATCGTCGCCTTGTTGTTCCGGCAAAGGGGATGACGACAACGGTGTCGATGTCATCGAGGCGAGCGCCCCCACGGCGGCAACGTTCTTGAGAAACGTCCGGCGAGCGACGCCGTTTGTATCTGAGTTCGACATCACAGCTCCCTGCGCCGCATGCGCTCGACGATATGGTCGCCGACGCGCCAGGCGTTCGCCATGATCGTCAGCGTCGGATTCTTGTCCGGGCTCGAAGGGAACGATGCACCGTCGGCGATGAAAAGATTGGCGACGTCCCAAGCCTGACACCATTTGTTGACGACCGACGTGTGCGGGTCGTCACCCATGATCGCGCCGCCGACTTCGTGGCTGATGCTGCCGCCGGGTGCGATTGCTTTCGCGCCGTTCTTTTCCGGAGGCTTCTGCGTGCGGCCGCCCATCGCCTCGATCAGGTCGGCGAACGTGCTCTGCATATGAGCAGCCTGACGTGTCTCCTGATCCGACCATTTCCAGTGAAAGCGCAACGCGGGAATTCCCCATTGGTCTTTCGTCCCCGAATCGATCTCGCAGTAGGAGTCTTCGTTCGGAATCATCTCGCCGCGGCCGGCGAAATAAACCATCGAACCATAATACCGACGCGCGTCTTCCTTGAGCTTGCGCCCATAACTGCCGCCGGTCAGCCATTCCAATCCGGCGTTCGTATAGAAACTCGGCATGCGGCGCCCGCCGAAGAATTCGATGTGATAGCCGCGCGCGAACGGCAGCTTGCCGGCCTTCTGCGCCTTGTATCCCCACCAGGGAACGTACATGTGCCCGCCGGACGCGCCCTCTTCGTTGTGCGCAGGCAAATTCTCGAGCCGCGGGATTTGACCGGCGAGATAGCTGCCGACCGTGTCGGTCAAGTATTTGCCGACTTTGCCGCTCGAGTTTGCCAGCCCCTGCGGAAATTTCGCCGAGCGCGAATTGAGCAGGATGCGCACCGTTTCGTAAGCACTCGCGGCGAGCACGACTGCGCGCGCACGCGCCTCGCGCGAACGACCCGAGCGCTTGTCGACGAAACGCACGCCCGAAGCGCGACCGTTCTTCGCCAGCAATACTTCTGCGACCATCGCATCGGTGACGATGTCGAGCTTGCCGGTCTCCAGCGCCGGCGGCAGATGCACCGTCGGCGATTGGTAGTTCGCGCGGATCGAACAGCCCTGCCCGCACGGCGTCGCCCAAAAACACGGCGAGCGCTTGCGCATGTCGCGCGCAAGGATGTCCTGTGCCGATGCGCTGCCCGGATGCAGCTTTGCCGGCAGGCTCTTCCAGTCGAGCGGCTGCGTGAGCACAGCGCGACGGCTCGCAACCACCGGCAAGCCGAGCTTCGCGCCGTGTTTGCGAATGAGCAGATCGCTGACGATCGGCTTCGGCGGGGGCAGCAGGCAGCCGTCGGGCGAATCGGGCGTGTTCTCGAGCCCGTCGTTCGAGCCGTACACGCCGACGAGCATTTCGACCTTGTCGTAGTACGGCGCCATGTCTGCGTACGCGATCGGCCAGTCGAAGCCGAGACCGTCGCGTGAACGCGGCTTGAAATCGTACGGGCCGTTGCGAAACGAGTAACGAGTCCAGTGATTCGTGCGTCCGCCAAGCATGCGCGCGCGCCACCACTGAAAGCGCTCGCCTTCCTTTTCGCTCGCCGAAACAAACGGCTCGCCGGGCAGCTGCCAGCCGCCGATTGTCGCATCGTAGAAGCCAAGCGGTTTGTCGGGCGTGCCGACACCGCGCAGCGGCGCCATCTCGGGCGTCTGGAACATCGCGGTCTCGCTCGCCGGATCGTACTTGCGTCCGGCCTCGAGCATCAGCACGCGCACGCCGCTCATCGCGAGCGTGTACGCCATCTGCCCGCCGCCCGCACCGGAGCCGACGACGATGACATCGTAGTCCTGCTTCCCTGCTGCTTCGGCATCGATGAACGCCATCGTCAGGTTCTTGTCTTGCCCTTGAGCACCGGCCGCGTTTCTCGATGCGCCGCGGCCGCCATTTGTGTGAAGCTATTGAGAAAGACGATCTCGAGGGCGTCGGCGGAAAATTTCAGCGTCACCGTGTCGCTGAACGGCGTCTCATAGTAGCGCCATTGCATCTGGAACGTGTCGGCATCTTTCCACGCGCCGGCGGCCGCGACTTTCGTCGGCCCTTTCGGATTCACGGTTCGGCCGATGAGCTCGGTGAATTCGGGCGGCGTACCGGGCAGCTCGGTTTCGCCATCCCGCCAGCGGCCGATGCCGCAATCGATCGCATACGTGCGCCCGGCGATGCCGAACACTAGGCGGCAGGTGTCGGCATCGAAGGCCACGTCGAGCCGCTGCACACCAATCGAGTTCGCATCGATGATGTAGTCGAAGCGTTTGCCGTCACGCGGCGAGTGCGCGTTCCCCTCGGGCAGCTTCAGCGCCAGGCCGGCGAGCCGCGCGTGCAGATGCGTCTGCGCTTCGCGATCGTAGGGTCCGGGCTGCTGCAATCCCGGCAGCAGATGGTCCCAGACGAGATTGAGGGCGCCTTGCAGATCGAGCGTGTTGCCCGTAATCGCCACGACTGCATCGAGCTTCGGCAGCACCACGCAATACTGGCCGAACGAACCGTCGTTGCGGAACGCGTCGTGGCGGCAGCGCAAGAACTGATAGCAATAGCCTTGATGCCAATCGCTGGTCAGCTTGAGTTGTTCGAGGTTCTCGCCGTTGCGCGCGGGCTGCTGGATTTTGAACGTCGTCGCCCGTTCGACCCACTCGCGCGGCAACAGCTGCTTGCCGTTCCACTGGCCGTTTTGCAGATAGAACTGACCGTGTTTGATCAGCGACTCGGTGGTCGCGGAAAGGCCCCAACCGCCGGCGTTGATGCCGCGCGGGCATTCGGCCCAGCGCATTTTCGGCATTCCGAGCGGTTCGAAGTAGCGCGGGCGCAGGTAGTCGACAATCTTCTCGCCGGTCACTTTCTGCACGATGGCCGACAACATGTACGTCGCCGCGCTGTTGTAGAGGTATACGCTGCCGGGGGCGAATTCGATCGGCAGGGCGAGGAAGGATTTTACCCAGTCTTCATCGCGCGTCACGGTGAGCGTCGCATCGCTCGCCTGGCCGACAGACATGGTCAGCAGGTGTTCGATACTCAGCGCGGCCAAGTGTTCGCTCACCTGCGCGGGACGTTGCTGCGGAAAGAAATCGATGACTTTGTCGGTTAGCTTGAGCTTGCCCGCCGCGATCGCGAAGCCGACGGCGGTCGAGGTGAAGCCTTTGCTCACCGAATACAGACTGTGCGGCGCATCGGCGCGATACGGCGCCCACCAGCCGCGCGCCGCGATGTGGCCGCCGCGCGCGACGACGAGACTGTGCACTTCGTGCGCGCTCGCCGCGGCCGCGTCGAGGAACGCGAGAACCGCGCCTGGAGAAATCCCGAGTGAATCCGTGGCCGCATCGGCTTTCGCGAAGGCGCGCACCGGAAATGCCCCGTCGAATCCCGCGACCAACGCGGCGGCGCCCATCTGTTCGAGGAAATTCCGCCGCGGCCGGTCCACCGTTCTTGCACCCTGCACGAATTCGAACTCTCTTACAGCGTGTATTTCGCCGTCAGATAGTACGCGCGAGGCGGTTGCGGTTGGAACACGTTGTTCATCACGTAGCCGTCACGACTCAAGAGATTCTCGACGTTCAGACGCAGATCGAGTTTGCCGACCTTGTAACCGGCGAAACCCGATACATCGACCAGCCCGGGAATCCAAATGCCATAGTGCCAGTCGCTGCCGAGCGTGCCTCGCGTCTTGGTCTGCGCGTGGATCCACCCGCCCAAATAGAACCCCGAGAGCGCGCCCTCGTCAAACGAATATTTCGCGGTCAGGTTTGCCTGCTGCTTGGGAGCCGAAGGAAAGCGCAATCCGACCTGCTGCGGTACGCCAGGATAGTCGGTGTACTTCGCCATGGCCAGATTGGTGAAGTTCGCCGACAGTTGCAGGTTGTGCGAAGGCGCCCATGTCAGTTCGGCCTCCATGCCCTGCGCACGGCCGACACCGCCCAGGTTGTACTTGACGAGCGTATTCGTCTGACCCTGCTGTGAGTAGTCGGGCGTGGCGATGTTCTGCAAATCGTCGCGGAAAAATGAAATCGTGCTCGTCACCTGTCCATTGAGCCATGCAGTTTTCACGCCGAATTCCTTGCCGGTGCCTTTGGCGGGCGGCACTACCTCGGTCGTGCCGGGCTGTACGAGCCCCGATGGCGTGAACGATTTCGAATAGTTCGCGAAAAACGCCGTGTCGGCGAAGAACGAATCCGGCGAAAACGGCTTGCCGATGATGCCGACTTGCGGCGTCGTATCGCTGGTCGCCAGACCGGCATTGGAGGTTTTCGTATGGCGCGCACCGATCAACAGATGCAGGCGATCGTCGTACATGGACATCTGTTCTGCCACGTAGTACGCGTGGGTCAATACGTCCGCGACATTGGACTGATTGAGATAGTTCGGATTGGGCGAAATCTTCAGCAGCGCGTTGTATTCGTTCTGCAGCATGAGCGGGCCGTCGGTGAAGAAATTCCACGGCTGACCGCCGCTGCTCTGCGCCGGGCCGACCCAGACCCGGAACGAATCGATCCAGGCATTCGACGCCTGATAGCCGACGAGCATCGAGTGGCTGATCGGGCCGGTGTCGAAGTACATCGCCGCCTCGAGTTTGTTCTCCCAGCCCTTGCCTTCCTGCGTGCCCGCGAGCAAGCCGGACGAGCCGAAGAACGTGCTCACCAGCCCGCTTGGCCCGATCACCTTTGCGCCGCTCTGCAGCAGACCCAGCATGCCCCAGGTGTAAGTGGCGCGCGCGAAGTCGTCGCGAATCTCGATGTGCTCGTTGACCGCGTACGACACCTCGCCCGACCAGAAATTGAGCGTTTCCTTATTGTAGTTCTGCGGCCCGAGCACGTTGTAGCGCACGCCGCCCGGAAAGTACTTCGCCGGCACGGTGGTCGTCTGCGGCGGCTCATTGGGGCCGTAGACGGCACCGACCCACGCATCGAGATACGTGCTCTGCGGAAGTCCCGAGCCGATGAAGCCTTCGTGGGTCACTGGCAACGTCGAAATCTGAGCATCGTTGTCGATGTGCCGATAGTTGAGGGTGAGACTCAGCGCATCGGTCGGCCGGAAGGTAGCACCGAGAATCGCCGTCTTTTCATCCTGGCCGGTCCAGTCGACCCAGCCGTTTGCACTCTTCTTGTACAAGTCGACGAGGTAGGCAAAGTTGCTGCCGACCGGGCCGGACGAGAAGAATTCGCCACTGCGATAGTCCCAACTGCCGACTTCGCCTTCGAAGTACGTCGTGTTCGAATTGAACTGCGGTTTCTTGTAGATGATGTTGATCGAACCGCCGGGCGGCACATTGCCGTTGAACACGGCCGAGGGACCTTTGAGCACCTCGATGCGGTCGACGCCGACCGTCGAGCCGAGACCCGAGACGATCGACAGTGAATCGAAACCGTCCACCTGCGGCGTGATTTTGTAACCGCGCACTGCAAAGTTCGTCAGCGTCTCGCCGCTGTTGGACTGGCCGGTCACACCGGTTAGCGCACCGATCGCCTGCATTGCCTGCGAGGCGTTGACGTCGCTGAGGAATTGACTGTTGATCGCGGAGATCGAGATCGGCGTGTCGATGATCGCGGTGACGACGCCGGTCGCGCTGGTCGCCTCGCTGGTCTGATAGCCGACGACCTTGACCACGCCCATCATCGAGGGCTTATTCGCTTCCGCGCCGCTCTTCGCGTTTTCCACGGGCGCTTGGTCGGCGGCGGGAGCCTGCGGCGCGTCGGCCGCAGCGGCGTCGCCAGTGTCCGCCCACGCGCCTGAAGACAGCACCAGCGCCGCGAACAAACCACGGCGCACGGCGACGGAAAGCTTCGAAAACGCCATCGGACGTAAATCCTGCATCGTCATCCCCTCAAGTTTCTAATTAGTCGTTGTCGATCTGCGCCCGCATTCGCGATTCTCGGATATCAGGCGCCTGGTTTTTCGGCGCAGCGATTAGCGCACGCAGGCGCAAACAGCGCCTACGCGTCAATTTGCCCGATACGCATACAGGGTTAATCGCGCATTGACTATGCTGCAGTGCGGCGATGCGGTTGAATTCCGGACGGCGAGTTTTGTATTGCCCGCTGGGTAATTCTTGCGTAGTTTGCGCACACGCGCCAAAGCGACGATGCGCGCAGGCGGAGACGAATCGCGCGATGGTCGAGAAGAAAAAAACGCTACGCAGCGCCGACTGGTTCAATGACGCGTCGCAGCCGGTCGATACCGCGCTGTATCTCGAGCGCTATATGAATTTCGGCCTCACGCGCGAAGAGCTGCAGTCGGGAAAGCCGATCATTGGCATCGCGCAGTCGGGCAGCGATCTCGCACCGTGCAACCGCCATCATCTGCAGCTCGCCGCGCGCGTGCGCGAAGGCATCCGCGCCGCGGGCGGCATCGCCCTCGAATTTCCCGTGCATCCGATTCAAGAAACCGGGCGGCGGCCGACGGCGGCGCTCGACCGCAACCTCTGCACACTCGCGCTCACCGAGATCCTCCACGGCTATCCGCTCGACGGCGTGGTGCTGACGACCGGTTGCGACAAGACCATGCCCGCGCAGCTCATGGCCGTGGCCATGCTCGACCTGCCGGCGATCGTGCTCAGCGGCGGCCCGATGCTCAACGGCTGGCAGGGCGAACGCCGCATGGGTTCGGGCACCATCGTCTGGGAAGCGCGCGATCGTCTGCACACCGGACAGATCGACTTCGAACAGTTCATGCGCGAGGTCGCCGCCTCGGCGCCGAGCATCGGCCATTGCAACACGATGGGCACGGCGCTCACGATGAACTGCCTCGCCGAAGCGCTCGGCATGAGCTTGCCGGGGTGCGCGGCGATTCCCGCCGCTTATCGCGAGCGCGCGCAGATCGCCTACGTCACCGGCCAGCGCATCGTCGACATGGTGCGCGAGGATCTGCGTCCGTCCGTGATCCTCACGCGCAACGCCTTCCTCAACGCGATCCGCGTCTGCTCGGCGATCGGCGGATCGACGAACGCGCCGATTCATCTGCAGGCCATCGCGCAATGCGCGGACGTGCCGCTGTCTCTCGACGATTGGCAGGAATTCGGTCTCGACGTCCCGTTGCTGGTGAACTGCCAGCCCGCTGGCGAATATCTTGGCGAAGATTTCCATCGCGCGGGCGGCCTGCCCGCCGTGATTGGCGAACTGCTGCGCGGCGGACTCCTCGATGGCAGCGTACGCAGCGTGAGCAGCCGCAGCATCGCCGAGGAATACGCCGAATGCGTGCCTTCCAATGAGCGCGTTATCCACCCGCTTCACGCTCCGCTGCGCGCGCAGGCGGGTTTCCGCGTGCTCTCGGGCAACCTGTTCCGTTCGGCGCTGATCAAAACCTCGGTGATCGGCGATGCGTTCCGCGCCAGATATCTTTCCAACCCCGCCATGCCCGACGTGTTCCGCGTGCGCGCAGTCGTGTTCGAGGGTCCCGAGGACTACCGCCGCCGCATCGACGATGCGTCACTCGCGATCGACGAGCTGTGTGTTCTCGTCATGCGCAACTGCGGACCGGTCGCGTATCCCGGCTCGGCCGAGGTCATCAACATGGCGCCGCCGCGCGAACTCGTGAGTCGAGGAATCGGTATGCTGCCGTGCATGGGTGACGGCCGGCAAAGCGGCACGTCGGCGAGTCCTTCGATCCTGCACGTATCGCCCGAAGCCGCGGCGGGCGGCGACCTCGCCTTGCTGCGCGATGGTGATCTCATTGAAGTCGATCTGCGCCGCGGCACCGTGAACGTACTCGTCGAAGATGCCGAGCTCGAGCACCGCCGCGCGGCTTTGACGCCACCGGTCCTCGTCGACCAGACACCGTGGCAGGAAATCTATCGCGAGCGCGTGACCGCACTCGACGAGGGCGCAACGCTGCGCACGCGCGGCGACTTCCATCGCATCGTCGAGCGCTTCGGCACGCCACGGAATTCGCACTGATGACCGCCATAACCGCCCCGCCCCTGGCCCGCTGCATCGCGCCTACGAACGCCGCGCTCGGCGAGAGTCCGATCTGGATCGCCGGCGAAGGCGCCGTCTACTGGGTGGACATCGAGGGCGCCCGCATATTCCGCCATGTCCCCGCCAGCGCGCACACCGAAGTCTGCGACTTGCCGTTCGCGGTTTCGGCGCTTGCAGCGACGGCGGATGGCCGTTTGCTCTGCACAGCGCGAGCGAGCACCTTCCTGCTCGATCCGCGCACGGGTGAACTGACGAAGGCGAGTGACCTGCCGGGCGCGCGCGACGGTGTGCGCATCAACGACGGCTGCTGTCATCCCGACGGCGCCTTCTGGTTCGGCACGATGGACATCGGCGAACGCGCGCCGTCCGGCCATTTCTTCCGCCTCGCCGGCTCGGGCGCGTGCGAGCAGATCGAAGCCTCGTTCATCATCACGAACGGGCCTGCCTTCAACGCGAACGGTTCGCTTGGTTACTTCGTCGACTCGGTCGGCCGACGCATCCTGCGCGTCGACTTGCGTCACGGACGCATCGCCGGCACGCCGAGCGTGTTCGCACGAATTGCTCCAGACCAGGGCTACCCGGACGGCCTTGCGGTCGATGCCGACGACGGCGTCTGGTGCTGCCATTGGGGCGGCGCGCGCATTACGCGCTTCGACGCCGACGGACGCGTGAGCACGGTGCTGCACTTGCCGGTCGCGAATGTCACCAAATGCGCATTCGGCGGCGAAGCACTCAACCGCCTCTTCGTCACCACCGCGCGCAAAGGACTCGACGATGCCGCGCTCGCGCGGCAGCCGCAAGCCGGCGGTCTCTTCGAGATCGAGATTGGATACCGCGGGTTGGTTCCCGTGCCGTTCCGCAGCAGCCTGCGCGAACAGGCCTTCGCGCACTTGCAATTTTTTGCTGTAACCGATATTCAACTCACAAATACGGCAGCCGACTGCGAGCAGCGAGCTGCCTCCCCGGGAGGGAAACAATGGAACCGAAATTCGAAACCGTCGAAGTCGACGCTGCGAGCTCATTCCGCAGCATGTGGTTCACCTGTCCCAGCCTCGCTGACGATCACACCTGGCACTATCACCCGGAATTCGAACTGACCTGGATCGTCCGCGGTCACGGCACGCGTTTCATCGGCGACAACATCGAGCCGTTCCGCGACGGCGACGTCGTCCTCGTCGGCCCAAATCTGCCGCATTGCTGGCACGACGAGCATATCGACGGCGACGACGCGCCCGAGGCGGTCGTCGTCCAGTTCCGTCCCGAGACATTCGGCCGCGACTTCCTCGACCTGCCCGAGTTCGACTCGATCAAGCGTCTGTTCCGCGCGTCGAAGTGCGGCCTGCACATCGAGGGCGAAACCGCGGAACGCGTCCAGGCGCAGATGCGTTTGCTGTTCGAGAAGAAAGGCATCGCCCGCCTTATCGCCCTGCTCGAAATCCTGCGCGTGCTCGCCGAAGGCGATCACGACGTCCGGTTTCTCGCCAGCCCGGACTACCACATCACCAACGACGTCACCGAAGTGAATCGTCAGCGCATCGAGCTGATCCATCGCCACGTGCGCCAGCATCTCGACAGCGAAATCAACCAGTCAGACGTCGCCAGACTCGTCGGCCTGACGCCGCCGGCCTTCAGCCGTTTCTTCCGCCGCGCGACCGGGCAGACCTTCGTCGGCTTCGTCAACATCCTGCGCATCAACGAGGTGTGCCGGGCGATGACCGAGAGCAGCGAGTGCATCACGCGTATCGCGATGAATTGCGGCTACAACAATATCGCGAACTTCAATCGCCAGTTCCTCGCGATCAAGAGCATGAATCCGAGCCAATACCGCGAGCGCCACCTGCGTCTGCAGCACAAAGCGACGCAGTTCTCGACCGACAATACATCCGCGCGACGCGCGATCGAGCACGTCGGACGCACGATTTTCGATGATTGCGCCGCGCTACCGCGCCCGGCGCTCAGTATGGCCAGTTCGGCCGAGTAAAAAGGCCGCCATCGATGCCCAGCGTCTGCCCGGTGATGAACGCCGCCTGCTCGCTACAGAAGAACAGCACGGCGTTGGCGATGTCCTGCGGGGTGCCGATGCGCCGCAGCGGCGTAATGCGCGACCAGGTATCACTGTAGCCCGGTGATTCCTGCCGCGTACGTTCGACATCGATCGCGCCGGGTGCAACGCAGTTGACTCGAATGCCATACGGACCCAACTCCATCGCCGCGCTGCGGGTGAACTGATCAATGCCGGCCTTCGACGCCGAATAGTCGACGAGGTTCGGGAACGGGATTTTGTTGCAACCCGAACCGATGTTGACGATGCAACCGCCGCGCCCGGCAGCGACCATGAGTCGCGCCGCCTTCTGCGTATTAAGGAAGCAGCCTTTGAGGTTCGTGCGCAACACACGGTCCCAGTCGCCTTCGTCGAGGTCGAGCAGCGGACTCCAGGTCTGCATTCCTGCGTTGTTGACGAGCAGGCGCGGCGCGCAGCCGAAGAACGCCGCGGCGCCGTCAAAGAACGCATCCACGTCGGGAGCGATGCCTGCATCGCTGCGGCGGACGTAGGCGCGGCCGCCGAGTGCTTCGATCTCGCGTGTGACGCGTGCGGGTTTGTTATCTTCCTCGAGATAAGTCAGTGCGACGTTCCAGCCGCTGCGCGCAAGCGCCAACGCGATGCCGAGACCGATACCCGAGACCCCCCCGGTGACGACGGCCCAATCCGCTTCCGCACTCATTCGATTGGTTCCTGACGTATGACGCGCTGGCGTTGCGCACCGAGTTTGTCGATCGCAAGTTCAACAACGTCGCCTTCCTGCAGCCATTGCGGCGGCTTCATCGCCATGCCGACGCCGTGCGGCGTGCCGGTGCTGATGACGTCGCCCGGCTGCAGACTCATGAACTGGCTGACGTAGTGCACCAGGAACGGCACGTTGAAAATCATGTCCCGCGTGTTGCCGGACTGCATGACGCGACCGTTCACGCGGCACTCGAGGCCCAGCTCGCCGAAATCTGCCACCTCATCGGCGGTGACAAGCCAAGGGCCGATCGGGCAGAAGGTGTCGCAACCCTTGCCCTTGTCCCATTGACCGCCGCGTTCGATCTGGTAGCTGCGCTCCGAAACATCGTTGACGATGCAGTACCCGGCAATCTTCTCGCTCGCACGATCCAGCGGGACGCGGCGCGTCTCACTACCGATTACTATGCCGAGTTCGACCTCCCAATCGCCTTTCTGCGCATCGGGTGGCAGCTCGATGTTGTCGTTCGGTCCAACGATTGACGAGGTCGCCTTGAGAAACAAGATAGGCTCACGCGGCGGTGTTTGTCCGGTTTCGCGCGCGTGGTCGATATAGTTGAGGCCGACACAGACGATCTTGCCGATATCTCGCAGCGGCGCGCCGATGCGGAAATCACCGTCCACAAACGGCAGCGACTCGAGGTCGGCCGTGCGCAATCGCACAAGTGCAGCCGGCAGATCGCGTGCTACGAGGTCGGGAACCAAAGTAGATGCGTCACGGACGCTGCCGTCGCTATCAACGATAGCCAAGCGTTCTGCACCGCGCCGTCCGATCCTGAGCAACTTCACTCGCGCATTCTCCGTTTCCTTAAAGGGAACAACCGCCGTCAACCATGACGTCCGCGCCCGTCATGAACGGACTTTCGTCGGAGGCGAGCAGCACCGCGACTGCGGCGACCTCCTCGGGCTGTCCGATGCGCCCCATCGGCTGCCGCGCGACCATCTCCGCGCGCGTCTTCGCCGGGTCGGCCGACGCCGCGATGCGTTCCGCGAGCGAGGGTGTGTCGATGACGCCCGGGCTGATCGAATTGCAGCGCACGCCGCAGCCGACGAAATCGAGCGCGATCGAACGCGTCATCGCAATCACCGCCCCCTTGGTCGCAGCGTAGACGAATCGCCGCGGCGCGCTCATCGTCGTCGACACGACCGAGGCGATGTTGATGATCGAGCCACCGCCGCGCTCGCGCATCCCCGGCAGCCAGGCGCGTACCGTCGTGTAGATCGACTTCATGTTGATGCGCAGGCTGCGATCGAAATCTGCTTCATTGCATTCGAGGATATCGCCGACGGCGACATAACCAACGCAATTGACGAGCACGTCGATGCGCGCGTGTGCCGCGGCGACATCAGCAACCGCAGCCGCGTCGGTCACATCAAGCTTGTACGCCTGCACACCCGTCGGCAGGTCATGGAAATGCCGGTCGTTGAGATCGCAGGCAACGACCGCGCCGCCTTCCGCAACGAAGCGCTTGGCGATGGTGCGGCCGATGCCCTGGCCCGCACCGGTTACCAGGCACGTCTTTCCTTCCATCCGCCCCATCGTTCCGTTCCTCCGTTCCGCAGCAATGCTAGGCCGGCTTTCCACATTGCCGACAGCACTGGTTTGACGCCGCGGCGATATCGGTTTGATCCGCGCAGACAATCCACAATCGGCCTGCGGTCAAAAAGCGTGTGGCGGCATCACCCTGCCCTGCCTAATTTCGCAACGTCGCGCCGTTCCGTTGCTGATAGGAGAACCAGAGGATGCCGGTCATCAAGCGAGCATTCGGACAATTGAAGGATGGTCGAGATGTGGACAGCCTTCTGTTGATCGACTCGCGCAACGAATTTTCGGTCGAGATTCTCGAGTACGGGGCGACGATCCGCGCGATCACGCTGCCGGCCCGCGACGGACGCATGGTCAACACGGTGCTCAACTACGACACCCTGGCCGACTACGAGAACGGCAACGCCTACCTCGGCGCCACCATCGGCCGCTGCGCGGGACGCACGGCTGCGGGCGCACATCCCGAGCTACAACTGACGAGCAACGAAGTGGCAAATCATCTGCACGGCGGTGAAACAGGTTTCAGCCATTCGCTATGGGAAACCGTGGAGGTACGAGACGGCGATACGCCGTCGGTACGGTTGCGCCATTGCTCTCCTGCGGGCGAAGACGGCTACCCTGGCGAACTCGTTGTTGACGCCGAATTCTCGCTCGTAGACACGTCGTCGTTGCGCGTGATCATGCACGCGCGCAGCGATGCAGATACGCCGTTGAACCTGACGCTGCACCCATACTTCAACCTCAGCGGCAATCCTACGAGCCCGGTGGACGACCATCACCTGCGCATCGATGCAAGCCGCATCCTCGCGCTCGATTCCGCAAGGTTACCCACCGGCGATCTGATCGAAGTCGCCGAGACGCCATTCGATTTTCGCGAAGCGCGGCCGATCGGCGCGTCCAGCTACGACGGCCATGCGCAGCTGCAAATCTCCGACGGCTATGATCATTACTACGTCCTTAACCAAAGCGCCGGCGTTGCGGCCGAACTGTATAGCCCCCAGACCGCGCTCGGCCTGCGCGTCAGCACGAATCAGAAAGGCATCCAGTTCTATTCCGGCAATCAGTTGAACAAAGCCGCGCCGGTTTCCTTTCGCGCCCGCGGCGCGCTCTGTCTCGAACCCCATGCGTTCCCGAACGCGATCAACGAGCCGCGTTTTCCAGACATCACCTTGCGTACCGGGGAAATCTACCGTTACGAAGCGTGCTACCAGTTTTATCGAAATGCATAAGCGTCGCTCTTCATTGCGAACACCAACCTTGTTGCCACGGAGCCAGCCAGCTCCGCTTCGCTCGGGATGTACGCACGACCCATCGCGGCAAAGTGAAGCCGCGGCGCGGGAGCCTATTGGCGACGGCATTCGCACCGAGACTGTGCTTGCAGGCGGAGTCTCGAGCGATATCCGCATCGTCCGCGCTGTAACAGGCGACTACGTGGTCAAGCGTGCTCTAGAAAAACTCCGTGTCGAAGCGGACTGGTTCGCCGATCCAGCCCGCTCGTCGATCGAAGTCGATGGGCTGCGCGTGATGGCAGATTTGCTCGGCCAACCACACGTGCCGCGCGTGCTCTGGGTTGACGAGGAAGCGCACAGTTTTGCGATGGAGCTCATCGATGCGAAATTCGAGAACTGGAAACAGCAACTCTTGCGCGGCCATGTCGACCCTGCTACGGCGCGCACCGCCGGCCACCTCCTCGGCCAGCTTCATTCTCGATCGGCGAGTCGCCCGCAGCTCGCCGCGCGCTTC
>Ga0207639_10000606_pt1 | contig 24698 bp, 25 predicted proteins | sample KBSCornC32_FD_184299 | JGI IMG/M metagenome (GOLD analysis project Ga0207639, IMG submission 184299) | Corn rhizosphere microbial communities from Kellogg Biological Station, Michigan, USA - KBS Corn C3-2 (SPAdes) (version 2) | ecosystem: Host-associated > Plants > Roots > Rhizosphere > Soil ...
CTACCAGGCGGTGACGTCGCTGCGACGCTCGCTCGGCGACGACGCGAAGAAGCCGGCCTACATCGCGACCGTGCCGCGACTCGGCTACCGCATGGTCGCGCGCGTCGAACCGTGGCGCGACGCGCCCGCCCCGGCGCGGGTCGAGCGCGGCGAGGTTCGCTGGCGCCGCATCGGCGCGGCGGCGGCGGTCGCGGTCGTGCTCGTGGGCGCGCTCGCGTGGGCAACGTTCCGTGCGCACGCGACCGTGTCCGCGCCATTGTCGATCGCGGTGCTGCCGTTCCTCGACCTGACCTCGCAGGCGATGGACGAGGAGTACGTCGCCGACGGCATGACCGAGGAAGTCATCGACGACCTCGGCGTCCTGCCCGGCGTGCGCGTGCAGTGCGCCGCCGAGACGCTGCACGGCAAGGAAGCGTCGTTGCCGGTCACCGACGTCGCGCGCGCGCTCGGCGTCGACTACGTGCTCGATGGCAGCGTGCGCCGGTCCGATGCGACCTACCGCGTCGCCGCACGCCTGCTGCACGCCGGCGACGGCCACGTGGTCTGGACGCAGAGCTACGACCGTCCGCTCGGCGACGTCGTCGCCCTGCAGAAGGACCTCGCCGGCGAAATCACCCGCTCGCTGCAGGCGCGCCTCGCACCTGCGGCCACCAACGACGCCCGCTGACCCCCGCGGTCCGGGCCATGGAGTATCCGATGTCACTCAAGCAGCAGCTCACCGACGACATGAAGGCCGCGATGAAGGGCGGCGAGAAGGACCGCCTCGGCGTGATCCGCCTCGTCAACGCGGCGATCAAGCAGCGCGAAGTCGACGAACGCATCGTGCTCGACGACGCGCAGGTACTCGCCGTGCTCGAGAAGATGCTCAAGCAGCGCAAGGACTCGGTCACGCAGTACGAGGGCGCGGGCCGCGAGGACCTCGCCGCGGTCGAGCGCTACGAAATGGGCGTGATCGAGGCCTACATGCCCGCGAAGATGTCCGCCGCCGAGATCGACGCGATCGTCGCCAAGGCGATCGCCGACGCGGGCGCGACGAGCGCGAAGGACATGGGCAAGGTCGTCGGCCTGGTCAAGCCGCAGGTCGCCGGACGCGCCGACATGGGCCAGGTCTCGGCGCTCGTCAAGCAGAAACTCGGCGGCTGACGCGGAGGAACACGATCATGACCGATGCACGGCCGCTGCGCCGTTCGCGCCGCAATCGCGTCGTCGCCGGCGTGATGGGCGGCATCGCCGAACATTTCGGACTCAACCCGACCGGGCTGCGCGTCGTCTACGTGGTCGGCTCGATCGTGTCCGCCGCATTCCCTGGACTGCTCGTCTACCTGATCCTGTGGCTGCTGATCCCGCAGGACGGCTGATGCGCCGGCGGTCGCCCGGCGGCCACCGTCCACGCGTGGCATGCTGAGCACCCATGCCCGGCCGCATCCCCGAAAAGTTCATCGACGATCTGCTCGCGCGCGTCGACATCGTCGACGTGATCCAGGAGCGCGTGCCGCTGAAGAAGGCCGGGCGCGACTGGTCGGCGCGCTGTCCGTTCCACGACGAGCGCTCGCCGTCGTTCACGGTGAGCCCGGCCAAGCAGTTCTACCACTGCTTCGGCTGCGGCGCGCACGGCAGCGCGATCGGCTTCCTCATGAACTACGACCGCCTCGAGTTTCCCGACGCGGTCGAGGAGCTCGCGAACCGCATCGGCCTCAAGGTGCCGTACGAAGGCGGCCGCGAGGCGCCGCGCGAGGACAGCAGCGACCTCTACAACCTGCTCGACGCGGCCGCGGCGTTCTTCCGCCGCCAGCTCGACGCGAACGACCGCGCGCGCGCGTACTTCGACGGCCGCGGCCTCGACGCGACGACGCTCGCGCGCTTCAACCTCGGCTTCGCGCCCGATGCGTGGGACGCGCTGAAGAACGCGCTCGGCACGAGCGCGCAGCGCATCGCGCTGCTCGAGAAGGCGGGCATGCTCACGAGCGGCGAGCGCGGTTCGAAGTACGACCGCTTCCGCAACCGCGTGATGTTCCCGATCCTCGACCGGCGCGGACGCACGATCGCCTTCGGCGGAAGGGTGTTGTCCAAGGAAGACTCGCCGAAATACCTGAATTCGCCCGAGACGCCCCTGTTCCACAAGGGTCGCGAGCTGTTCGGCCTGTGGCAGGTACGCGAGGCGCACGCGAAGATCCCGCGCCTGATCGTCGTCGAGGGCTACATGGACGTGATCAGCCTGCATCAGTTCGGCGTGCCGCAGGCGGTCGCCACGCTCGGCACCGCGACCACGCGCGATCACGCCGAGATCCTGTTCCGCCAGTGCGCCGACGTCTACTTCTGCTTCGACGGCGACCGCGCCGGCCGCCAGGCCGCCTGGCGCGCGGTCGAGTCGGTGCTGCCGCGCATGCGCGACGGCCGCCAGGCGCTGTTCCTGTTCCTGCCCGACGGCGAGGACCCGGACACGCTCGTGCGCAAGGAAGGCCTCGCCGGCTTCGAGCAGCGGCTCAAGGACGCGATGCCGCTCAGCGAGTTCTTCTTCGGCGAACTCGGCAAGGACGTCAACCTCGGCTCGCTCGACGGCAGGGCTCGCCTCGCCGAGCGCGCGCGCCCGCTGCTCGCGCAGATTCCCGACGGCGCGTTCCGCGATCTCATGCTCGCCGAACTCGACAAGTCGACCGGCGTGCGCGTGCAGGTCGCTGCACCGCCGTCCGACGCGGCGGCGAAGCCGCGCAACGCGCGACCTGGGCAACGCTCGCTCGTGCGCGCCGCGATCACCCTGCTCGTGCAGCGCCCGGCGCTCGCACTCGCGCTCGAACCGCCGTGGTCGTTCGCGGAGCTGCGCCAGCCCGGCATCCCGTTGCTGGTCGAGCTCATCGGGCTGTGCCGCACGCGCACGAGCCTCACGACCGGCGCGCTGCTCGAGCATTTCGGCGAGCGCGAAGAAGCGAAATCGCTGCAGAAGCTCGCGATCGTCGACTTCCCCGGCGGCGAGAGCGAGGCGCGCGCGGAGTTCGTCGACGCGATCGCCCAGCTCGAACGGCAGACCACGCAGCAGCGCCTCGACGACCTCTCGCGCAAGCAGGCCGAGGGACCGCTCGCGGACGAGGAAAAGCAGGAACTGCGCGCCCTGCTCGCCGGCAAGGCGGCGCGAACCTGAACGAATCCGGCCCGGCGATTCGCTTTGCGGACCGATTGCCTGTATGGTGGGTCCACTGTGTTTGTCAGGGTCACTGTGAACCGTGACCTGAAGCGATCGAAATTCGATCCGCTCCATCGCCTCACCTCGCTTTCTCCTTGCCAACCTCAGTCTCGACCCGGGATGTACCCGGATCGCGAATTCCATTGTTTTTCCGAGTAGCAGGAGTCAGTCATGGCGAATCGCCAGAGCGGTACGGTCAAGTGGTTCAACGATGCGAAGGGTTTCGGCTTCATCACGCCGGAAAGCGGCCCCGACCTGTTCGTGCATTTCCGCGCGATCCAGGGCACGGGCTTCAAGACCCTCGCCGAAGGTCAGCGCGTCACGTTCGTTCCCGTGCAGGGCCAGAAGGGCATGCAGGCCGATCAGGTGCAGCTGGCGTAAGCCACTTCACGTGCGTTGGAATCAGGCAAACCCCGGGTCGCGAGGCCCGGGGTTTTCTTTTTGAAGGAGCCGCCGATGGCGATGAAACCCAACTACAACTTCGAGAAGCGCCAGCGCGAACTCGCGAAGAAGAAGCAGCAGGACGAGAAGCGCCAGAAGAAGCTCGCGCGCGGTGGCGACAAGCCGGCCGGCGACCCCGCGCCGACGCCGCCGAAGCCGGCGCCGTGACACGCCGCCCTACTCGACCGTAGCCGTCGCGCACGTCGCCGGCGTCGTGTCGCCCGGCGCGACCAGGTCGAGGTCGATCAGCGCCTGCGCATTCGCCGGGTCCAGCGCGAGCGCGCAGCGGTATGCGCTCGCGGCGCGCGGCGCGTCACCGTCGAGCCGATAGGCATAACCGAGGTTGAGCCAGGCGCGCGCCTTGCGCGGTGAATCGCGCACGGTCGCCTGCCACAGCGCGACTTCGCTGCGATAGTCGGCGTTGCGCTTCCACGTCGCGACCGCGAACGTCGCGCACAGCACGCAGGCGGCGACGCCGGCGGGCACGCGGCCATGCGCCCGTCCCGCGGCACGGGCGAGCACGCACGCGAGCGCGAGCATCGGCCCGGCGAGCGCAAGGTAGACGTGGCGGTCGTTGGCGAGATCGAGTCGCGGCAGCAGCGAATTGGCGGGCGCGAGCTGCAGGAAGTACCAGCCGATCGCGAACGCGAGCCACGGCACGCGCCGGCGCGCGGCCAGCATCGTCGCGACGAGCGTCGCGAGCAGCAGCAGGCTCGCGCTCAGCGTCGCCGACCATGCCGTCGGCACGCGCAGGTCAGGATCGATGTTGGTGGCGCCCGCCAGCGAATGCGTGATCAGGTATGCGTGCGCGAGGAGCTGGCCCATCGCCTGCCCGGCGAGCGGGCGCGTCGACAGGCTCACGCCGAAGAACACGTGGTAGCCGGGCGTCGCGATCGCGGCGAGCGCGGCCGCGGCGAGCACGAGCGCGTACGGCGACAGCGACCGCAGCGTCGCGCGCAGCGGATCGCCGCGCGCCCACGCGCGCAGCAGCGGGATCGCCGGCATCACCAGCGCGGTCTCGCGCACCGCGAGTGCGAGCGCGAACAGCACGGGGCCGATCCACGCGAGCGTGCGACGCGACGGCCGTTCGCGCGCGGCGTCGTCGGCGAGCACGGCAGCGAGCACGAACGTCGCGGCGAGCGAGATCGAGCGACCGCTCGCGTAGGTGACCGCTTCGGTCGTCGCGGGATGCAGCGCGAACAGCACCGCGGCCAGCCATGCCGTGGCCTCGACGCGCCCGAGTGAAGGCGCGAGCCGAGGCAGCCAGCGCCGCCACAGCGCCCACAGCAGGCACGCGTTGGCGGCGTGGATCGCGATGTTGGTCGCGTGGATCGCGACGGCGCCGCCGCCGAGATCGAACGTGAGCGCGTAGCCGAGTTTCAGCAGCGGCCGTATGCCCGGCAACGCGTGCCACCAGCCGGCAAGGCTGCGTGCCGACGGATGGGCGAGGATCACCGCGAAATCATCGAACTGGTACGAGGCCGAGAAGGCGTTCGCATAGGCGACGAGGACGGCGGCAACGAGGATGATGAGCGCAAGCCCCGTGCGCGCGGCGAAGCGCGCCAGCGCAAGCGTTGCGGAGGCGGTCGGCGTGCCGTCGCCCGGAACGGGTGCGCGTGCGCCGACGCCATCCCCACCCGACCCTCCGCTCGAAGAGGAGGGCTGGAGCACGCTGCGTCCGGGAAGCCGTCGCGAGGTCACGCGCGCCTAGCGGATCGAGGCCGCCGCGGTTTCGAACGCGAGCTCGACGAGCCCGACGCTGTCCCACCAGCGTTCGGGCGCGTGCAGCAGCACCGCGAGCACGCGATGCCCGTCGCGTTCGACGATCGCGACGAGGCAGCGCCCGGCCGCGGGCGTCGTGCCGGTCTTGAGCCCGCGCGCGCCGGCCAGGTCGGTGAGCAACGCATTGGTCGAACGCGCCGACAGGATGCGGCCGCGCGCGGTCGCGATGCGGATCTCGCGTCGTTGCGCGGCGTCGGCGAGCACCGGTTCGGCCAGCACGGCACGCGACAGCACCGCGAGATCGCGCGCGCTCGTGTGCTGCGCGGGATCGTCGTGTCCGCACGGATTCGCGTAATGCGTGTCGGACAGCCCGAGTTCCGCCGCGCGCGCGTTCATGCGCGCGACGAATGCGCCGGTCGGGTCACCCGCGTCGACCGCCGCGCCGACGTCGTCGGCGAGCGCGCGGCATGCGTCGTTGGCCGAGCGGACCATCGCCGCGAGCAACAGGTCGCGCCGCGTCACGTGCTCGCCGCGGCGCAAGCCGATGCGCGTGCCGGTTTCCGCCGCGGCACCCGCGGACACCTCGACCCAGGCATCGGGATCGCCCTGCTCGACCGCGACCAGCGCGGCCATGAGCTTGGCGAGGCTCGCCATCGGCAGCCGCGTGTCGGCGCGGCCAGCCCAGAGCGGCCGGCCGTCGAGTTCGACCCAGTACGCGGCGGCGACGTCGGGATAGGCGTCGGTCGGCGCGTCCGCCGCCGCCATCGACGACCGCGAGCCTGCGCACGCAAGCCCCAGCACGAGCGCGCACGCCCGGGCGAACGTGCGCGACGCGGGCATCAACGGCTGCCGTTCGGGCCCTTCGAGCCCGCCTCGCTGCCGCGCGCGCGCAGGCGTTCGGTCGCGTAGCTGCCGCAGAATGCGCGGTACGGCGAGGACTGCATCGCGGTGTAGCCGCGACCTTCGCATTGCTGCGCGGCGAGCGTGCGCGCGCGGTCGGCGCAGTGCTGCACGAGGAAGCGACCACTGCGGTTCGGATCGGCGTCGGCGCAGTGCCTGGGCGCGAGATCCGGACAGAAGTCGCCGACGAAATCGAGGTTGCCGCCGGATTCGGCGCGGGCGCAGGTCTTCGCGAGGATCGTCGCGCGCGAGCCGCCGCCGCAGGCTTCGACGGCCTGCCAGGCGATGCCGGCGAACGTGCGGTCGGCTTCGGCGAAATGCGCCGGATCCTCGGCCTGCCCCATCGTGCGGCTCACGTTCGCGCAGAACTTCTCCTTGTAGGTCGGACATGCCGCCTTCGGCCCGACGTACATCGAGTACGCCGGGATCGAACCGAGCTGCGCCTCGCACGCCTGCGCGGTCATCGCCTTGCCCATCGCCTCGGGCGATTCGCTCGCGTAGTCGCAGCCGCCGATGCGCTGGCCTTCGTAGCTCATCGTGATCTGCTGGCCCTGCACCTGTGCCTTCATGCTGCCGCGATAGCCGTCCGCCAGCGTCTCCATCTCGCCGTCGCCGGTCATCGCGTTCTTGCCGGTGCAGACGATGTGGTACGAGGCCTTGCTGCCGTCGATGCGGAAGTTCTGCACGTCGCAGTCCTTGTCCTTCGGGATCGCCTGCTCGCTGACCGGTTTGGCGTGCGCGGTGCAGACCTCGACCGGCTTGCCCGGCATCGACATGCCGGCCATCTGCATCTTCGTGGTCACGCGATAGCGGTCACCGCTGTCGGGCGCCGCGACGGCGGCGATCGTGGCGCAGCACAACGCGGCGGCAACGACGTTGCGCAGGTGGAACGGGGTCATGGATCGCTCTCCGGAACGGCGCACGGGACGCCGGGTGCTTCCCTCTACGCGAAAGCGGGCCGGAAACCCCAAGGCCTGCGAAGCAGGCCGGCCGGCGCCACGGCGGCGGGCGTCAAGGCCGCTGGCGCGGCGATCACACCGGCATGGATGCGCGCCTGCCGTCGCGCCTCAGCCGCCCTTGCACGGCTGCGAGATGCACGGTCCGGCGACCTTTTCCTGCATGAGCTTCTGGCTCGCCTCGCGCTGCGCCTCGATCTCGCCGTAGGTACGGCAGGTGGTCGAAACGATGCGCGAACCCGGCACCGCGCCGCGTTCGCAGACGAGGCGGTCGCGGTCGCGCAGCTCGAGCACCGCGTTGACCGATTCCTGCGCGTTGAACAGCGCGATCTTGTCATCGCCGGTCATCGCATCGACCGAACCGGCCTTGTCGAACAATGCCTGCATCTGCACGAGGCCGTGCTCGACCTTGTCGCGTTCGGCCGCCTTCACGTACGAGTAGCGGCCACCGCCGTCCATCTCGTGACGGACGTTCGCAGCGACCGCCGCGAACGCGTCCTTCGTGGTCGCCTGCACCGGCTTGTCGGCAGCGGCGAAGGCGGACGTGCCGCAGGTCGCGGCGAGCAGCACGGCGAGCATCGCTTTCATGCGCAACTCCGGTCACGAGGTCCGGTCGATGCTAGGACCGCGACGCATACGCGTCAACGACATGCCTCGTAGGGATCGCTCAGCGCAGGTCGTGCAGGATCGCGCGCGCCGCGTTGTGGCCGGGCGCGCCGGTCACGCCGCCGCCCGGGTGCGTGCCCGCACCGCACAGGTAGAGCCCGGCGAGCGCGCCGCGGTAGTCGGCGTAGCCGAGCATCGGGCGTGCGCTGAACAGCTGGTTGAGCGACAGCGCGCCGTGGAAGATGTCGCCGCCGAGCAGGCCGAAATCGCGCTCGAGGTCGAGCGGCGACTTGATCTGCCGGCCGAGCACGGACGCCTTGAAGCCGGGCGCCCAACGGTCGACCGTGTCGATCATGAGGTCGGCGACTTCGTCGCGATGATCGTCCCACGAACGGCCGTCGGGCAGCTGCGGCGCGACGTGCTGGCAGAACAGGCTCGCGACGTGGCGGCCCGGCGGCGCGAGCGAATCGTCGAGCGTCGAGGGGATCAGCATCTCGACGATCGGTTGCTTCGACCAGCCGTGAGCGCGCGCATCGAGGTACGCGCGATCCATGTAGTCGAGGCTCGGCGCGATGATGATGCCGGCGGTCAGGTGGTCGCCCGCCGCGGGCAAGGCGCGGAAGCGCGGCAACTCGCTCAGCGCGACGTTCATGCGGAACGTGCCCGAGCCGCAGCGCCAGTTCGCCATGCGCTCGCGCACCGGCGCCGGCACGACCGCAGGGTCGAGCAGGCGCTCGTAGAGCAGTTTCGGATTGACGTTGGCGACGATCGTGCGCGCGCGCAGCGTTTCGCCCTTGTCGGTGACGACGCCGACCGCGCGGCCGCGCTCGACGATGATCTCGCGCACGCCGCTGCCGGTACGGATCTCGACGCCGGACGCGGCCGCCGATCTCGCCATCGCCTGGGTGATCGCGCCCATGCCGCCGATCGCGTGGCCCCAGGCGCCCTTGACGCCGTTGACCTCGCCGAACACGTGGTGCAGCAGCACGTAGGCGCTGCCCGGCGTGTATGGACTCGCATAGTTGCCGACCACGCCGTCGAAACCGAACAAGGCCTTGATCGGCTCGCTCTCGAAGAAGCGGTCGAGGTATTCCGCCGCGGAGATCGCGAACAGGTCGAGCAGGTCGGTGCGCAGGCCCGCATCGAGCGCCTTCACGCGCTTGCCGAGCCGGCCCGCGCGCAGCAGTTCGGGCAGCGCCTTGAACCAGCCGCCTTCGACCACGTTCGGCGGCGCCTCGAGCGCGAGCGCGCGCAACTCGTCGGCGATCGCGTCGAGGCGGCGCTCGTACTCGGGCAGGCGCTCGGCGTCGCGCCTGGAAAACTTCGCGACCTCGTCGTGCGTGCGCCCGGCGCCGCTGATCAGGTAGTTCTTCGCCGGATCCGCATCGTCCGGCAGCGGCAGGAAGTTGTTGAGCTTGCGCTGCACGACGCGCAGGCCGTGGCGTTCGAGTTCGAGCTCGCGGATCACCTTCGGCTGCAGCAGCGACACCGTGTAGGCGGCGACCGAGTTGCGGAAGCCGGGATGGAATTCCTCGGTGACCGCGGCGCCGCCGACGACGTCGCGCCGTTCGAGCACGGTGACGGTGCGTCCCGCGCGTGCGAGGTAGGCCGCACAGACGAGGCCGTTGTGGCCGCCGCCGATCAGGATCGCATCGCGCATGGATTCGCTCATGCGCCGATTATCCGATGATTTCGCCGGCCGGCGCACCGCCGCGCCCGGACCCGCTCGCCGGTCAGCGCGCCCCGCCGTCGAAGCCGTCGGCGAAGATCGCGTCGGTGGTTTCCGGCACGAAGCGCTCGGCGGCCGCGGTCGGCATGTCGCCGACCGTGTCGCCCGCGAACGCCCAGCCGCCCGCGAGCAGGACGCTGCCGTCGGCGAGCGTGACCGGCGTCGCCTCGTAGCGCGGCACCGCCATCGGGCCGATCGCCTCGAAGCTCGCGGTCGCGGGATCCCAGGCTTCGGCGATCGCGACCGTGACGCTGCCCGGTTCGCCGACGAGGTGCGCGCCGCCCGCGACGAGCACGCGACCGTCCGGCAGGCGCGCCGCGGCCTGCATCTCGCGCGCGTGTGCGAGCGTGCCGGCCGGCGTGAACGTGCCGGTCGCCGGATCGTAGACGGCTGCGCCCGGGTAGTAGATCGGGAAGCCGCCGCTGTAGCCGCCGTCGCTGCCGCCGGCCATGAGCACGCGACCGTCGGCGAGGCGCACGAACGATTGCACTTCGCGCGGTTCGGGCAGGTCGCCGGTCGGTGCGAACGTGCCGGTCAGCGGATCGTAGAGTTCGGCGCTCGCGAGCGGCCCGCCGACGCCGTCGCCGCCCGCGATGAGCACGCGACCATCGGCGAGGCGCAGCGCGAGCGGCTGGATGCGCGCCTCGACGAGTGCGCCGGTCGCACTGAACGTGCCTGTCGCCGGGTCGTACAGTTCGGCGCTCGCGAGCACATCGCGCGCGGTGAGGCCGCCGGCGACGAGCACTCGGCCGTCCTCGAGCAGGGTCGCGCTCGCGACGTAGCGCGGGCCGGCCATCGAGCCGGTCGCGCTGAACTGGCCGGTCGCGGGATCGTAGAGCTCGGCCGTCGCGAGCGCGTCGCCGCTCGTGCCGCTGCGCCCGCCGAGCACGAGCACGCGCCCGTCGGCGAGTGCGGCGACGGTCGGTCGCATGCGCGTCTCGGTCATCGATCCGGTCGCCACGAATGCGTCGCTCGCGGGGTCGTACAGCTCGGCCTGGATCAGATGCACGCCGAAGTCGGCGATGCCGCCGGTGAACAGGACGCGGCCGTCGGGCAGCAGCGCGGTGCCGTAGGACGCGCGCGGCGTCGCCATGTCGCCACTGCGCTGGAACGAGCCGCCGGCGATCGCGGAAGCGGATGAAAGGACGAAGGCGGCGATCGCGCAGGCGATCGGATGCGGGCGATGCATGGCGGACCCCAGTCGGCGGCAACGGATGCCGCACCCTGCGCCGATGCCGCCCCACCCGCATGCGCGCCACCTCAGCGGTGCATTCGCGCGCCATTTGGAACGCGGTCGCTACGACCGCGCAGGCTCACTCCCAGCCGTTCGCGAAGATGTGGTCGCGTTCGATCGGGTTGGCGACCGAGACGTCGCCGACGACGTCCTCGGTGTGGTGGCCCGAATAGTCGTATGCGGTCGCGCTGACGTCGTAGAGTCCGTTGGCAACCGTCTGCGTGTCCCAGTCGAGCCGGTACGGCAGGCTCGTGTCGGTACCGACGAGGTTTCCCGCGACGCGGAACTCGACGCGCGAGACGCCGAAGTCGTCGTGCGCGTCCGCGGTGACGGTGGCGATGCCGCTCAGCACCTGGTTCTTCGCCGGCGTGAGCAGGTGCACGGTCGGCGCGTCGACGTCATCGCCGGGCGGTTGCGGCGGCTGCGGCACACCGCCGTCGTCGATGCGGTAGCTGACGAGGTTGGACCAGTTGACCTTGCCGGCGACGTCGGTCGCGGCGAGCTGGAACAAACGATAGCCCGCGCCGAGCGGCGCCGTCGTCAACGCGAACTGGTACGGCGCGGTGTCCGCGCTCGCGCGCCGGATGTTGTCGACGTAGAGATCGAGGCGCGCGACGCCGGTGTCGTCGTAGGCGCGCGCGTCGAGCGTGACCGAACCAGCGAGCGCGGCGCCGCCGAGCGGCACGAGCAACGAGGACTGCGGCAGGCTGTGGTCGCCCGCCGGCGCGGCGAACGGCGCGATCGTCGTGCGCCCGTCGCGCGTGATGCGCACCGCCGTCTGGCCATCGTCGATGCGCACGACGTTGCCGGGCGGCGCGTCCGCGCTGAAGCCCACGTCGGACGGCGTCTGCAGCAACGGGTACTCGAAGTCGAGCGCATCCGGATTCACATTCGCGCTGCTGCCGATGCGCAACGCCGCGATGCGCGCGCCGCGCAGTGTCGCGTGGCGGAACACGGTCGGTCCCTGCGTGCCGTCGAACGTGTGGTCGTCGGACTGGATCAGGTAGTCGACGATGCCGGCGCCGTCGAACACGACGTCGTCGAAGCGCACGGTTGCGCCGTCGGCCGACACCGCCTGCAGGCGCAAAGCACCCTCGGCGTTGCCGTACAGGCGCGCGTCGAGGTAGTGGTAGGCGTTGCCGTAGGCGCCGTGCGCAAGGCCGGCGCCGCCGTTGTGGTACGCGGCGAAGTCGGCGAGCACGTGCGGCTCGTTGTCGTTCTGCCAGACGAACAGGCCGTGGCGCGCGTTGTTGTGCGCGATGTTGCCGTGCGAGAAATCCCACACGCCGTGTTCCTGGCTCGCGCCGCTGCTTTCAGGCCAGTCGAAGCCGGACGCGTCGACGTTGCCTTGCACGCCGACCGCGACCGAATCGCGCACGACGTTGCGCATCCCTTGCGCGAGCGTGAAGCCGTTGAGGCGGAAGCCACGGTATACCGGCTCGGAGAAGATGCGCGCCGCGATCGCATGGTCGTAGACGGTGTCGTGTGTCTCGTCGCCGCGCACGTCGGGCGCGGCGAGGTCCCACCAGTAGGCTTCGTCGGCGGTCGAATAGGCGACCGTGTCGTGGAACGTGATGCCGTGGCTGAGGTGCGGCACGAACGCGTGCGAACCCCCGTCGCGCACGACCGTGCCGAACACCTGCGAGCCGCGGCTGCCGTCCTGCGAATGGTGGAAATGCAGGCCGTAGCGGCCGAGCACGGGCACGGTCGCGTCCTCGCCCGGCTGGCGCGGCCCCATGTAGCGGATCTGCACGTACGCGATCGTCTGCGGGTGCCACGCATGCACGAACACGTGCGCGCGCCCGCTCGGCGTGCCTTCGATGCGCACGTTGCGCGTGAGGTTGATCACCTCGGCAGTCCAGCGGCCGTCGACCTGCGGATGCGCGCGCGCGGTCGCGACGTCCCAGTGGATCGTGCTGCCGGCGACGCTGCTCAAGGTCGCTTCGTCGAAACCCTCGACGCTCGCCGCGCCGACCGTCGGCGATTCGGTCGGCGCGATGCTGATCGCGTCGCCGGCCTGCCAGCCGACCGGTGCCGATTCGAGCGTCGCGCTCGTCGCGCCCTGAGCGACGCCGCCCTGCAGGCGCAGCCAGCCGCTGCGCGGGCTGCCGACGAGGTCGAGCTGGCCCGGCCCCATTACCCACAGGCCGACGTCGCTCGCGAGCGGCATCATGCCGCCGCCGACGAAGGCCGCCTCGTCGACGTCGACGAAACGCAGCACCTGGTCCACCGCGGGACTCGCGGGCCGCATCACGAGGCGACCTTCGACGACGACGTTGGCGTCGCTCTCGAGCACGCCACCGTGGTCGGCGGCGTAGCGCAGCGTGCCGGCCGCGCGTACATGCAGGCCGTGCACGCGCCGGCTCGCGAGGTCGAACACGACGTCCGTGCCGGCGCCGATCGTGACCGAGTCGCCGTCGAGCGGAGCCGCTCCGCCCCAGGTCGCGGGCTCGCTCCACGCGCCGGAGGCGACGCTGACGCGTTCGACCGCGGACGCCATCGGCGATCCGCACAGCAGGACGGGCAGGAGCAACGACAGGCAACGGCGGTCGGTGCGCATCGGGCGGCCATCGGTCGGGCGATCGCCGCAGTCTAGGCGAAGCCGTGCCGACGGCGCGTGCTGCGCGCCTCACTTCCGCATCAATGTTCCATTGTGCGCGCCGCGCGCATCGGCACGAAGGCGAGCACGACGCCGAGCAGGCACAGCGCCGCGACGTACCAGGCCGGCGCGAGCGGCGCGTCCTTCATGAGCATCGTGACGACGAGCGGGGTGAGGCCGCCGAAGACCGCGTAGGCGACGTTGTAGGCGAACGACACGCCCGAGTAGCGCACCGCGGGCGGGAACGCCTGCACCAGCAGCACGGGGATCACGCCGACCACGCCGACGCAGAAGCCGGTCGCGCCGTACAGCAGGTACAGCCGGTCGGGTGCCTGCGCGAGACCGAAGTAGAAGAGCAAGGTGGTCGCGAACAGCAGCACGCAGCCGAGGCCGAGCGCCCTCGCCGCGCCGAGGCGGTCGGCGAGCAGCCCGAACGCGACGCAACCGAGCGTCAGCGCGAACGTCGCGACGCTGTTCGCGGCGAGCGCGCGCGGCGCCGGGATCGCGTACAACTTCTGGATCAAGGTCGGCGTCATGAGGATCAGCACGACGATGGCCGCGGTGAGCAGCCAGGTCAGCAGCATCGACAGCACGACGGCGCGGCCGTGCCCGGCGAGCACGACCTTGAGCGGCAGGCCGCGCACGAGTTCGCGCCGACGGCGCAGCTCCTCGAACACCGGCGTCTCTTCGAGCAGGCGGCGCAGGAACACCGCGCACAGGCCGAATACGCCGCCGACGAGGAACGGCACGCGCCAGCCCCAGGCGAGCAGCTCGGCCGCGTCGAAATGCGTGTTGACCGCGGTCGCGATCAGCGAACCGAGCAGGATGCCCGCGGTGAGGCCGGCAGTGAGCGTGCCGCAGGCGAAGCCGATGCGGCGTTCGTGCACGTGTTCGGCGACGAACGTCCATGCGCCCGGCACCTCGCCGCCGACCGCGGCGCCCTGCAGGATGCGCAGCAGCAGCAGCGCGATCGGCGCGGCGACGCCGATCGACGCCCAGGTCGGCAGCAGGCCGATCGCGAGCGTCGGCAACGCCATCAGCAGCACGCTCAGCATGAACATGCGCTTGCGCCCGTCGCGGTCACCGTAGTGCGCCATGAGGATGCCGCCGAGCGGTCGCGCGAGGTAACCCGCGGCGAACAGGCCGAAGGTCTGCAGCTGGCGCAGCCAGTCCGGCGTGTCGGGCGGGAAGAACAGCTGGCCGATCGTCGCCGTGAAGAACACGAAGATGATGAAGTCGTAGAACTCGAGCGCGCCGCCGAGTGCGGCGAGCGTGAGCGTGCGGACTTCGTCGCGGCGAAGCATCGGGGCGGGCGCGGCGGGCATGGTCATCCGGGGAAGCGGCGATGCGCATACATACCATCGCGGCCGGGCGCGTGCCTACCTGCCCGCGCCCCCCGGCCACCCCGCCCGCGGGGCGCCCCGTCGGCTCCGCCGGGCGCCGCCGTCTACGTAATATTGTATACGTAGTGCCATGTATACTATTGTTCAAGCGGCGCCGTCCGGCGCCCGGCACGTCGCCGCTTCCACCCTCGAAGGAGTCGTCCCATGAACATGCTTCATGCTCTCGCGCTCGCCGTCGCACTCGCCGCTTCGCCGCTCGCGTCCGCGGCAGGCAAGGGTCCCGCCAGCGCGAAGGATCGTTCGGAGAAGGCCGTGCCCGCCGCCAGTGCCGGCACCACCTCGCTCGCCTGCTATTTCCAGAAAGGGGACAGCACGACGTGGTACTGGGGCCTGACCTCGGATTCGCAGTGGTATCAGCTGCCGGGCGCGTGGCAGACGACGCCGTACACGAAGCTCGAGAAGTTCTTCTCGACCGCGAACCAGAACGACATCACGCAGGCCTGCGGCTACTCGTCGACCTACTACGGCCTGGTCGGCTATTCACTGCTCGCCGCGTTCGCCGCGCAGAAGAACGCCGGCTACAACTATCCGATCATCGTCGGCGGCAACACGGAGCTGTGGCCGCAGTACTGAGCAGGATCGACGACCGGCGTTCCACCGAACGCCGGTCGTCCGCTGCGCCGGGGTTCAGAACCGGCCGGCGAGTTCCTTGCCGATCGCTTCCGGCGTGTCGGTCGGCGCGTAGCGCTTGACGACCTCGCCGTCCTTGTCGACGAGGAACTTGGTGAAGTTCCACTTGATCGCCTCGCTGCCAAGGAGGCCCTTCGCTTCCTTCTTGAGGTAGCGGTAGAGCGGGTGCGCATTCGTGCCGTTGACGTCGACCTTGGCGAACATCGGGAACTGCACGTCGTAGGTGAGCGAGCAGAAGTTCTTGATCTCCGCCTCGTCGCCGGGTTCCTGGTGGCCGAACTGGTCGCACGGGAAGCCGAGCACGACGAGGCCCTGGCCGCGGAACTTCTCGTACAGCGCCTCGAGCCCGGTGTACTGCGGCGTGAAGCCGCATTTCGAAGCGACATTGACGATCAGCATCGTCTTGCCGCGGTAGGCGGACAGCGACTGCTCGTCGCCGTCGATGGTCTTCGCGCTGAAATCGTAGATCGAGGTCATGGCCGCCTCCGGGTTCGGGCCAGTGTATGCCCGCGCCCGCGCGCAGCCTAGTGGGCCGCCGCGCCGCGCGCGTCGCCCGCCGGGCTCAGCCCCACACGTCGGCGAACACGCGCGCGAAGTTGCCGCCGAGGATCTTCTCGATGCGCGCGTCGGAATGGCCGCGCTCGGACAGCTTCGCCGCGAGCAGCGCGAAGCGATCCGGCGCGTTGAGGTCGGGGACGAAGAAATAGAGCCCTTCGGCCTCGCGCGCGGGGCCGAACACACCCTGCGCGACGGTGTCGCGCATGAGTTCGAGGTTCTGCTTCTCGAACGCGGGCGTGCGCTCGGTCGAGGTGATCGCGCCGTCGGTGCCGATGCCGACGTGGTCTTCGCCGCAGACGTCGATCGCGTGCTCGATGTGGCGGATCACGTCGATCGCGAGCGGCTGTCCTTCGGCGCGCAGGTACGGCCAGAACATGATGCCGACGACGCCACCGCGGGCGGCGAGCGCGCGCAGTTCGTCGTCGCCGACGAGGCGCGGCAGGTCCGACAGCGCGCGGCAGCCGCTGTGGCTGATGATCACCGGCGCCTTCGACGCCTCGATGCCTTCCTTCATCGTGCGCTGCGAACCGTGCGCGAGGTCGACGACGATGCGTTCCGTGTTGAGGCGTTCGACCAGCGCGTGGCCGAAGTTGCTGAGGCCCGCGTTGCCGGGTTCGAGCGAACCGTCACCGACGAGGTTGCGCCGGTTGTGCGTGAGTTCGATCACGCGGATGCCGAGCTGGCGGAATGCGGCGACGTGATCGAGGTCGTTGCCGACCGGCTCGGCGCCCTGGAAGCGCAGGATCAGGCCGAGCCGCCGCTCGCGCTGCGCGCGGCGCAGGTCGGCGGCCGATTCGACCAGCACGAACGCGTCCGCGTGCGCGGCGGCGCGCGCGCGCGTGCGCATGATGTCGCCGACCGCCTGCTCGAAGTCCGCGCCCGTGCCCGTCACCTGCAGCAGGATCGCCGACAGGCCCGATTCGCGCGCCTGCGCGAGTTCGCGCGCGACCGCCTTGGCGTCGACGTCGTCGGCACGCAGCAGTTCGAGGCCGGCCTCGCCGTCGATCGACAACGCGTCGCGGTAGCGTGGCCAGCGGGCGCGTGCGCCGGCGCGCGAACGCGCCGGCCACGCGCCGAGCGCCGCGGCGAGCGCCGCCGCCTGCAGGAAACCCCGTCGATCGGTCATCGCGTCCTCCTCAGGCCCACACCTCGCCGAGCACGCGCGCGAAGTTGCCGCCGAGGATCTTCTCGATGCGCGCGTCCTTGTGGCCGCGCCGGGCGAGCATGCCGGCGAGCACGTCGAAGCGGTCGGCGACGTTGAGGTCGGGGATGAACATGTACAGATCGGCCGGACGCCCCTTCTCGAAGATGCCGTCCTCGACCATCGCCTTGATGTACTCGCGGTTGTCCTTCTCGAACTGCGGCGTGCGCTCGGTCGGCGCGATGCCGCCGTCGGTGCCGATGCCGACGTGGTCCTCGCCGCAGACGTCGATCGCGTGCTCGATGTGGCGGATCACGTCGATCGCCATCGGCTGCGTGTCGGTGCGCAGGTACGGCCAGAAGATGATGCCGGCGACGCCACCGCGCTCGGCCATCGCGCGCAGCTCGGCGTCGCCCGTGTTGCGCGGCAGGTCGGCGAGCGCGCGGCAGCCGGTGTGGCTGATCAGCATCGGTGCCTTCGACGCCGCGATGCCTTCGGCAATCGTGCGCTGCGAGCCGTGCGCGAGGTCGACCACGACCTTGTCCGTGTTGAGCCGCTCGATCAGCGCGTGGCCGAGGTGGCTGAGTCCGGCATTGCCGGGTTCGGTGCAGCCGTCGCCGGCGAGGTTGCGCCGATTGTGGGTGATCTGCACGACACGGATGCCGAGCTGGCGGAACAGCGTCACGCGGTCGAGGTCCTCGCCGATCGGCTCGCTGCCCTGGAAGCGCGGGATCAGGCCGAGCTGGTGCGCCTCGTGCGCGCGGGCGAGGTCGGCCTTCTCGCCGATGATGCGGAATGCGGCCGGGTTCTTCGCGACGATGTCGCGGACGCGCGCGAGCTGCGCCTTCATCTTTTCGAACTGCGCGTCGTTGTTCCAGTAGCGACCGTTCGGTCCGATGCTGAGCAGCACCGCGCCGAGGCCGGACGCGCGCGCGGCAGCGAGTTCGCCGGGCGTATCCTTCGGATCCGCGTCGGGGGCGAACAGGTAGAGCCCACCTTCGCCGTCGATCGCGATCGTGTCGCGGTAGCGGGGCCAGGCCGGCGTGCCGGCGGCGTGCAGGGGGGACGTCAGCATTCCGGCCGCGGCGACTCCCGCGGCCACGAGGAACTCGCGGCGATCAGGCATGGCTATCCTTCGGCGTGCGCGAAGTACGACAGGCTTCGCAGGTAGCCGAGTATAGCCACGCCCCCACCGGGGCGCGCAAGGGTCAGCCGACGCGGCGGAAGGTGAGCGCGGGGTCGGCCAGCGCGTCGACCGGCAGGTAGTGGTCGACGAGCAGGAACGCGAACAACGCCATCAGGTATACGATGGAATAGTTGAACACGCGCATCGCGAAGAATTCGTCGGGCGGGTCGAGCAAGCGGATCGCGTAGTAGAGGAACGCGCCGCCGAGCACGAGCGCGCCGCCGAGGTAGAACAGCCCGCTCATGCCGGTCAGGTACGGCAGCACGGTGATGACGACGAGCAGCACGGTGTAGAACAGCACGTGCCAGCGCGTGTAGGTCACGCCGTGCGTGACCGGCAGCATCGGCACCTGCGCGCGCGCGTAGTCGTCGCGGCGGAAGATCGCGAGCGCCCAGAAATGCGGCGGCGTCCAGATGAAGATGATGAGGAACAACAGCAGCGCGTACGGATGCACGCTGCCGCTCACCGCGGCCCAGCCGAGCACGGGCGGCGCGGCGCCGGCGGCACCGCCGATCACGATGTTCTGCGGCGTCGCGCGCTTGAGGTAGGCGGTGTATACGACCGCGTAGCCGATCAGCGAGGCGAACGTGAGCGCCGCGGTGAGCGGGTTGACGAACGCGATGAGGATCGCCATCGACAACGCGCCGAGGCTCAACGCGAACGCGAGCACCTGCGTCGGTGTGAGCGCACCGGTCGCCAGCGGCCGGTGCGACGTGCGCGCCATCACCTTGTCGATGCGCTGGTCGATCAGGTGGTTGAGCGCGGCCGCCGACGCGGCCGCGAGCCAGATACCGAGCATGCCCGCGATCGCCTGCCGCAGCGGCGGCAGTCCGGGCACCGCGAGGAACATGCCGATTACCGCCGTGAACACGATCAGCGCGACGACGCGCGGCTTGGTCAGTTCGAGATACTGGCGGGCGACGGGGGGCATGGCGGCGGATCGATTCTTGCTCGGAAAGGAAGAGATTGAAATACGAAGGGCGCGAGGTAGGGTTTGGAGATCAATGCCTGAACACGAAGCACACCGAGGAAGAGCACTTCTCCTGGTCAATGCTCTTGCCTTCTTCAGTGTGCTCTGCGTGCTTCGTGTTTCGATCTTAGCGGTTGCTTCCTTCCCGCCTCGTGTTTCAGTCTTTGGAAGCCACGCCGTGCGGCAAAACCCGCACGAGCAGCGCGATCAGCGAAATCAGCAGCAGCGCCGCGACGCCATTGTGCGCGGTCGCGACCGGCAACGGCAGCAGCAGCTTGACGTTCAGGATGCCCAGCGCGACCTGCGTGCAGAGCAGGACGCCGACCAGCGTCGCGTGCGCGCGCAGGCCGCGACGCCAGGCGAGCACGGCAGTCGCGAGCACGTGGCCGAATACGACGAGCGCACCGAGGCGATGCGCGATCTGGATCGCCGCGCGCGCGGCGGCGTCGAGCACGCCGCCTTCGTAGTTGACGCCGATGCCGCGCCAGAGCACGAAGCCTTCGCGGAAATCGACCTGCGGCCACCAGCTGCCGGCACAGGTCGGGAAGTCCGCGCCGCAGGCGAGTGCGGCGTAGTTCGCGCTGGTCCAGCCGCCGAGCGCGATCTGCAGCGACAGCAGAACCAGCGCGACGACGATCATCGGTCGCAGCCGCCGCTGCGCGTGGTCCGGCGCGACGCGGGCCGCGAGCGCGAGCGCGACCGCGGCGAGCAACGAGAACGTGAGCAGGCCGCCGAGCAGGTGGCCCATGACGACGATCGGCTTGAGCAGCAGCGTGACCGTCCACATGCCGAGCATCGCCTGGAAGATCACGACGCCGAAGGTGGCGACCGCGATGCGCCATGGCCAAGCACGTGGCAGCGTCGCCGCCGCGCCGAGCGGCAGCGCGAGCGCGAGCGCGGACAGCAGCGCGGATGCGGCGTAAAGCCCCTTGATGTAGAGCGCGATGCCGATCGCCGCCGAGAGCGCGGCGGCGAGCAACGCCGCGACGTGCGCGCGACGCGGCCACGCCGCGACCAGCGCGAGCGCGAACACGAGCGTGCCGAGCGTGCCCGCGAGCATGCGGTGCACCTGCTCGCGCCACGCCTTGTGCGTCTCGAACGGACGATCGGGGAATGCTTCGTTCGCGCGCGCGATCTCCTGCTCGTGGCCGGGCCAGGTCGCCTTGCCGTAGCAGGTCGGCCAGTCCGGGCACGACAGGCCCGCGTTCGACAGGCGCACGAAGGCGCCGAACACGATCACGAGGAACGCGAACACCGCGGCGAACGCGGCGAGGCGAAACGAGCTTACGGGCAGGCGCATGTCAGTTCTTCACGACCCGCGCGAGATCCTTGCGCAGCTTGTTGGCGTCGTAGCCGGGTGCGTAGCGCAGCACGAGGAAGCCGTGCGGGTCGGCGAACGCGACCGCGACCTCGTCCGCGCCGCCCGGGCGCAGGCTCGCGAGGCGACCGTCGAGGTCGCGGGCGACGCGCACCGGCTTCATCGCCGCGAGCGCGTCGTCGGCCAGGTCTCCGAGCACCACGACGTTCACGCGATACGCGTTCTGGTTCAGCGTGAGGCGCGCGCGGCGCAGTTCGTCGATGCGCTCGAGGCACGCCTGCGCGCAGGTCGGGCCGGGAATCGCGAACACCGTCCACGACCATGCGTCGTCCTTCCACAGGATCGCCTTGCCGTCGGTGTAGACGAGGCGCGCGGTCGTGAGGTCCTGCGGCGGTTCGATCAGCGTGCCGTAGTTGCGCATGCCGGCCGGGCGCCAGCCGAGGGCGTTGAGCACGTAGGCGGTCACGAGCGGTGCGGCGAACAGCAGCAGGATGAGGACCAGGCCGATCCGGTTGCGCGTGCGTGGGGTCATCGGGTTGGCCCTGGCGAAGGCCGGCGCGAAGGCCGGTGCAGGATGAAGAACGTCGCCGCGACCACCGCGGCGAAGGTGTACCAGGTGAACGCGTAGCCGTAGTGGCGCTCGGGCGGGAACACTTCGGGCTTCCACTCGCGCACGAACGTCGTGACCTCCTCGCCCGGCACCTGCAGCAGCACGCGCGTGTCGAGCGGGCGACCGAGGTCGGCAGCGACTTCGGCGAGGTCGAGGTAGATCGTCGTCTTCGGCCAGCTCGCCTGGTGCGGCAGCGCATTGCCGCCGAGGCGCAGCCCACTGCCGGGCGGCGGCGCATACAGCGCGCGCACCGTCTGCGGGCCTTCCGGCGGCGGCGGGATCGTCGGCATCTCGCCGCGCGCGTCGCGCGCGAGGAAACCACGGTCGACGAGCAGCGCGGCGCCGCCGGCGGCCGGCTCGAACACGTCGTAGACCATGACGCCGGCACGGCCGTCGCGCACCTGGTTGTCGAGCACGTACGCGCGCAGCGGATCGAAGCGGCCTTTCACGTCGACGAGCGGATAGCGCGTGCCTGCTTCGCGGCGCGCCTGCTCGAGCGGCATCGGCGGCTGGTGCACGGCGCCGTCGAATGCGGCGAACAGCGCCTCCTTCTCGTGCGCGCGGCGTACCTGCCAGGTGCCCAGCGCGACGAACAGCGCGATTCCCGCGAGGGTCGCCGCGATCGCCGCCGGATGCGGACGCCTAGCCACGGAAACGCGGCGCTATAATCGACGCGGCAGCCGGAACCGCGTTCCGGCGGGAAGCGCAAGCCATGCTCGGCCCCGTCCTGATCGTCGTGTTCTTTCTCGCCATCGTCTACAACCTGGGCGCCGGCCTGTATTTCATGATCACCGACAAGGGCGGCACCGACCGCACGCTGAAGGCACTGACGCGACGCATCGCGTTGTCGGTGCTGTTGATCGCGCTGGTCATGCTCGGCATCTGGACCGGCATCATCCGCCCGCACGGCGTCGGCGGCTGACGGCGGCCGGAAGCACTCCGGCCACCGCGCACGACGTGCCTCAGAGCACGTAGACGAACAGGAACAGGCCGAGCCAGACCACGTCGACGAAGTGCCAGTACCAGGCGACCGCTTCGAAGCCGAAGTGGTTGTCCTTGGTGAAGTGGCCCTTCGCGCAGCGGAACCAGATCACCGTGAGCATGATCGCGCCGAGCGTGACGTGCATGCCGTGGAAGCCGGTGAGCATGAAGAACGTGCTGCCGTAGACGCCGCTGCCGAGCGTGAGGTTGAGGTGCCCGTAGGCTTCGGCGTACTCGTGCGCCTGGAAGCCGAGGAAGATCACGCCGAGCACGACGGTGAGCGCGAGGAACACGAGCAGCTGCTTGCGGTTGCCGGCGCGCAGCGCGTGGTGGGCGATCGTGATCGTGACGCCCGACGACAGCAGCAACAGGGTGTTGAGCAGCGGGATGCCCCACGGCGACATCGTCGAGAACGCGCCGCCGACGCTGCCCGGGCCGTTGGTCGGCCACGCGGCCGAGAACGCGGGCCACAGGTAGTGGTTGGTGAGCGCGCCATGGCCGGCGCCGCCGAGCCACGGCACCGAGTAGGTGCGGGCGTAGAACAGCGCGCCGAAGAACGCCGCGAAGAACATCACTTCCGAGAAGATGAACCAGATCATCCCCATGCGGAAGGAGGTGTCGACCTGCTTGTTGTACTTGCCGCCGATCGACTCGCGGATGACCGTGCCGAACCAGCCGAACATCATGAACAGCAGCAGGGCGATGCCGACGGCCATGATCGGCTTGCCGATGTCGGCCTCGTTGAGCCAGAGGCCCGCGCCGCCGACCGTACCGAGCAGGCCGAACGAGCCGATGATCGGCCAATGGCTGCCGTGGGGAACGTAGTAAGCACCTTGTGTTTGCGCCATGGCGGCTGGTCCCGATCGTTGCGTCAATTTGCCTGGAGTCAGCCCGCCGCCGGCAGCGGCGAGCCCGTCTTGGGGTGTTGCTCGGCGGACAGCCGCACGGTGGCCGCTTCGTTCGCGTAGAAAGTGTACGACAGGGTCAGCTCGCGCACGCCCTGCGGCAGCTGCGGGTCGACGTAGAAACGCACCGGCATGCGACGCGATTCGCCTGCCTTCAGCACCTGCTCGGTGAAGCAGAAGCATTCGGTCTTGTTGAAGAACGCCGACGCATCGCTCGGCGCGATGCTCGGCACCGCGTTGCCGACGATCGCGTCGCCGCCGTTGTTGGTCGCGTCGAACCACACTTCGGTCAGCTTGCCCGGGTGCACGTCGACGCTCGCGAGCTCCGGCGTGAACGACCACGGCAGCTTGCTGTTGACGCCGGTCACGAACTGCACCCGCACGGTGCGGCTCACGTCCTCGACCACGCCTGCGACGCGGCTGCGGTCGACCGCGCCCGGCGCGAGCTTGATGCCGAGCACGTGCTCGCACACGACGCGGTACAGCGGCACCATCGCGAAGCCGAACAGGAACGCGCAGGCGACCACGACGCCGGCCGTCTTCAACACGCCGAGATTGCGGTCCCCCGCATTCATCGGCGCAGCACGACGTCGCCGATCGCGATCAGGTAGATCGCGACCGCCACCAGCCCGATGACGAGCGCGGTGCGGCGCGCACGCGCGCGGCCTGCAGCCTGATCGTCGTTGGCGGATGGTTGACTCATCATTCGTACACCGGCGCGCTTGGGGTCACACGGACTCGCGCCCTCTGCCACCTCAGTGGGTTACATCGCCGTGGGCGAGCACGTCGTCGCGGATCACCGGCGGCACCGTGAACGTGTGGTGCGGCGCCGGCGACGGCACCGTCCACTCGAGGCCGTGCGCGCCTTCCCACACCTGCGTCGTCGCGCGATTCTTCGAGAAGTAGACCGCGTGGACGACCACGCCGACGAAGATCAGCTGGCTCGCGCCGAACCAGAAGCCGCCGATCGACGAGATCATGTTGAAGTCCGCGAACGCGACGTTGTAGTCGGGGATGCGGCGCGGCATGCCGGCGAGGCCGAGGAAGTGCTGCGGGAAGAACAGCACGTTGACCGAGATCACGCTCGACCAGAAGTGGATCTTGCCCCACTTCTCCGAATACATGTTGCCGCACCACTTCGGCAGCCAGTAGTAGGTCGACGCCATGATCGCGAAGATCGCGCCGGTGACCAGCACGTAGTGGAAGTGCGCGACGACGAAGTAGGTGTCCTGGTACTGGAAGTCGGCCGGCACGATCGCGCACATGACGCCGGAGAAGCCGCCGATCGTGAACAGGATGACGAATGCGATGGCGAACAGCATCGGCGTCTCGAACGTCATCGAGCCGCCCCACATCGTCGACACCCAGTTGAACACCTTCACGCCGGTCGGGATGGCGATGAGCATCGTCGCGTACATGAAGTACAGCTCGCCGCCGAGCGGCATGCCGACCGAGAACATGTGGTGCGCCCAGACGATGAACGAGAGGAACGCGATCGAGGCGATCGCGTACACCATCGCCTGGTATCCGAAGATCGGCTTGCGGCTGAAGGTCGGGATGATCTCCGACACGATGCCGAACGCCGGCAGGATCATGATGTAGACCTCGGGGTGCCCGAAGAACCAGAAGAT
>Ga0207639_10000610_pt1 | contig 24593 bp, 22 predicted proteins | sample KBSCornC32_FD_184299 | JGI IMG/M metagenome (GOLD analysis project Ga0207639, IMG submission 184299) | Corn rhizosphere microbial communities from Kellogg Biological Station, Michigan, USA - KBS Corn C3-2 (SPAdes) (version 2) | ecosystem: Host-associated > Plants > Roots > Rhizosphere > Soil ...
AGGAGAAGCGAGAACGGATCGCGGCGCAGGACGCGCTCGGAGTGATACGTCCGCGCCAACCGCGCTTTGATGCGGCGCGCCAGCATGGCGCCGAGGACGTGGTCGTACGTGAGGTGGGCGTGGACGACGTCGAACGATCCGAGAGCTTCCAGCGCGCGCACCGTGCGGCGCGCGGCCACCGGATTCTGCGCTTTTTCGATCAGCGGATGCGCGAACGGAACGTCCTTCAGCTTCGTCTCGAGCTTGTAGCCGCCGACGTACGCGTAGTGTGCGTCGACGCCCGCCGCGCGAAGCGCTTCGACCTCGGCAAATGCGGGAGCGGCGGCGCCGGTCCAGCGGTTTCCGGCAGCAAGATGGAGTACGCGCACTGATGTACTATTCGCCGCGAAATGGCGATCGACGCAGAACTTCTCGAGATTCTAGCCTGCCCGCTGTGCAAGCAGGAGGTGAAGCTCGTGCCGTTGCCGGACGCACGCCGCACGGCCGTCCGGGACAAGTACCGCGACAAGTTCCGCGGCGAAGAGCCGGTCGTCGAGCAGGGGCTGCAGTGCGTCAAGTGCCGCCGCGTCTATCCGATCGTCAGCGACATCCCGGTGATGCTGGTCGAAGAAGCGTTCGACGAAGCGTAGCCGTTCGAAGCCTGTAGCCGTATAAATGATTGTTGATTCAGCTCAGAACGGTCGCCGAACGCCTTTTACCTGATCGTTCCCTCCTCGTCCGCTGGGCGTGTCTCCTCTACGCGGGCCATATCTGGTTCCAGGGGAAGATCGCGACTTCGGAGATCGCGGCCGGCTTCTGCGTCATCCTCGTCTACGTCGCCGTTCGCAAGGGGGAGCTGCGGCTGACGTGGAACATCCTCTACTACCCGCTCTTCCTCTACTGCCTCGCCTCGACGATCTCCTCGCTCGTCGCGCCCCAGCGCCTCCACATGTTCGGCGAGCAGGCGCTTTGGCTGAAAGCGCTGATTTTTCCCGTCGCGCTGATCCTGTTGCGCCAGATCCCGCGGATGAAGGAGTACGCGCTCTACAGCCACGCGATTTTCCTGACGTGGATCTCGCTCGATGGGCTGGTGGAGTACATCCGCGAGCCGCACGACCTCGAGCACCGCATCACCGGCGGCGCGACGCACGTGATGACGTACTCGGGAGAGCTGCTGCCGCTCGCGCTTCTGTTTCTCGTCCTCTTCGTCCACCAGCGCAAGCTCTGGATGCTCGCGCCGGCGCTGCTCTCGACCTTCGCTCTCCTCCTGACGTTCACGAGGAGCGCGTGGCTGGGATTCGTCGTCGCGATCTTTGTCGTCATCGTCAGCTCGCGGCCGCGGTTGCTTGCGTGGGCGGCGCCGCTCCTGGTGATCGTTCTGATCGCGGCGCCGGTCGACATGTTCGGACGCCTGATCTCGAGCTTCAGCACGCAGCAGGAGTCGAACCTCGATCGCATCCGGATGGTCCAGGCCGGCGAGGAGATCATCCGCGACTACCCGCTGTTCGGCGTCGGCCCGGCGAACGTCAAATCGCTGTACCCGCTCTACCGCCTGCCCGATTCGCCGCGCTTCCGGACGCCGCACCTGCACAACAACATCGTCCAGATCTGGGCCGAGCGCGGCATTCTCGCTCTGACGGCGTACCTGCTTCTGATCGTCCTCTTCCTGCGGGAGTGCGCCCTCGCCTGGCGGACTCCTGGCCGGCCATGGGCTGAGGCCGGCATTGCTGCGGCCGTCGCGCTCACATTCGCCGGCTTCTTCGAGTTCAACTTCGGCGATACCGAGGTCTTCTATCTCCTGCTGGACGTTTTCGCCCTGGTTATTGTCAATCTCGACCGTGGTGAATACACGACAGGCAACCCTGCGTTCCCCTCTCCGTAACCTTTCGTCCATGCCACCGTCGAAGAGTCGAGAAACAGGGGAGATGAAGCACCTGAGCGATCAGGAGTTGATGCGCATCGTTCAGGCGGGCGACCTCTCCCCGGCGTCCGAGATTTACGACCGCTACAGCGGGCGTATCTACAACTTCGCACTCCGGTTCCTGAAGAACTCGGAGGCGGCCGAGGACGCCATGCAGGAAGTCTTTGTAAAGATGATCAGACATGCGAGCCAATTTCAGGGGGACGCCAAGCTGTCGACGTGGCTCTTCTCCATCACGGCCAACTGGTGCCGCGACTTCCTGAGAAAGGCCGACAACAAGAGCAAAGAGAGCGACGACGTCCTGGTGACGCTTCCCGCTCCGCTCGACCAGTCGCCGGACCGGAACCTCGAGCAGCGTGAGAACGAGATACGCATCCAGCGCGCCCTGAAGGCGCTGACGCCGGAGCAGCGGGAGGCGATTCTCCTCTCGCGGTACCAGGGATTGTCGTACGCCGAGATCGCGCAGATCTCGGGATGCAGTGAAGGTGCAGTGAAGACGCGTGTCTTTCGCGCCATGGAGACGTTGAAGAAGGCGCTGTTGGGCGAAGCACGCGGAGGTGACCGATGGCTGAATGCAGTGCGATGAGAGAGTCGATGCCGATGCTCCTGACCGAGTCGCTCGATGCGGCCGGGCGTGAGCTCGCGCATCAGCACATCGAATCGTGCGCCGCATGCGGCGAAGAGTGGCAGGCGATGAAAGAGACGTGGGCGCTCATGGAAGAGCTCCCGATCGTCGAAGTGCCCTCGCGCGTGCGCGACCGATTCCTCGCCGAGGTGATGCCGGTTGCGCCGCGCTCGAACGTCGTCCCGTTCCAACGCCGCAGCGCTTTCAAGTGGCTCGCGCAGGCGGCTGCTGTCGTGCTCATCGCCGGCGGTTCGTTCTTTGCCGGTCATCGCAACGTCACCATCCAGCCGAGCGAGGCGAAGATCATCGGCGCCAAGCCGGTGAATTACATCCCGCAGCAACCGCAGTACTCACTCGCCGAGACGCGCGTTCTCCCAGCGTCGGCACTCAGCCCCGACATTCAGGGGCGTCCAGAGATCGACAACGTGCAGTTCGTCGATCCCGATCCGAACGACGGCAAGATCGGCGTTTCGTTCGACCTCACGTCCCACGTGACCGTCAACGGGAACCCGAACGACAAGAGCATGGTTCGCCTGCTGTCGTACGTCCTGCAGTCGGCCGACCGCGCGTCGCTCTCGCGCTCGCACACGATCGACGTCCTCCGCAGCACCTACGGGAACTCACCCGACACCGACCCTGAGATCGCTCAGGCGCTGGCGAAGGTCCTTCGGACCGACGACCACCAGGGCATGCGCATCGCCGCCGCCGACATGTTGAAGACCATGCCGGCGAAAGCAACGAGGACCGAGCCGACGCGAGACGCGCTCATCGAGGCGCTCCGCAGCGACCCGAACCCGGCCGTCCGCATCAAAGCGGTCGAGGCGCTCGCGAAGATGGCGTCCTCGGGACAGACCCTCGCACCCGAAGCCGTCGACATGCTGCGCCAGAAGGCGTCGCAGAACGACGAGAACCTGTACGTCCGCGTGAAGGCAGCGGAAGCGCTCAGCCAGATCCACTGATCCATGAAATATCGGAACTATCGTCCGTGAAACGCTCGTTTTTTTCCATCATCGCGATTCTCCTCGGCGCGGCAACCGCTTCGGCGGCCACGTTCGGCGCGGCGGAGGTCTACCAGAAGTCGGCGCCGATCGACGGCGACGGCCAGCTGGTCGTGGTGAACCCGTTCGGTGACATCGAAGTCGTCGGCATCGACGGCCTCAAGGAAGTCGCGTTCACAGTCCGCAAGTCGGTGAGTGGTGCCGACGACGTGGCCATCAAGGAAGGACGCGAGCTGACCGCGCTTCTCTTCGACGGCGACAACAAGACCCGCTTCATCAAGACGGCCATGCCGCTCATGCACGACCGCCGCTGGGCCTCGGGGGTCGACTACACGATCCGCGTTCCGAAATCGATCCGCGTGCGCATCGAAGCGCACACCGGACAGCGGATTCATGTTGCGAACATCTCCGGCGCGGTCTGGATCAAGAACGTCAATGGCATCATCGACCTCGACAACGTGACCGGCGCCGTCACCGCCGACAGCGCGAACGGCAGCGTGGTCTACGAATCGATTTTCAAGCCGACCAACGAGATCCGGATCTCCACGGTCAACGGCAACGTCGAGCTCGACGTGCCGGCCGACTCCTCGTTCAAGTGGGCCGGCCAGACGCTCCGTGGAGACTTTTTCGCGACGATTCCGAGCACCGGCCGTTTCGCCGGGCCGATGTTTCGTGGCGCCGTCAACGGCGAGCACGGCCCGCAGGTGAACACGACGTCGTACATGGGCAACGTCTATGTGTTGCGCCGCGGAACGCGCGCCGAAGATGCGCAGTCGATGCGCGCGGCAATGGTGACGTCGAACAACGGCGGCGAGGATCTGCCGCGCGGCGTCGTCGCAAAGACGCTGCAGGTAGCTTCTTTCGACGGCGACCTGATCTTCTCGACGCCGCTCGGCAACATCTCCGTCGGACAGGTGCGCGGCGCGGCTCGTGTCGAGACGCGCGCCGGCGAAGTGCACCTCGGCTCGGTGCAGTCGCAGTGCGACATCGTCTCGCTCGGCGGCCCGGTCACCCTTGGCGAAGTGCGCGGGCCGTTGACCGCACGCACGACCGCCGGCGACGTCACGATCAACGCAGCGCATCAAGGTGCGGTTGTGTCGACCGGCGGCGGGATGATCCGCATGCTCTTCGCGGCAGGTCCGACGAACCTTCATACGGCCGGCGGCGACATCGTGGTGCGGCAGGCGACCGGCCCGATCAGCGCCGAGACGCGATCGGGTGACGTCACCATCGTCCTCGATCCGCTCATCCGCAGCGCGGCGGTCGACGCAAAGTCGGCCGAAGGAAACGTCACGTTGTACGTGAACGCACAGATCGCGGCCGACATCGACGCGACGCTCCTGACGAGCGACCCCGATGCGAACTCGATCCGCACCGACTTTCCGGGGCTGACCATTCACCGCGAGCAGATCGGCAAGAAGACCCGGATTCGCGCGACCGGGAAGGTGAACGGCGGCGGCGACCGCGTGTCGCTCTATGCCGAGGATGGCGACATCACCATCCGAACAGTGATGAGCGGCAGTGTCGGCGTCAGCAGTCCCGCCATACATCCGTGATTGCCGCACCTCGGCACATCGCATAGCATTCGCGCGCCAGAAGGAGGACGCGTGAAGAATCTCATTTGCGCGGCGCTCGCACTCGCTGTTGTCGCTTGCGCGCCCACGAACAACACCAATACCGCCAGCGACACCGCCGCCACCTCGAGCACCACCGCATCGACCACGACGAACACCACCGCTGCGCCGACCACCGGCGAGGCCCCGGCCATCGCCAAGGTGCCGAAAGCGGGAGACGAAACGAAACCGGCGGGCTATTACGACAACAAGATCGCCGAGCTGCACACGACGGCCGGCGAGATCGACATTCGCTTCTTCCCGAACAAGGCGCCGAACCACGTGAAGAACTTCATCGACCTCTCGGAGAAGGGCTTTTACAACGGGACGAAGTTCCACCGCGTCATCCCCGGCTTCATGATCCAGGGTGGCGACCCGAACACGATCTCGGGCGATCCGTCGACGTGGGGGACGGGCGGCTCGGGCAAGAACATCAACGCCGAGTTCAACGACATTCACCACGCCCGCGGCATCGTCTCGATGGCGCGGACGAATGACCCGAACGGCGCTTCGTCGCAATTCTTCATCTGCGTCGCCGACGCCGCCTCACTCGACAACCAGTACACCGTCTTCGGCGAGGTCACGAAGGGGATGGACGTTGCCGACAAGATCGTCAACGCGCCGACCGGTGAGAACAACCGCCCGAACAACCCGACCACGATCGAAAAGGTCGTCATCCGCGACGCGAAACCTGGAGAGATCAGCAAATGAGCCCCTACGACAACAAGATTGCCGAGCTGCACACGACCTCGGGCGAGATCGACATTCGCTTCTTTCCGGACAAGGCGCCGAACCACGTGAAGAACTTCATCGACCTCGCGGAGAAGGGCTTCTACAACGGGGCGAAGTTTCACCGCGTCATCCCGGGCTTCATGATCCAGGGGGGCGATCCGAATACGATCTCCGGCCATCCCTCGACCTGGGGCACCGGCGGCTCGGGCAAACACGTTCAGGCCGAATTCAACGACGTCCACCACGCTCGCGGCGTCGTCTCGATGGCGCGCGCGCAGGACCCGAACAGCGCCTCTTCGCAGTTCTTCATCTGCGTCGCCGACGCCGGCTTCCTCGATCGCCAGTACACCGCGTTCGGTGAAGTGACGAAGGGGATGGACGTCGCCGACAAGATCGTCAGCGCGCCGCGCGGAGCGAACGACCGGCCGAACAACCCGACCGCCATCGAAAAAATCGTGATCCGTGACGCGAAACCGGGCGAAGGCGGGGCGACCGGCAAGTAATGTGAACGAGGGGTGGAGCAATGAGCGCCGCGGCTCCACTGCCGGACGAAGCAGCCGAAGCGCTGCGCGAATGGCTCGGAACGAATTGGACGGCGTCGCCGCTCACCGGCGATGCCTCGGTTCGCGTCTACTACCGAATCCGCCGGTACGCCGGCGAGACCTTCGTCCTCGCCTATTACCCGCCTGAGGTCCGCAGCGACCTGCAACGGGTGATGCGCGCCTACCGTTCGGTCGCCAAGAACGCCTACGTCCCTCGCGTCATCGAGTACAACGACTTCGCTTCCCTGCAGCAGGACGTCGGCGATCACACGCTCTACGACCTCCTCCTGAACGAGAACCGCGAGGAAGGGGTGCGCTGGTATCGGAAGGCGATCACGCTCCTCGCGTACTTCCAGCAGTCCGGTGACGTCGGCGTCAACGCCGCGTTCGACGCCGAGTTTTTCGGGCGCGAGCTCGAGATGTCGCGGGAGTTCTACGTCGAGAAGCTGATGGGAGTCGGCCGCGAGAAGTCGATGGAGCTGACGCCTCTGCTGCAGAAGCTCGCGACGAACGTCTCGCTGCACCCGTACGTCCTCTGCCATCGCGACTATCACGGACAGAACATCCACCTCTTCAATGAGAACCTCTACCTCCTCGACTACCAGGACCTCCGGATGGGTCCCGACACCTACGACCTCGCGTCGCTGCTGCGCGACCGCGGCGTCGCGCGGACCATCGGCGAGGAGACGGAGCTGGAACTGATCGACTACTACGCCGAATGGCGCGCGGTCGGCTTCCCCGGAAAGAGCCAGCTGCCGCACGGTGAGCGCCGTTCGATCCGGCGGCGCTACTTCGAGACGCTGCTCCAGCGCTCGATCAAGATCCTCGGAACGTTCGCGAAGCAGCCGATCACGCGCGGACGGATGCACTACCTCGAATTCATACCCGCCACACTCGAAAGCGTGCAGCGGTGCCTGCACGAGCTGCCGGACTACGGCCTGCTCGCGTCACTGCTGCCGATGACGTTCGACGCTGCCGCTGCGCGCGAACGGGCCGAAAGGATGTTCCATGGCGAAACACAAAATCACGCTGCTGCCGGGTGACGGCATCGGCCCGGAGGTCACCGCGAGTGTGGTGGCGATCCTCGAATGTGCCGGAGTCGACATCGAGTGGGAGAAATACTTCGTTGGCTCCGAGGCGATCTCGCGATTCGGCGACCCGCTGCCGCAGGAAGTGCTCGACTCGATCCTCCGGAACAAGGTTGCGCTCAAGGGACCGGTGACGACGCCGATCGGTACCGGCTTCTCGTCGATCAACGTCCGGTTGCGCAAGGCGCTCGACCTCTACGCGAACCTCCGGCCGGTGCGTTCGATGCCGAACATCAAGACGCGTTACGACGACATCGACCTGATCGTCGTCCGCGAGAACACCGAGGATCTCTACAGCGGGCTGGAGCATGAAGTCGTTCCGGGCGTGGTCGAGTCGTTGAAGATCATCACGAAACGGGCTTCGACTCGCATCGCGGAGTTCGCGTTCGAATACGCGCGGACGCACGGCCGCAAGCGCGTCACCGCCGTCCACAAGGCGAACATCATGAAGATGTCGGACGGCCTCTTCCTGCAGTGCTTCCGCGACGTGTCGAAGGACTACCCGAACATCGAGGCGGACGACAAGATCATCGACAACCTCTGCATGCAGCTCGTCGTGAATCCGAACCAGTTCGACGTATTGCTGCTGGAGAACCTCTACGGCGACATCGTTTCCGACCTCACCGCGGGTCTCGTCGGCGGCCTCGGCGTCGTCGCCGGCGCGAACATCGGCGAGAGCGGTGCCGTCTTCGAGGCGGTGCACGGCAGCGCGCCTGACATCGCCGGCCAGAACAAGGCGAACCCGTTGGCGCTGCTGCAGTCGGCGGTGCTGATGCTCTACCACATCGGCGAGCCCGGCCCGGCGAAGCGCGTGCACGACGCCATTACCGTTGTCCTCGGCAGCGGACCGGAGCACCGTACCCGTGACATCGGCGGCAGCGGCAACACCTCCGACTTCACCGCCGCGATGTGCGAGACCCTGCGCAGGGGGACGCGAGCGACCGATTGAGCTTCGAGGACGGCGTCCGGCTCTTCAACGAACGCGAGTTCTGGCACGCGCACGAAGCGTGGGAAGAGCTCTGGCTCGAGGAGGACGACGACGACCGCGTTCTCTTCTACCAGGGCCTGATCCAGCTCGCGGCCGCGTACCACCACATGAAGCGCGGGACATTTCCGGGAGCGGTGCGTCTCTTCGATGCGTCGCTGCAGAAGTTGGAACGGTTTTCGCCCGACTTTCTCGGCCTCGATCGGGAGAACGTTGTCAAGAGCGCGCAAGTCCATCGTGAACGCGCGCGACGCGGCGAATTTCTCGATCCCGGCGAGTATCCCAAGTTACAATTCCATCACCCCATCTGAACCTCACTTCTCCGTAGAGGTGGCCATGCAGGATATCGATCAACGCGACCGCGAGCTCCTCAACGCTCTGCAGGGAGACGTGCCGCTGGCATCGACGCCATTCGCGATCATCGGACAGATGATCGAGATGTCGGAGAAGGAGGTCATCAAACGCATCGAGCGTTTGAAGCGCGAAGGAATCATCCGCCAGGTCTGCGCGCAATTCGACATGCGCGCGCTCGGCTACCGGTCGTGCCTCGTGGCTGCGAGCGTGCCCGACGAGAAGGTCGAGCAGGCGGCGAACGTCATCAACGCGCATCCCGGCGTGACGCAGAACTACCGGCGCAATCACACGCTCAATCTCTGGTTCACAATCGCGGTCGGCGGCTCATCGAAGCTCGGGCTCGAGCGGACGATCGAGATCCTCGGCGAGCAGGCGGAGTGCGACTCCATCCGGCCGCTCCCGACCCTCAAGCTCTACAAGACCAGCAGCGCCGACGGATCGGAGAGTCATTCCGAGGCCGACGTCGAGGCCACGCCGCTCACGGCGCACGAGATCGAATGCGTGCGGCTCCTGCAGCGCGACCTTCCCCTGCATCCGCGGCCGTTCGAGACCCTCGCGCGCAACGGAGTGCTCGGTGCGGACGAGATCCTCAGCGCCGCGCGCACGCTTGTGTCTCGCGGTCAGATGCGTCGTTTCGGCGCGTTCATCCAGCCGCGCAAGATTGGTTTCCTCGCGACGGCGATGGGCGTATGGGTCGTCCCCACGGACCGGGCCGACGACCTCGGACGGAAAATGTCCGAGCACCGCTCCGTCTCGCACTGCTTCCTGCGCCCGACCTACGACGACTGGCCCTACAACCTCTACACGACCGTTCACGGACGTTCCGTCGACGAATGCGAGTCGATCATCAACGACCTCGCCATCGACACCGGCGTGGAGGAGAAGCGCGCCCTCTATCCGACGCGCGAGTTCAAGAAAGCACGGCTCCAGTTCTTCGCTCCCGAAGCGGAGGAATGGGAGTCATCCCACGTCAGCGCGCGAGAAGCCGCGGCGTCGTAGAACTCAGAAGATCGGGTTCTCGATGTGGTGATGCTGGTGCCACTGGTACACGTATCCAGGGAACTGCAACGGCACCGTATAGTCGACGTCGATCGTGATGGTGTTCGCCTCGCGCGCGATCGTGACGTTGTCCTCGGTGACGGGCAGGTGTAGGTCCTGCGCCTTCTCGAGGATGCGCTTCATGATGTAGCTGTCGTTGTGCTGGCCCGCCGATTTCCCTTCGTCGACGCAGACCTGCCGGAGGTCGGCCATGTTCGCTTTCACGGGGATGACCTTGTAGGCAATCATCACCGCGATCACGAGGATCACCAGCCCGACGATACAGCCGAGATTTCCCTCACCAGCCTGGCGGCGATTGCTACGGCGCATGAACGGACCTCCTTTAACCAAGCTTAACCGATCGGACGGAAGAGTCGAAGTCCGGCGGGAGGTGCGGCCTCGTTGGTAGCGGCATCGTTCGGAGCGTTCGACTTCTCGACCGCGTCGGCGACGTTGCCGCCGTGCGAGTGGGACGACCAGAGCACCATCCGCGCACGGCCGATGATCGCGCTGCGTGGCAGGACACCCCACGAGCGGCTGTCGAGCGAGTTCGTCCGGTTGTCGCCGAGGACGAAGTAACAGTCGTGCGGAACGATCTGCGGATCGATTGCACCGCTCGTTCCCTGCTTCGCGACGTACGGCTCGACGATCGACTTGCCGCCGATGACGACGCGGCCGAGGCGCGAGGCGATCAGGTCGCCTTGGGTGGCGACGACGCGCTTCACGAGCACCATCTCGCCGCGGCGAAACACGATCACGTCACCGCGCTGCGGCTGCACGTTGGCGGCGTACGGCGTCACCAGGATGTGATCCCCCGGCGCCAGCGTCGGCATCATCGACGCGGACGGAATCGTGTACAGATGCACGAACGCCCGGGCGACCAGCGCCAGCGCGACCGCGAGCACGATCGGCTCGATGATGAGGCGGAACGACTTCATCAGATCAATGAAAACACACAGTGGGGCGCCGGCAATCCTGCCGGCGGGCGCTACCGCGTCGCGTGCATCGTCTCGGTCGACGGCCTCGGCAGTGCCGCCGAGCTCAGCACCGCGAAGACCGGCATCTTCTGCTGGAGTCCCTTGAGCGCGAACTCGCCGAGCGATTCCGTTTCAAAGCTCCCGAGCGTCCGGTCGATCGTGTTCTGCGAGATGACCACCTGCCCCGGCTTGGCGACTCCGCTCTCGAGGCGCGACGCGATGTTCACCGCACTGCCGAGGACCGTGTAGTCGACACGCTTCTCCGTGCCGACATTGCCGACCACCGCCGGTCCGCTGTTGATCCCGACGCGGATCCGCACCGGCGGCAGGTCCGCCTTCTCGCGCTCCGCGTTCCACTCGCCGACGAGGCGCTGCATCATGAGCCCCGCGAGAATCGCGCGGTCGGCGTGGTCCTCCTGCGGAATCGGCGCGCCGAAGAACGCCATCACCGCGTCGCCGATGAATTTGTCGAGCGTGCCGCCGTAGGCGAAGATCGACTCCACCGCGCAGGAGAAGAAGTGCGAGAGGAACTCCGCGACCTCCTCCGGCCGCTTCGTCTCGGAAACCGTCGTGAATCCCGAAATGTCGGCGAAGAGGATCGACACCTCGGCATTCCGGATCTCCGACTCATCGGCCGAGATGACGCCCTTCACGATCTCGTCGATGACGGCGGGTGAGTGATACCGCTCCATCTTCGAGCGGATCTTCCGTTCCTGTTCGATCTTCTCCGAGAGCTGCGCGCGCTCGACCGCCACCGCCGCGAAGTTCGCGAGTGCGGTCAGGAGGTCGAGGTCCTCTTCGTTGAAGCTGCCGATGTGGATCGACGAATCGACCTGTACCGCGCCGATGACGCGCTGCCGGTTCCAGAGCGGGACGCACATCGCCGAGCGGATGCCGTGGATCGCGATCGACTTTCCGCCGAGGAGGCGCGCGTCTTCGAGCGCGTTCGACGTCATGAGCGCGACCTGCTGTTCGGCGACCATCTTCAGGATCGTCCGGGAGATCGGGATGTCGCGCGCCTCGGACGCGTCGAGGAACCGCGTCAGCTTCGGCACCGGCTGGCCGTTTTCGTCGAAGAGAAGGATCAGCCCGCGCTCCACCGGAAGGTACTTGAAGATCATGTCCATCATGGTGTTGAGCAGCGAGTTGAGGTCGTCGCTCTGGAGGAGCGCCTTCGCGACCTGGACGAGAACCTGGAAGATCTTCTCGCGCGTGACCGTCGGCGCCGGAGTTCCGGGAGGCGTCTCGGGACGGGGCTGCGCCGCCTGCGCGACGTCGGCGAGCTCGAGCCCGAACTCCGAATTGAAGTCCGAGATCCGGCGGATCACCGTGCCCGAGGGGTTGTCGAACATCGACTGATCCGAGAAGTCGACCGAAGGAAGCGCCTTCAGGTCGAGCTGCACGGAACCGATATGGATCTTGTCTCCCGCGTTGACCTGAGCCTCGGTCACGAGATTGCCGTTGACCTTGACCCCGTTGGTCGACTTCAGGTCGACGACCCACCACCGGTTGTCGCGCGATTCGAGCTTGGCGTGCTTCCGCGAGACTGATGGGTGGTTCAGAACGAGTTCATTGCCCTCGGTCCGGCCGATCGCCATCTCGGCTTTCAGGTCCGCGATCCGCGGCACGCCCATGTCCACGTAATGGATCTGGAGTTGTTCCATTCTCGAAGCGCCAATTATATCTCTCGGCTACACTTCGGCTCGCCCAGGGCCAACGTCGAATAACGTATAATTTCTCTCTCAGCATAGGTCTGCCGCTCCATGAGTGATACTGCGTCAGAGCAAGCCGGCGCGTCCGGTGGCCTTGTCGTTCGCGCCGTTCTTCGGACCGATGTCGGGCTCGTGCGCTCAGAGAATCAGGACTTCGGGACGTATACAACGCCCGACGAGGAGCGCCTGGCGCATCACCCCGGCGGACGGCTGCTCGTCGTCGCAGACGGCATGGGCGGACACCGCGGCGGCGCTACCGCTTCGCGCCTCGCCGGCGAGACGGTCAAGGCGCAATACCTCGGCAGCGAGACCGAGGACGTCGCCGCCGCGCTGCGTGACGCGATGACGCGGGCGAATGCGCGCGTCTTCACCGAGGCGCAGTCCAATCCCGACCTGCGCGGCATGGGGACCACGACCAGCGTGCTCGCGCTGCGCGGCAACGCGGCCTGGTTTGCGCACGTCGGCGACTCGCGCATCTACCGCGTTCGCGGGGACGAGATCGAGCAGCTCACCGAAGACCACTCGCTCGTCGCGTCGATGGTGCGCGAGGGATTGCTCACCGCGAGCGAAGCCGAGAACCACCCGCGGCGGAACGTGCTGCAACGATCGATCGGCGTGACGGAAGACGTCGAGATCGACGTTCGCGGTCCGTTCGAGCTGGAGGAAGGCGACGTCTTCATCCTCTGCAGCGACGGACTGCACGGTCTCGTCAAAGAGCCGGAGATGAAACAGGTCGCGACCTCGATGCCGATCCACCAGGCTGCCGACGAGTTCGTCAAGCTCGCCATCGAGCGCGGCGCACCCGACAACGTCACCGTCATCGTCGCGAAAATCGAGCGTGCGCCCGATGGCGACGCCACGATCATCGATGACCCGCACATGGACGATACTCAGGACATCGATCCTGCTGCGTTCGACGAGACCGTGCGGGAGGACTCCCATCCCGCTCCGGAAGCGACTGGTCAAACGCCGAGTGAGGATCATGCATCCCGGGCAATGTCGAACGGAGGCGGAATGTCTCCCGTCCGTTGGCTCCTTCTTCTAGTGCTGTTCCTCGGCGCTGCGGGCGCCTGGCTCCTGTTCTCCCGTTAACACATGTCCCGACGGTCGGTCGCCCTCGCGCTGTTTGTCCTTCTCCTCACGGCTTCCTGCCGCAAATCGACACATCTGGATGAAGTCGGAAAGATGGCCTACGGCGTCAAGCCGGCCGTCGTCCGCATCAGCGCCTACGCCACCGCGAAGTTTCGCTATCCACGGGTTGCGATCGCCGAAGTCGCGGGTGAGCTCCCCGCGAACGCCCGCAACGTCGATGCAGAAGAGCTCGTCGTCGACACGGGCGCCGGCGGCTCGGGCAGCGGCTTCATCATCCATCCGAACGGCCTGATCCTCACGAGCGGCCACGTCGTCGCTCCGACGCGCGACCGCTCCGCGCTCGAACACGACCTCCGGCGCAACGGCGCGATCGCCGCGCTCGTGAAGCACTTCCCGATCGACGAGCTGCGGAATCGACACCGCGGCGCGGGGCTCGACTCGCTCATCGACATCATCGCGAAGAGCGGCCGGCTCGATTCGGTGAACGTCGTCGACAACGTCGAGCTATCGAACGGCGAGACGCTGCCGTTCACGATCAAGAGCTACTCACCCGAGCTCGCGCAGCGCGGGACCGACCTCGCCGTCGTCTCGATCGAGCATGTGAACCTGCCGACGCTCCCCCTCGGCGACAGCGACACCGCGCGCGTCGGCGACTCCATCTGGGCGATCGGCTATCCGGCGGTCGCCAGCAGCACCGACGAAGTGATCGGCGGGTGGCTCTCGCACGACAGCGACCTCGAAGCGACCTTCAACCCCGGAACGATCACCGCCATCAAGCGCAACGTCAACAACGTTCCGGTACTGCAGTCGAACGTCGCCATCTACCGCGGCAACTCCGGCGGACCGGCGGTCGACAAAGACGGCGAGGTCATCGGCATCTCGACGTGGGGACACGCCGAGGCCGAGCAGATCAAGTTTCTCGTCCCGATCAACGTGGCGAAGGCGATGCTCGTTTCGGCGCACATCCCGACCAACGCCGACGGCGATTTCAATCGCTACTACCGCGCGGCGCTCGACGCGGCGCACAGCGGCAACTGGATCGTGGCGCGGCGCAACCTCGACGTCGCGGCGCGTCTGTTCGCAAACTCGCCCGACGTGATCCGGTTCAGCGGAGACGTCGACCGCGCGCTGCGAGACACGCCGTTCTGGCTTCTGCACCCGATCGCGACCGCGATCGTGTTGGCGATCGTTGCCCTGATCATCGCGATGGGAATCGTCGCCGTGCGCGGCAACCGTGTCCCGCCCGATCTGCTGAAAGTGAAGACGCTGGAGACCGTCATCCCGACCGGACGCGACGAGCAACTCGCGCTCGCGAAGCAGATCCTCGGCAAATTCACGATCCTCAACGGTGCCCGTGCCGGCGAAAAGCTCGGGCTCGGCGGCTCCGGCATCCGCATCGGGCGGGAGCGTACGATTTGTGAGATCGTATTGGAGAATCCCAAGGTTTCCCGGCTCCATGCGGAGGTGGTCTCGATCGATGGCAAAGTCCTGCTCATCGATCGGAACTCGTCCAACGGTACCTATGTCAACGACCAGAAGATCGACAAACGTTTCCTGCGCGACGGGGACATCATCTACTTCGGCGGCCGCAACGCAGTTGCCGTCGCTTTTCACGCGTGAGGATGACTGTGGCGGATAAGCGATGTGAGAACGGGCATTTCATCGACGAGTCGTGGGACCTCTGTCCCTACTGCCCGCAGGATCCCGAGGACGCCGACGTTCCGATCGTTCGTCCGGCGCGCGTGCAGGAGTCGCAGCCCCGCACCGCCGTTCCCGTTTCCCCGGCGGCGCGGCCGCTCCCTCCTCCGACGCCGCTCATCCCGCGACGCGACACCGCCACCGGCCATGCCCCTGTCCCGCATGCCAGCGTCCCGATGGAGCGCACCGTAGCGGTGCAGAAGATCGCCGCTGAGGACCTGCAGCCGAGCCGCTACGTCGTCGGCTGGCTCGTGGGCCTCAACGGCAACGCTCGCGGCGAGTCATACGCCGTCCGGATGGGGAAGAACGTCATCGGCCGCGATCGCCGCAGCGACATCGTCGTCAACGACGATCAGGCGTCGTCGCATCACGCCGACCTCGTCTTCCGCCCCGAAGAGCGGCGCTTCATCCTGATGGATCACAACTCGACCAACGGTACATACGTCAACGAGAGCGAGATCGAGCCGCGTCGCGACCTCAACGACCGCGACGTCGTTCGCGTCGGCTCGCACCGATTCCTCTTCGTCCCGCTCTGCACTGACGCCGCGATGTGGGACGCCATGGGTGACCTCAAATGATCGGAACCGTCATCGGCAGTTACCGCATCGACCGGGAGATCGGCGAAGGAGGGATGAGCCACGTCTTCGTCGGCAAGACCATCACCCCGGCCGCCGAGGTTTTGCCGGTCGATTACCCGGTAGTGCTGAAGGTGATGTCCGATGAGCTCGCGGGCGACATCACCGCGCGCAAGAGGTTCGTCAAAGAAGCGCAGATCCTCGCGAAACTGCGCCACCGCTACATCACCCGTTTCTACGAATTCATCAACAACGACAGCGGCGCCGTCCTCGTCATGGAGTTCGTCGAGGGCACGCCGGTCGACGTCCTGCTCGCGGAAAAAGGCGCCCTGCCGCTCAGCGACGCCATCTCCGTCGCGCAGTGCCTCCTCGAGGCGATGGTCTACGCGCACGGCAAGGGGATCATTCACCGCGACATCAAGCCGGCGAACCTGATTCGTGAAAAGAACGGCGGCGCGGTCAAGGTCACCGACTTCGGTATCGGAAAGATCAAGGACAACGCACAAACCTCCAGCCAGACGGTGCTGACGAAGTCCGGCTTCCTCCTCGGCACGCCGCACTACATGTCGCCCGAGCAGATCCGCGAGCCGAAGGACGCCGGCGCGAAAGCCGACGTCTACTCCGCCGGCGTCGTGCTCTACGAGATGCTGACCGGACAGCTCCCGTTCAACAGCCGTTCGCTCCCGAAACTGATCGACGCCATCTATCGCGGCGACAAGCCGGCGCCGAGCACCGTTCGCCCCGAGATCGACCGCGATCTCGAGGCGATCGTCCTCAAGGCGATGCAGCCGCGCATGGAGAACCGCTTCGACAGCGCCCGCGAGTTCTTCGAGGCCCTCGAAGAGTACAACGCCCGCCAGCCGATGCGTCCCTCGTCCGGCCGCGTGGCGGCGACGGCGCATCCCGTCTCCTCGCCGATGATCAATCCCGGCGACCTCTTCGCGGCGATGCCGTCTCCCATCCGCGACCAGCGCTGGGCGCTCGTCAGCGCCAAGAACGAGATCGCCGAGAAGTACCCGCTCGCCGGCGAAGTCATGGTCGGACGCGACCGTACCTGCTCGATCGTTTTGTCGCACCCGGCCGTTTCCCGCCGCCACGCCAAGATCACTCTCGGCGGCTCGGCGCCGGTGTTGGAAGATTTGAAATCCGCAAACGGTACTTACGTGAACAACACCCGTGTCGAACGCGCGAACCTCAAGGCCGGCGACGTCGTCCGCTTCGGAGCGGACCCGTCGTGCAGCTATGTCTTACGTGACCACTAGGAGCCCACGGAAATGAGTCAAATCGCCTGTCTGCGGTGCAAACAACAGATCGCTGCCGAAAGCGACCAGTGTCCGCATTGCGGTGAACGGGTGACGCTGTTTCAGCGCACCTACGCCTCGCGGCTGATCGACGGCAAGTACCAGATCCTCGACCGCCTCGGCGTCGGCGGCATGGGCGAAATCTTCAAGGTCCGCCACATCCACCTCAACGAGCTGCGCGTGATCAAGATCATGCGGCCCAACGTCGCGGCCGACGATCAGGGGATGCAGCGCTTCCTCCAGGAAGCACGCACCTCCACGATGATCAAGCACAAGAACCTGGCGATGCTCTACGACTTCGCCCAGCTCGACGACGGCTCCTACTACATGGTCTGGGAGTTCATCGACGGTACCAACATCCAGAAGTGGATCGCGCAGAACGGGCCGGTGCCGCCGCGTCTCGCCGTCGAGATCTCGATGCAGGCGCTCGCCGGTCTCGAGCACCTCCACTCCATGGGCCTGATCCACCGCGACATCTCGCCCGAAAACATCATGCTCTCGCAGGACCGGCAGGGGAAACTCGCCGTCAAAGTCATCGACTTCGGTATCGCGAAGCAGCTCGGCGAAAGTGAGGGCGGCCAGGGGCTGACCCAGACCGGCATGTTCCTCGGCAAGCTCAAATACGCCTCGCCCGAGCAGGCCGGCTTCCTCAAAGAAGGGGAGCACCTCGACCCGCGCTCCGACCTCTACTCCTTCGGCATCGTCATGTACGAGATGCTCGCCGGCAAGGCGCCGTTCCAGGCGACCAACCCGCACGGCTACATCCTCAAACATGTGACCGAGAAGCCGGCGCCGATCATCGCGATCAATCCCGACGTCAAGGTGCCGTCGCAGCTCGAGTCGATCATCATGCGCTCGCTCGAGAAGTCGCGCGACGCGCGTTACGCCACCGCCGCCGAGTTCGAGCACGCGCTCGAGGCGATCCGCAACACCATCCCGCCCGACACCAAGTTCGGCCTCGGCGAGCGGATGATCACCCTCTCCGGCGCGCAGACGCTCGCCGACCTCCCGAAGGTCACCGCCGCGTCGTTCACCTCGCCGTCGCCGACGACGGGAACGAAGTCGGCCGCCGATGAAGCGACCATCATGGAGCGCGGCCTCACACAGCCGACGCAGCAGACGTTCGTTGGTCAGGGGGTCGGCAAGACCATCGGTGTCGGCCCGACCGGCACTCGCGCCGCCGCCGACGAAGCGACCGTGATGGAGAACTTCGGCGCCGCCGCTCCGACCGCGGTCGAGCAGAAGTGGGCGGCGCAGCCCGCAGCCGAGCCGACGGTTCTCGAACGTCAGATGTCGCCGGGTGCCATGGCTCCGAAGAAGAGCAACACCGCGATGTTCGCGGCGATCGCAGCGGTCGTCGTGATCGTCATCGCGATCGGCGCTTACTTCATGTTCAAGAAGCAGGCACCGGCCGCCGTCGCGACGAACGTCCCCTCGGCGACCCAGGTCACGACCACCGCGTCCGCTCCGATCGCGGCCGGAAAGGGGCAGTTGCTCCTCTCCGCGGCGCCGTGGGGCGACATCGAGAAGATCGTCGGCTCCGATCAGAAGTCCGTCGCGCTCTCCGATGAGGAGTCGTCCACTCCTGCGCGCATCGACCTCGCGCCGGGCAAGTACACCGTCACGCTCGCTGGCCCGAACGGTACGAAGAACGTCAACGTGAGCATCGAAGCCGGAAAGAACACGAAGCAAAACGTCGACATGGGTAGCGTCGACGTCGACACCCTCACGAAGGAAATCGGTCAATGATTCCCGTTCGCAGACTCTCCATCGCGCTTCTCCTCGTCTTCACGGCCACCGGCGCCTTCGCCTCGTGGTACGACGATTACGACGCCGGCATCAACGCGGCGAACAAAGGTCAGTGGAGCGTCGTCGTCCAGAAGATGTCGGCCGCCATCGCGGCGCATCCGAAGGAGGGCGACAAAGAGCGGACTTACGGCGCGATCTTCATCACCTATCACCCGTACTACTACCGCGGCGTCGCGTACCTCAACACCGGCAAGTTCGAGCAGGCGGTGTCCGATTTCGAGAAGACGTCCGGCCCCGGCGAGACGAACCTCGGCGACCTCAACGCGTTGATGCAGCGCGCCAAGACGAAGCTCGAAGCCGCGAGCGCTCCGCCTCCCGAGCCCACGCCGCAGCCACAACCGCAGATCGCGCAGCGTCCCGCGCCGCAGCCGGTTGCGCCCGCGCCGGTGCCCGTTCCCGCCGGCCCGTCGATCGATCCGGGACTGCGCCAGCGCGTGCAGGCGGCGATCGCCGCCGCGAACACGAGCCTCGGCAGCGCGCGCAGCCGCAAAGCGGGCGGCTCGCCGCAGTACACGCAAGCCATCCAGGCACTCGCCGACGCGAACGCGAAAGCGAACACCGCGAAGTCGAACGACGACCTGAACGCCGCTCTCGCCTCCGCGCAGAACGCATCGCTCTTCGCCGACTCCGCCGTGGCGCCGGGCGCTCCGCCGCGACCGGTACAGACCGCGTCCATCACCCCGCGGCCCGTCGCCGCGGCCGACATGGCGTTGGGCGACTACCGCACCCAACTCCGCAGCGCCCTGACGAACTACTTTGCCGGCGAGTTCGACGACGCCGCCCGCGGCTTCGAGTCGCTCTCGCACTCGATGCCCAACAACGGCTGGGTCTGGGCGTTCCTCGGGGCCTCGCGCTACTCGCAGTACGCCTTCGACGCCGACGACAGCTACAAGTCGCAGGCGGTCGAAGCCTTCCGCCGCGCGAAGTCGTCTCCCAACTTCAAGAAGGGCGGACTCCCGGAGAAGTACTTCTCGAAGCGCATCCGGAAGTTCTTCAACACCCTCGGCTAGATTTTTCCCCTCTCCCCGCGTAGGCGGGGAGAGGGTGGCCGAAGGCCGGGTGAGGGGGCGCGTTCGGAGCGAAAACCTACAGCGACGGAACCGAGCCGCCGCTATCGCCGCCGCCCTCGTTGAACGAGCCGCTGTCGCTGCCGGACATGCCGCTCTCGCCGCCGATCGCTTCACGCACCTGCTCGACGACCTGCGACACGCCGCCGGCTTCTCTCACGCGGCGCGCGGCCGCGACACCCGCGGTGACGGCTGCTGCCGCGGCCACCGCCGTTGCTGCTGCGGCGCCGGCGCGCTTCGCGACCTTCTTGGCGACGCTCTTCTTCGGAGCCGGACGCTTCGCAGCGGCCTTCTTCGCAGCCGCTTTTTTCGCGGGAGCTTTCCTCGCGGCCGCCTTCTTCGCCGCGGGGCGCTTTGCGGCTGCCTTCTTCTTCGCTGCCGGACGCTTTGCGCTCTTCGCGCTGCGTTTCGCGGCCGCTTTCTTGGCGGGCGCTTTCTTCTTCGCGGCGGCTTTCCTTGAGGAGGACGACTTGGAGGATTTCTTGGAGGATTTCTTCGAGGAGGCCTTCTTGGATGACTTCTTCTTCGCAGCCATTCGCTGTCTCCTATTCATTCCAGTCGGATTCTGCGTGGCAGTTTGGTTGCACCCAGCAATCTAGACCAACATGTTGCGATTGTCACGCCTGCGCGACGTTGTTTTGATCGCGATTGCATTTGCGATTTGGGGAGTCGCGGAAGCGTGCTCGGTGTACCTGTTTGTGCTCAATCGGCGCGTGACCCGGGAGCTCGTCCAGCACACCTGGCGCGAGCCGGTCATCGTCTACGGCAAGGGCGATGCCGAGGTCACGCGGCTCTATGGGGCGGACTGGCGGCCGATGCCGCTCGTCTCCATCGAGACCGTTCCGAAGTACGTCGGAAACGCCTTCATCGCCGCTGAAGACGTCCGCTTCCGCCACCACATCGGGGTCGATCCGATCGGGATGATGCGCGCCCTGATGACCGACCTTCGCGCCCATGGCATCGCGCAGGGCGGCTCGACCATCGACCAGCAGGTCATCAAGGGACGCTACCTTTCGTTGCAGCGCACCTGGCGCCGCAAACTGACCGAAATCCCCCTCGCCATCTCGCTCGACCTCCGCTTGCCGAAGGACGAGGTCCTCGAGATCTACCTCAACGACGTCTACCTCGGGAACGTCAACGGCAAGCCGGTCCTCGGCATCGACGAAGCGTCGCGCCTCTACTTCGGCAAGCTCCCGTCGAGCTTGCGGGTCGACGAGGCGGCGCTGCTGGCGTCGATCGTCCGCGCCCCGAACCGCGACACCCCCGACAAGCGCCCCGACGTCGTCCGTGCCCGGCGTGATGCGATCCTGAACATCATGCGCGAGCACGGCTGGATCGACGACGACCAGTACCGCGAGGCGATCGCTCACGACGTGGAGTTCGTAGACGGCTCGGTCCCGCAGGCGCCATATCCGTACTACCTCCGTGCGCTCCGCAGCGAGATCGTGAAGAACATCGGCGTCCGGCCGGTGATCGAGGGCGGCCTGAAGATCCACGCCGAGATCGATCCGAAGGCACAGGCGGCCGCAGAGCGGGTCGCCTCGCGCGTTCCCGCCTCGCTCGAGTCGCGCTTCCCATGGATTCGTGCTCAGGCCCGGAGCGAGCCGCCGCAGACGGCGATCCTCTCCGTCGATCCGCGCGACGGCGGGATCCGCGCGCTCGTCGGCGGGACAAACTACAACCTCTCGACGTTCGACCGGACGTCGAGCATGCGCCGCCAGCCCGGCTCCGCGTTCAAGACCTTCGTGTACCTCGCCGCGATCAACTCGCGCCGCGTGACCACCGCGTCGCTCCTCCTCGACGCGCCGATATCGATCGACGTCAGCGGCAATGAGCCGTGGCAGCCGCACAACTACGACGAGCGTTATCGCGGCCGCGTGACGGTGCGTGAAGCGTTCGAGGAGTCACTCAACGTGCCGACCGTCCGCCTTACGCAGACCGTGGGCGTAAAACGCGTCATCGGCACCGCCGAGTCATTCGGCTTCGCGGAGAACTTCACCGACATCCCTGCATTGCCCCTCGGCGTGACCGAGGTGACCATGCGCGAGCTGACGGCGGCGTACACGCCGTTCCCGAATCTCGGCGTCCGCGTCGAGCCGTACCTCGTCCGCGAGATCCGCGACGCGCGCGGCAAGCGACTCTTCGAGCACAAGACGGAGGAGAAGCGCGTTGCGCCGGCCGACGCGACCTACATCCTGCACACGCTGCTTCGCGGCGTGGTCCTGCGCGGCACCGCTTCACGACTCAAACGCTACGGCCTCGGCTACGTCGCCGGAAAGACCGGAACCACCAGCGACTACCGCGACGCCTGGTTCGTCGGCTACACGCCCGACATGGTGACCGCCGTCTGGATCGGCTTCGATCACGGCGCGCCGCTGCGGCTGTCGTCCGGCGAGGCGGCCATTCCGGTGTGGGGCGCGTACATGAGCTCCATCCCGCACGTTCACGGCGAGCCGAAGCCGCCCGACGGCGTCACGTCCCGCGACATCGACCCCGACACCGGTATGCTCTGGCAGGAAGACTGCCCCGGCCCGATCCACGAAGTCTTCCTCAAAGGCACCGCGCCGACCCACACCTGCCCGCGCGGCATCTTCGGCGCCGTCGTCCGCCGCTTCTTCTTCGACCGCGAGCACTTCAGCGAGCCCCCCGCGATCACCTACGACCAGTTCCGCAAGTGGGCCACCGAAGTCGACCGCGAGCGCCAGCAGGTCGAGCACGGCATCGGCTGGCTGCGGCGGATCTTCCGGTAGGCCTACTGCCGATTGAATACGAATGTGTTCGAACGATGTCCGGTTTTGTGATTTTGGAGTTCCCGCGTTAACCATTGTCGAAGCGTGACCTGCGATTTTCTGCGCGCGACCTACCATGCTGACTCGTCGACTTTCCATTTCTAACCACGGCAGTTTCCATTCTTGACGCGAGACCTTCCCGTTCTTAACAACCGCCGTTTCCATTCTTAACCAAGCATGTTCCTTTTTTGCCAACGCTGTTTCCGTTCTCAAACATCGATACTCCATTTCTCACATTCGCCTACTGTCTCGGTAAGGCGCGAACAGCCGAATCCACATCGAGACCAGCCGAATCCACCTCACGACCAGCCGAATTCACATCGCGACCAGCCGAATTCACATCGAGACCAGCCGAATCCACATCGCGACCATCGGAATCCACATCGCGACCGTCCGAATTCACATCTCGACCATCGGAATTCACATCTCGACCATCGGAATCCACATCTCGACCATCGGAATTCACATCGCGATAGCCCTTCCGGGAATGGGCAGAAGCTATCCCGCTTCTTTAGACGGCACGGCAAACCCGAAGAAAGCTGATCGCATGAGCCTACTGCCGTTCGAACACGAACGTGTTCGGCGCACGCTGACCGGGTTTGTGAACGACGATCGTCAGCGCTTTGCCGTCAGGGGAGAGCCGGAACTGCTCCGTGTCGACGACTCGCCCCTTGATCTTGTCGGTCAATTGGAGCGTGTGCCCGTCGGTCCGTCGCACCGAGGCGGTCGCGCCTGCGTTCGCATTCGGCCCGACAGTCGGATAGTCCTTGCCGTCGAGAACCACCTTCCTGGTCTGACCTTGGGCGGAATCGAACGAGAGCCCGTCCTTTCCGAACGGGCGGATCTTCAGCACGAAGACCAGATCCGTCGGCACGGTGGTGCTCTCCCAAGTCCCCGAGAACCCCGACGTTCCCGCCGTCCGTTGATACACGTAGTGAATCGTGGACGCCGATCCATCGGCACCGAACGACGTGAAGTCGTCGGTGAGCGTCTTGCCGTCTCCTGACAACTTCCAAGCCGCGGAGAGGAGCACGCGGCCGTCCTTCTTCCGCACGACCTTCCACGCATCGGGATGTTCCGCCGTGACGGCGAGCGTGGTGCCGGCTCCCCCCGCCTGATCCGTCCCATCGACCACGATCGTCTCCGGCCCTCCGCCGAAGTCGAACGAGTATTTGATGCCCGACACATTCACGACCTTCATCTGGTCGACCAGCGTGCTCTTCGCCCCGTCGAGCTTCCAGTCGCCGGCGAAAGGTGCCTTCGCTGCCCAAAGACTCGCCGTCACCGCGCAGACCATCAGCATCTTCACCATGATGGAAAGTTGTACGTGAATCGCTCGCGTCAGGTTGCCGCGGCATCCGGACTGCATCCACCCGTCGACGTGAAGATCCTCTTCGTTGCCGGATTCGGCCCGATCGTCCCGGATCGAGAAGAAAGCAAAGCGCTGTACGGAGACCTCCTCGGCATCCTCTTCAAGGAAGAAAGCGACGGCTACCTCCATACAGAGTCGCTGCAGGGCGCCAAGACCTTCGCCCTCTGGCCCCTCTCGCAAGCCGCGCAGTCCTGCTTCGGCACCGACACCTGGCCCGCTGACACCCCCCGCCCCCAGGCCTGGCTCGAGTTCGACGTCGAAGACGTCGAAGAGGCCACGGCAGCCCTTGAGCGCCAGGGCTATCAAGCTCTCGTCAGAAACAGGAC
>Ga0207639_10000613_pt1 | contig 24573 bp, 20 predicted proteins | sample KBSCornC32_FD_184299 | JGI IMG/M metagenome (GOLD analysis project Ga0207639, IMG submission 184299) | Corn rhizosphere microbial communities from Kellogg Biological Station, Michigan, USA - KBS Corn C3-2 (SPAdes) (version 2) | ecosystem: Host-associated > Plants > Roots > Rhizosphere > Soil ...
GCATCCGCGCCAGCCTGCCGCGTCGTCGGCACCGGCGTGCCATGCCGGGAAGAGCGGATGCGCCACGCCAGCGTGCAGTTCGCACGCGGACTGCCCCTCCCCGCGCTCGCTAGCCCGACGCTGGCGCCCTGCGTCGCGCCGTGAGAGGACTTGGCCCCAATTGGGAGGGCAAGAATGTTCGAAGCCTGGGAAACCTTCTATTTGCTGATTGGCACGTCGGCCGCGGCGCTCGTGGGCGTGATGTTCATCGTCACGACGCTGACGGCAGAAATCGAGGGCGACACGATCAACCGCGGTGTCGTGATTTACCAGAATCCGCTGGTCTTCCATTTGGGCGCGATATTCGCTGCCAGCGCCGTGATCCTTGTGCCGGATCACGACGTTGTCCGCGCTGTGCTGTTGGCCTCTCTCGGCATCGCAGGTTTTATCTATTCGGTCCGAACACTGCTGCGAATCTTCGAGCCCTACGAATTCTACGAGCCGACCATCTGGGACAAGCTGTTATACGGCTTTGCGCCATGTCTGCTCTACCTGTTGCTCGGTGCCGGCGGTCTTGCGTCGCTCTGGACCACCGAATTTGCGGTCGATGCCATCTCGGCGACGACGCTCGTCCTGCTGGTGGTGTCGATCCGCAATGCCTGGGACGTGGCCGTCTTTGCCGTTTGAATCGCGCGGCAGCGGCCGGCACAACCGAAGCAGAAATGAAAACGGCGCCCGAAGGCGCCGTTTCCTGGAACATCATTATAGAGTTCAGTGAGCGACGGTCCCCGCCTCATCGCCGTCGATCGTGAGGTCCGGCACGACGGGGGCGGCCTTGGACGCGTCCTCCTCGTACTTCCACTCGATCGGCTCGGGCTGCTTGACCAGCGCACGGCTCAGCACTTCGTCCATCCGGCTGACCGGGATGATCTCCATGCCCTTGGTGACGATCTCCGGGATCTCCTTGAGATCGCGGACATTGTCTGCCGGGATCAGCACGGTCTTGATGCCGAAGCGGAGGGCAGCAAGGAGCTTCTCCTTGAGGCCGCCGATGGGCAGCACCCTGCCCCGCAGCGTCACTTCGCCGGTCATCGCAACGTCGTGGCGAACCGGAATGCCGGTCATCACCGAAACGATCGCCGTCGCCATCGCGATGCCCGCAGACGGGCCGTCCTTTGGCGTCGCACCCTCCGGCACGTGGACGTGGATGTCGCGCGTGTCGAACAGCGGCGGCTTGATGCCAAGATCGGTCGCCCGCGAGCGGACATAGCCGTTCGCCGCCGAGATCGATTCCTTCATCACTTCCTTGAGGTTGCCGGTGACGGTCATGCGCCCCTTGCCGTGGGTCATGATCGCCTCGATGGTCAGCGTCTCGCCGCCCACCGCCGTCCACGCCAGACCTGTCACGAGGCCAACCGACGGCTCCGCGTCGGCCTTCTCGTTCCGGTAGTACGGCGTGCCCAGATATTCCTCGAGGATCTCGGGAGTGATCTCGATCTTCTTGGACTTGCTCTGCAGGATCGAACGCACCGACTTCCGCATCAGCTTGGAAATCTCGCGCTTGAGATTACGGACGCCGGCCTCGCGCGTGTAGTCGCGCACGACCTTCATCAGCATCTCGTCGCTGAGGGCGAATTCCTTGGCCTCGAGCCCGTTCTCCTTGAGCGTCTCGGGGATCAGGTGCCGGCGTGCGATCTCGAACTTCTCCTCTTCGGTGTAACCGGCGAGGCGAATGATCTCCATGCGGTCGAGCAGCGGGCCCGGGATGTTGAGCGTGTTCGAAGTGGTGACGAACATCACGTCCGAGAGGTCGTAGTCGACCTCGAGATAGTGGTCATTGAACGTGTTGTTCTGCTCAGGATCGAGCACTTCGAGCAGCGCCGACGACGGATCGCCACGGAAATCCATGCCCATCTTGTCCACCTCGTCGAGGAGGAACAGCGGGTTGGACTTTCCAGCCTTGCGGAGCGACTGGATGATCTTGCCGGGCATGGAGCCGATATAGGTCCGCCGGTGACCCCGGATTTCCGCCTCATCGCGCACACCGCCGAGCGACATGCGGATGAACTCGCGGCCAGTGGCCTTGGCGATCGACTTGCCGAGCGAGGTCTTGCCGACGCCCGGAGGTCCGACGAGGCAAAGGATCGGGCCCTTGAGCTTGCCGGTCCGCGCCTGCACGGCGAGATATTCGACGATCCGCTCCTTGACCTTCTCAAGCCCATAGTGATCCGCGTCCAGCACCTGCTGGGCGTAGTTGAGGTCGCGCTTGACCTTGCTCTTCTTGCCCCACGGCAAGGACAGCAGCCAGTCGAGATAGTTACGGACGACCGTGGCTTCGGCGGACATCGGGCTCATGGTGCGAAGCTTCTTCACTTCGCCCTCGGCCTTGGCCCGCGCTTCCTTGGAAAGCCTGGTCTTCTTGATGCGCTCTTCGAGCTCGGTGAGCTCGTTAGAGCCCTCCTCGCCGTCGCCCAGCTCGCGCTGGATCGCCTTCATCTGCTCGTTGAGGTAGTACTCACGCTGCGTCTTCTCCATCTGGCGCTTGACGCGCGAACGGATGCGCTTTTCGACCTGCAGCACACCGATCTCGCCCTCCATGAGGCCGAGGATCTTCTGCAGCCGCTCCGCCACGGAAACGGTCCCGAGCAAATCTTCCTTCTCGGTGATCTTGATGACGAGGTGGCTCGCGATCGTGTCGGCGAGCTTGCTCGCATTCGCGATCTGGCCGACGGCGCTCACCACCTCGGCCGAGATCTTCTTGTTGAGCTTGACGTAGTTCTCGAACTCCGTCTGCGCCGAACGCGCCAGCGCTTCGACCTCGACAGCGTCACTGTCGGGCTCGAGCAGAGCGGTGGCTTCGGCTTCGAAATACTCGTCGACCTGAAGGTAGCGGTCGATGGTCGCACGGTTGAGGCCCTCGACCAGCACCTTCACGGTGCCGTCGGGCAGCTTCAGAAGCTGCAGCACGGACGCGATAGTGCCCGTGGGGAAAATATCGGCCGGCTTCGGATCATCGTCCTGCGCATTCTTCTGGGTGACGACGAGAATGTGCTTGTCGTCGCGCATGACTTCTTCGAGGGCCTTCACGGATTTCTCGCGGCCCACAAAGAGCGGCACGATCATGCCGGGGAAGACAACGATGTCGCGGAGGGGCAGGACCGGATAGACCCGATCCCGATCGAATTCGGCGTCGTGGGAGGAGACGTCCGACATGTCAGTTCCTTTCCGGGGCGCGAGGGAGGGTGGAGTAGATACGCGCCCAAACAGCAATCAGTTTGACGCCAGAAGCGGCCGTCCGCCTGATTCTGCTTATTAAATAGGGTCTCACGGCCACGGGACAAGTCAACCTTGGCCCGCGCCCGAAGGCGCAGGCCAGCCGTGTTTCCGTTGCAACGGTTACCCTGCTGTTGCCTTTAGGCCGCAGGCTTTGGCGGGAGCTGCTGGCCGGGAGTCGACATCGAGATTTTCATCTCTTCCTCGGTCATATCCGCCGGAACGTCGGCAAAGAGCGGGGTCGAAAGGTACCGCTCGCCGGTGTCTGGGAGCATAGCGAGGATTGTCGAGCCCGCCGGGGCCTTCTCCGCGACCTTGAGCGCTGCGGCGAACGTGCCGCCGGCCGAGATGCCGACGAAAATCCCCTCTTTCTGAGCCAGTTGCTGGCTGGCCTTGAGGCCTTCGGGACCCGGGACAACCAGGATTTCGTCGATCAGCTTGGCCGCGACCGCGTCGCCGGTGATCTTGGGGATGAAGTCCGGGCTCCAGCCTTGGAACGGGTGCGGCTTCCACGAGGCGTTACGGGCGGATGGCGAGCCGTCGGGATTGCGCGGCTGATCGGTGTGGTTGGTCAGCATCGGCGCCGTTTCCGGCTCCGCCACGACCACCTTGGTGTCCGGGCGCTCCTTCTTGAGGACACTGGCGACGCCCTTGAGCGTGCCGCCCGTGCCGAAGCCCGTCACCCAATAGTCGAGCTTCTCGCCGGCGAAATCCTTGAGGATTTCCTGGGCAGTGGTCTTGGAGTGGTATTCCGGGTTGGCCTCGTTCTCGAACTGCCGGCTCATCCACCAGCCATTGGCCTTCGCGAGCTCCTTGACCTTGTCGATCATTCCCGTCGCGCCGAGCGGCGCCGGGGTCAGGATCACTTTGGCGCCCAGGAACCGCATCAGCTTGCGGCGCTCGACCGAAAAGCTCTCGGCCATCGTCACCACCAGCGGGTAACCCTTGGCGGCGCAGACCATCGCAAGCCCGATGCCGGTATTGCCGGAGGTCGCTTCGATCACCGTTTGTCCCGGCTTCAGCTCGCCGGATTTCTCGGCGGCCTCGATGACGCCGAGCGCCAGGCGATCCTTGACCGACCCGAGCGGATTGAAGGCCTCGATCTTGACGTAGAGGTTGATGCCCTTGGGACCGAGCTTGTTGATCTTGACCACCGGGGTGTTGCCAACGGTGCCGAGGATGCTGTCGAATTTCATGATGAAAATCCCTGCCGCTTGTTTTGCGGCGGAGACTACGCCCGCAACCCGCTGAACGCCAACTGAACTCGCCAAAATGAAAGCGCCGGGGTTGGGCCCCGGCGCTTCATAACTGGCTATGCCTCAGAGATCAGGCGCTGGACGCCTGGGCCTCTTCCTTCTTCCGCTCGGAATAGATGTAGAGCGGGCGGGCGTCCTTGTTGTTAACGACGTCCTCGGAGATCACGACCTCTTCGACGCCGTCAAGTGAGGGCAGATCGAACATCGTATCGAGCAGAATGCCTTCCATGATCGAGCGGAGGCCGCGGGCACCGGTCTTGCGCTCGATGGCGTGCTTGGCGATCGCCTTGAGGGCATCCTCGTGGAAGGTGAGCTCGGTGTCTTCCATCGCGAACAGCCGCTGGTACTGGCGGACGAGCGCGTTCTTGGGCTCGGTCAAGATCTGGATCAGTGCCGGCTCGTCGAGATCCTCGAGCGTCGCCAGCACCGGCAGGCGGCCGATGAATTCCGGGATCAGGCCGAACTTGACCAGATCCTCGGGCGCGACTTCCTTGAGGATGTCGCCGACGCGACGGTCCTTGGGGTCCTTGACGACGGCCGAGAAGCCGATGCCCGAACCCTCGGAGCGCGACTGGATGATCTTCTCGAGACCCGAGAAGGCGCCACCGCAGATAAAGAGGATGTTGGTCGTGTCGACCTGCAGGAATTCCTGCTGCGGATGCTTGCGACCGCCCTGGGGAGGCACGGAGGCGACGGTGCCTTCCATGATCTTCAGTAGGGCCTGCTGCACGCCCTCGCCCGACACGTCGCGGGTGATGGACGGATTGTCCGACTTGCGGGAAATCTTGTCGACTTCGTCGATATAGACGATGCCGCGCTGGGCCTTCTCGACATTGTAGTCGGCGGCCTGGAGCAGCTTGAGGATGATGTTCTCGACGTCCTCGCCGACATAGCCGGCTTCGGTCAGCGTCGTCGCGTCGGCCATCGTGAACGGCACATCGAGGATGCGCGCCAGCGTCTGGGCAAGCAGCGTCTTGCCGGTGCCGGTCGGCCCGATCAGCAGGATGTTGGACTTCGAGAGCTCGACGTCCTGATTCTTGGTGGCGTGGTTGAGCCGCTTGTAGTGGTTGTGCACCGCGACCGACAGATTCCGCTTCGCGCGAGCCTGGCCGATCACGTAGTCGTCGAGGACCTTGTAAATCTCCTGCGGGGTCGGGACGCCGTCGGAGGACTTCAGCGTCGAAGTCTTGTTCTCCTCGCGGATAATATCCATGCAAAGCTCGACGCATTCATCGCAGATGAACACGGTGGGCCCGGCAATCAACTTGCGAACCTCGTGCTGCGACTTCCCGCAGAACGAGCAATACAGCGTATTCTTGCTGGATTCGCCGGTGGAACTCTCTTTGGACATCCGTCACTCCTCGGGGATTCGTATCCCCGCCAACCCGGGCATTCTGGAAGGCTAACGCACGAGACTTAAAGAATATCTTGCCGGAACGAGCTTAGCGAGCGATCCGGCGGGTGCCAATGCCGGGTGGGACACACTCCCCACCCGCAACGCGGCAACCTTAATGTCGACGATTTTACGCAGAAACGCCCTCTGGCAGCGGCCGCTTCTCGAAAACCTGGTCGATGATCCCGAACGACTTGGCTTCGTCCGGCGTCAGGAAATTGTCGCGGTCCAGCGCCTTTTCGATCTCGTCGTAGGTGCGGCCCGTGTGCTTCTCGTAGATCTGGTTCAGGCGGCGCTTGAGGTTTTCGGTGTAGCGCGCGTGAATCTGGATATCTGTCGCCTGGCCCTGGAACCCGCCCGACGGCTGGTGGACCATGACGGTGGCGTTCGGCAGCGCGCCGCGCATGCCCTTGGCGCCGGCGGCGAGCAGGAGCGAGCCCATCGAGGCCGCCTGCCCTGTGCAGAGCGTTGCGACCGGCGGGCGGATGAACTGCATGGTGTCGTAGATCGCAAGACCTGACGTCACCACACCGCCCGGCGAGTTGATGTAGAGATTGATCTCTTTCTTGGGGTTCTCGGACTCGAGGAACAGCAGCTGGGCGACGATCAGCGACGCCATCGCGTCCTCGACCGGACCGGTAACGAAAATGATGCGCTCCTTGAGCAGGCGCGAATAGATGTCGAATGCCCGCTCGCCGCGGTTGGTCTGCTCGACCACCGTCGGCACGAGGTAGTTGGTGTAGGTCTCGATCGGATCTCTCATCCTGTGGCCCCTGAGCTCTGAAACTGCCGAATCGGCGCGGATTGGCCGAGTGCAGACGAGCCCGCGTTAAGGCCCGGTAAAGGCAGAGATAGGCGGGACTGTGGCGGGGTTCAACACGGGAACACCCGACTGCCTAACACGCGCCAGGAGCCCTTGTTACCGAGGCGCGAAACGGGGTTGGCGCGATCGCATCGCTTCTGCCAGATTGACCCGCAACGCTGGGGGATTGCTCATGAAAAAGGTTCCGTTCGCGCTGGGCGCGGTTTTCGTCTTGGCTCTGTCGGGATTCGCCTTTGCGGACAATCCACCCAAGCCGAACGTCAAGCTGACCAGCAGCGCCGAGGAGCCCACCCCGGCATCGAGCTCCGACGAGCGGCCCTCGTTCTTCGTCGATCTGAGTTCACTCGAGACCCCGAGCTCGTCGGAGGTGCCGGCGAGTTCCTCCGAGGCACCGCCACCGGCAAGCTCAGCCGAAGTCAGTCTGCCCGAAGAGCCGAGCGAGCCGGCCAGCGAGGAGCCAGCCGCGCCGGCTGGACCGCTCGTCACGGCCCGCAACCCCCAGAGCGTACTCGACGAGCTCTCGAGCCTGGGCTATCCCGGCAAGCTCGGCACGTTCGACGGCAACCGCCCCACCATTTCGCTTCGGATCGCCGGGCTCAACACCTACATCGACTTCTACGACTGCGCCGACGACATGACCGGTTGCGACACGCTTCTGTTCGGCGTCGACCTCACCCTCAAGAAGGGCGCGACCGCCAAGCAGGTGAACGACTGGAACAGCAACCAGATCACCGGCCGCGTCTACACCGACGACAAGGGCAACCCGTCGCTCGACTATTCGCTCTCGACCTTCGAGGGCATAAGTCCGGCCGTGTTCGACGACACCGTCCGGCTCTGGGCGCAGGTTCTCGACGACTTCAAGTCGTCCTTCAACTTCCGCTAGCGCTCAAGGACGAAGCGAACTTTCGTGCGCCAAGATCGTGCGCGCTACAAGGTCCGCTTCCTTCGCTGACAACGTGAATGAAGGTATCGTCGTGTCGATTTCGCCCCGCTTCCAGCCACCTGACGCCGCAATCTGAAATCGTCCTCCGTTCCGGAACGAGCCCACAAGCAGTGTGCTGTCGTCATCGATCCGAAATCGACGATCGACGCGCTGACCGAACCACGTCGACCCATCAAGAGGACTCGCCTCCAACGAAACCGCAGCAAGATCGAAGGCGTCCAGCCAAGGGAAGTCCGGCGCAGCCACTCTGTCGGGATCGTCCTCGTGCAGCACCATTAGTAGTAACCGCGCGACAATTCCCGCGTGATTGTAGTTCGGGAACTGTCCACCGGGACCGCGACCCGACCGAAAGGCCATTCGATCATTCGTCCGAAGGAGGAGGGCCAGCTCGCTGCCTATCTCAAACTTCATTTGGACGTCCCAACCGCACCAAAGCCTGTCCCACCATGTTATTGGAACTTCGCGACCAATCACGATTAGGTCTCTAGGGCGCGCAGCGCTGATGGAATAAGGGCAGTCAGGTCTTCCGAGATCAGCCCGAAGCCGCCGAAACTGTCTGCGGCCGCGCCATGAATCCAGACCGCTGCCGCAGCCGCCTCGAAGCCGGGCATCTTCCGCGCCAACAGCCCGCCGACGATCCCGGCCAGTACATCGCCCGAGCCTGCCGTGCCGAGGCCGGGAGGCGCGTTGAAATTGATGGCAGCGCGACCATCGGGCGACGCGATCACCGTGTCAGAGCCCTTGAGGATTACCACCGCCCCTGAACGGGAGGCCGCCAGGCGAGCGCTCTCTAGCTTGCTGCCCGAGATGTCGGGGAATATCCGCGCGAACTCTCCCTCGTGCGGCGTCATCACCGTGGGGCGATCCGCACGCGCCTTGATCGCCTGGAACAGCGTTTCAGGATCATCTTTGAAGACTGTGAGCGCGTCGGCGTCGACGACCACGCTGGGTGCCGCATGGAGCGCCGCGAGCGTGCGCCACCGGGTGCCATCGCCGATACCGGCGGCCGGCCCGATGACCACGCTGTCGACCTTGCCGGAGACGAGGGCGCGAAACTCATCGTCGGTACTGAAGGGCTTGAGCATTACGGCTGTCACCTGAGCGGCATGAACCGCCAGCGCTTCAGGAGTTCCAATCAGGCTGACGGCCCCTGCCCCCGCCCGCAACGCGGCAGTGGCGCTGAGACGCGTGGCGCCGGTCTGCAGCGGGCCGCCGGAGACCACGGCGCAATGACCGCGGGAATATTTGTGAGCATCGAGCGGCAGCGGCGGCAGCGACCAGAGGTGCGGGCCGTTCTCCCAGCAGGCCGGCGCGATCTCTGTCAACACAGACGCCGAGATACCAATATCGGTGAGGACGATTTCCCCGCAAAGCTCGCGGCCGGGCAGGAGCAGATGTCCGGGCTTCTTGCGGAAAAACGTCACTGTGAGATCGGCACGGATGGCCGCGCCCCGCATGCAACCGCTTGCGCCGTCAATGCCGGACGGTACATCGATCGCCACAACTGGAACGCCGCTCTTGTTGGCCTTCTCGATGAGCGCTGCCATTTCGCCGCCGACATTGCGGTCGAGGCCAGCACCGAGCAGCGCATCGACGATGAGCCCCGCCTTGCCGAAGTCGGCGGAACCGGCCTCGCCCCAGCGATCGGCATTTATCCGCGCATCACCTTTGAGGGCGCCGCGATCGACCGTTGAACTGACGCTGACGTCCCAGCCGGCGTCTCGCAGCTGCCGCGCGACAACATACCCGTCGCCACCATTGTTGCCCGGCCCGCACAGCACCAGCACCGGCCGTTTGCCAAAACGGCGCAGGATCTCGCGGGTGACCGCCCTCCCCGCATTCTCCATGAGCGTCGGCGACGGCGTCCCCGCCTGCTCGGTCAGCCGGTCCGCGCGCGACATTTCCTGAGGCGTGAGAAGCTCATGCATGGATTTGTTCTAGCCCACTTCACGCCCAAAACGAAAAGGCCGCCCGGAGGCGGCCCTTGACGCTGCGATTCACGCCCGATCAGTGATCGTGATGGTGCTCTTCGGGAACGTCGCCCTCGTCCTGGATGAGCTTGGCGAGTTCGTCGCGGCTCATCGGCTTGTCCGTGGTCTGGGCCTGGCTGGCGACGAAATCGACGACCTTGTTCTCGAACACGGGCGCGCGCAGGCCCGCCAGCGCATTCGGGTTCTTGCGGTAATAGTCGTAGACCTGCTGCTCCTGGCCCGGGAACCGGCGGACCTCGGCGATCAGCGCCTGCTGGTGCTCGTCCTCGGTCACCTCGACCTTGTTGCGGTTGCCGATCTCGGCGATCACGAGGCCCAGCCGCACGCGGCGCTCTGAGATCTTGCGGTACTCGGCCCGGGCTTCCTCTTCAGTCGTGCCCTCGTCCTCGAACGAGCGGCCGTGATCGGTCACCTCGTGCTGGACGCGCTGCCAGATCGTGTCGAACTCCGCATCGACCAGCTGCTGCGGCACGTCGAATTTATGCCCCTCGTCGAGCGCATCGAGAATCTGGCGTTTCACGGCCTGGTGGCTCATTGATTCAAGCGCCGTGCTCATCTGCTCGCGGATGGCGGTGCGCAGCGCGCCGAGGTCGTCGAGACCGAGCCGCTTGGCGAAATCGTCGTTGAGCTCGACACCGGTCTGCGGGGCGTCAGCGTGGAGGATGGTCACCTCGAAATCGGCGGTCTTGCCGCGCAGCTCTTCGCGATTGTAGTCGGCGGGGAACGTGACCTTGATCGATTTGGTCTCGCCCTTCTTCATGCCGATCAGCTGCTCTTCGAATCCCGGGATGAATTCGCCGGCGCCCACCACCAGATGGCTGTGGTCCGCACTGCCGCCGGCGAACGGCTTACCGTCGATCTTGCCGTTGAAGGCAAGCCCGATGTTGTCGCCCTCGGCAACCGCCTCATCATCGGGACGGGGGTCATAGCCGCGGTTCTGGCGGAACACGCGGGCGAGTTCCTTCTCGACATCCTCGTCGGAAATCTCGACCACCGGATGCTCGAGCTTGAGCGAGGAGAAATCCATCGGCGTGACAACCGGAAGCACCTCATAGCTCACATCGAAGCTGAGGTCGGATTCCCCGTCGAGCACCTTGTTGAGCGTGCCCTGGTCCTCCGGCAGATCGACTTTCGGCTGCGTCGCAGCGCGCTCGGCGCGGTTGGTCAGCGCTTCGCCGACGGTGGAGTTAATGGCGTCCTGCATCACCTCGGCCATGGCCGACTTGCCATAGACCTTCTTGAGGTGTGCCGCCGGCACCTTGCCGGGCCGGAAACCCTTGATATTGGCGCGATCCTTCAGCTCGCCGAGCCGCGCGTCGAGCCGCGACGTCAGGTCGGACTTGGGGATGACCACGCTCAGCTTGCGCTTGAGGCCTTCATTGAGGGTTTCGGTAACCTGCATTCAAACTGTCCGTTCTCTGGCGTTCTGGCCGGGCAATCGCTTCGCTCGGAAGCTGGTGCGGGTGAGAGGACTTGAACCTCCACGCCTTTCGGCGCTGGAACCTAAATCCAGTGCGTCTACCAGTTCCGCCACACCCGCGAGGTGCCCACCGGCCGGGCTGGCGAGCAGATATATGAAGCCTTCCGGGCAGTCAAAGGGAACGGGGATGCAGTCTCTCAGCCTCAGCGGGCCGGCTGCCGCCCGAACGCGATGCCCATGGCCGCGACCAGGGTCCGAGGACGCGGAATGCCGAGCTGTGCCAGCTCCTCATCGGTGTAGTGGCTCAGCTCCCGCCGCGCCTGGTTGAACGCCCGAAGCCTTGCAACAAGACCCCTTGCGCCATGCGGGAAACGGCCCCTGGCGGGGATCATCCGGGCCGCAACCGCCGTGGGCTCGGGCGGGGCCGGCTCAAATTGGAAGGATTGGCGGTCGGCAAACACGTCGGTCATTGGTCTCTCCCTCGGCCAAAGCGGCCACAGGGTGAGACTGACCGAGCCGGGGACAAAAGCTCAGCGAACTGGCCCTAAAAAGTTCCAGAAAGCTGCAAGACCGCGAGAAGGAACCCTCAGGTCAGGCCCGCTTTCTTGAGGTCCAGCACGCGGCCGCGCAGCGCAAAGCTCGAACCGCGCGAAACGACCGAGAAGGCCCGAAAACGGGACAGCGCCGTGATGAGGTCCTCTGTAATGCCATCCGCAAAATAGTCCTGTTCCCGATCGTCGCTGAGGTTTGCGAATGGAAGGACCCCGATGGCGGGCAACCCCGAGGCCGCGTTCCCGGCTGCTTCAGGCCTGGGTTGCGGCAACCGATAGCCGACACGGGGCACCGTCAGGATCCAGTCCGAACCATCCCCGGCCGCCCCATCGCCTTGCGCAGGGCCGCAATCTGGACAGTGAGATTGGCCTCCTCCACTGCGATGCCCGGCCACGCCGCATCCATCAGCGCGCTTTTGCCGACCGTCCCGCCTTCGGCGCGAAGCAGGATGCCGAGGAGGGCGAGGGCCCGCTGACCCACTGGAAGGGGCGCGCCATCCCTGAGCAACAGGCCACGAGACTCGTCGAAGGCGAATGGGCCGAAGGCAATCATCCTACCAGCCCCCCCGCTTGCAGCGTCCGCCGCGGCGTGCCGGCAACAACGGCAGTCGCGCCTTTTGGCGGACAACCATGCGCAACAGGGCGGCATGTTGCCTAAGCCGCTTTGCAGGTCAATTGCTCACCCGCGGCCCCTCGCCTATCCTCAGGCCTGGTATCAATCAGGTCGCCACCAATAATGCCCGCCCAGTCCATGGCCGCACCCATCTGTATCCTCGGAATGCACCGCAGCGGGACGAGCTGCCTCGCCGGCGCGCTGGAGGCGGGCGGGCTTTTCCTGGGCGACGTCGTCCAGCAGGCTCCGCACAACCGACGCGGAAACCGCGAACACCTCGATATCCGGGCCCTTAATGATGCCGTGCTCACCCACAACGGAGCCTCGTGGGATCGGCCCGGTCCCATCGCCACCTGGCCGGACCGGCTGGCGGAGCAGCGCGACGAGCTGATCGAAGTGCTGGGAAACAAGGGGCAGCGGCGCTGGGGGTTCAAGGACCCCAGGACGGTGCTGACGTTGGATTTCTGGAGACAAGGCGCTCGCTTCGACCTCGTTGGAACATTTCGCCATCCCCTGAGCGTCGCCGCTTCGCTCGCCGCCCGTGGCGGTGTTCCAATGGGCAGCGGCCTCAAGCTCTGGCACACCTACAACAGCGTCATCGTGCGGGAATGGGACCGGAGGCCGTTCCCAATCATCCGGTTCGATCAAGCTCCCGACGCCTACGCGAAAGGGCTGGGCGCGTTGCTGTCGCAGCTGGGCTTCATGCCCGCAGGTACGGCCTTCTTCACCTCCGAACTCGTTCACCAGCAGACGAACGTCGACTCGCCGCTTCCGGCACCGATCGGACAATTGTGGTATGATCTGCTTGAGCGAGCCGAACAGTCCATGTCGGCCGCGGTGTGAACAGCTCGATCGTGGACCTCTCCATCGTCGCCATTTTCTACAACATGCGCCGCGAGGCCCCGCGGACGCTGTTCAGCCTGAGTCAGGCTTACCAGCGTGACCTCGGCGAGCTGACCTATGAGGTCATTGCGGTGGACAATGGATCGAGCGAACCGCTCGACCCAGAAACCGTCACATCCTTTGGCCCGTCCTTCCGGTACGTGCGAAAGGCGGCAGCTCCCCCCTCGCCGGTCGCTGCCATCAACGAAGCCGTCGCTGCTTCCAGCGGACGCCACGTGGCAGTGCTCATTGATGGCGCCCGGCTGCTCTCGCCGGGGATACTGGGCCTTGCCCACCGCGCCGGCAAAGCGTTCGAGGCGGCGTTTGTCTACACGCTCGCCATGCACCTCGGCCCGCAGGTGCAGAACCTTTCGATTCTCAAGGGGTACAATCAGACAGTGGAGGACGGACTCCTCGACAAGCTCGACTGGCGCCGAGACGGCTATCGCCTGTTCAACGGAAGCTCGATTGCCCTTTCATCCAAAGCCGGCTTCTTTTCCAAGCTCTGGGAGAGTAATTTCTTTGTTGTTCCCCGCGAGGCGTGGGAGGAACTCGGGGGCATGGACGAGAGGTTCGTCAGTCCCGGCGGTGGACTGGTCAACCTCGACTTTTTCAGCCGGGCGATGGCGATGAGCAGTCTGACCCCGGTCATGCTTCTGGGCGAGGCCACATTCCATCAGATCCACGGCGGAGTCGCTGCAAACGCGCCGATGGCCGAGCACCCCTGGGCCCGCTTTGAAGCCGAGTATCAAGCCATTCGCGGGCAACCCTTCCGCCCCAGCGAGAGGGCGCCGATGTATTTCGGCACGCTTCCCGACGCCACGAGAACGCTTCTGCGAAATTCTCTGGCGGGGCTGACCGCCTGACCGGGCCGGCGCACAAGGCCAGGCTCCACGGTATGACGCGCCCCGTGTTCGCATCGGCATTGCCCTGTTTGCGCCAGCTGGAGATAACGTCCGGCATGAAGTTCTTTTGCGTGAGCCACCGTCGACCCAGGTTCGATCCGGGTCGCGATTTCGTCTGTGTGGCTCCCCAGGCGGACGGCGATCGAGAGACGCTCCTCGTGCCCGAGGACCACTTCGGACTGGGATGGGAAGGTCAGGTCCTGTCGGAATACGCCCAACTGTTCGGGCTCGCCGATGCTCTCGCCGCCGGAGACCGGTCCGAAGACATCCTGCTGTTTCAATATCGGAAATTCGTTTCCATCCGGCATTCGGGCCAGCGCTGGGAGGAGCGGCCTTATGCTTTCGCGTGCTCGCCGGACGAAGCCGAGGGCCTGTTCGTGACCGATGCCGATCTGGCTCTACGTGAAGGCCGCACGCTTGTCGGTCCGCTGGTCCCGGTTCCGTCCTTGGCGGCCCAGTATGCGCAGTATCACCCGGCGGAGGACTTCACGCGCTTCGGCCTCGCCCTCACGACCGTCGAAGGGTTCGACCTCGATCGGAGCGCTGCCCTCGCGTCCTGTCGCTTTCTGATCCCGAGCCCAGCCCTCGGCATCTTCTCGGTCCCGACATTCCTACGGCACATGTCGATCCTCCACCAGGCGTGGGCCGCCTTCCTCGAACGCTACTATGTACCGCGCGAAGGCTATCAGCGCCGTGTGGGCGGCTTCCTGCTAGAGCGGCTGCATAGCTTCCTGTTGTTGGATGACGCCGCGCGCGACGAACTCGTGCTCGCCCCTGGCTACCAAATGGTCGTCCTCAACCCGCCGAGCGAATGACGGCGTCCATTCCCGCGGCACAGTGCCCAAAATATAGGCGCCGGCTGGCGCGGTCGTTCAGATTGTGCGAGAGGACTCGCCGCTAATTACCAGCCAGCCGGGATGATTTGGACCGCGGGCGCCGCTGGCACAGGCTGTGCATACGTTAGGGCGATACCCGCAAGGGCGAAGTGGAGGCCTGCATGAAGAAGATCGAGGCGATCGTTAAGCCGTTCAAGCTGGACGAGGTCAAAGAGGCGCTTCAGGAGGTTGGCCTCCAAGGCATTACCGTCACCGAAGCCAAGGGCTTCGGCCGGCAGAAGGGCCACACCGAGCTCTATCGCGGCGCCGAATATGTGGTCGACTTCCTGCCCAAGGTGAAGATCGAGGTCGTGTGCCCCGATGACTTCGCCGAAAAGGCCATAGAGGCGATCCGCTCGGCCGCGCAGACCGGCCGCATCGGCGACGGAAAGATTTTCGTCTATTCGATCGAGCAGGCCATCCGCATCCGCACCGGCGAATCCGGCGACGACGCGCTCTAGTCGCGCGGCGCCGACCAAGCAGACAAACACTCAGGACTTCCAACGGGGAAAACCATGACGACTGGCAAGGACATTCTCAAGAAGATCAAGGACGAAGGGATTAAGTACGTCGATCTGCGCTTCACCGACCCGCGCGGCAAGCTGCAGCACGTCACCTTCGATCAGACCATGATCGACGACGATATCTTCGAAGAAGGCACGATGTTCGACGGCTCCTCGATCGCCGGCTGGAAGGCGATCAACGAGTCCGACATGGTGCTGATGCCCGATCCCGCCTCGGCCTACATGGACCCCTTCTTCGGCGCCTCGACCCTCGCCATCAACTGCGACGTGCTCGACCCCCTCACCTACCAGCCCTACAACCGCGACCCGCGCACCACGGCCAAGAAGGCCGAAGCGTTCGTGAAGTCCTCAGGCCTCGGGGACAGCGTCTATTTCGGGCCGGAGCCCGAATTCTTCATCTTCGACGACGTCCGCTATTCGAACACCACCTACAAAGTCGGCTTCGAAGTCGACTCGTCCGAACTGCCGACCAACAACGACACACAGTACGACCAGGGCAATTCCGGCCACCACATCGGGCTCAAGAAGGGCTACTTCCCCGTCCCGCCGCTCGACAGCGCGCAGGACATGCGAGGTGAGATGCTCGCCGCGATGGGCGCCATGGGCGTGCCGATCGAAAAGCACCACCACGAAGTGGCCTCCGCCCAGCATGAGCTCGGCATGAAGTTCTCGCCGATCATCCAGGCGGCCGACAACGTGCAGATCTACAAATACGTGATCCACCAGGTCGCCAACGCTTACGGCAAGACCGTCACGTTCATGCCCAAGCCCGTTTATGGCGACAACGGTTCGGGCATGCACTGCCACCAGTCGATCTGGAAGGACGGCAAGCCGCTCTTCGCCGGCGACCAGTATGCGGGCCTCTCGATGGATGCGCTCTACTACATCGGCGGCATCATCAAGCACGCCAAGGCCATCAACGCCTTCACCAACCCCACCACCAACTCCTACAAGCGCCTGGTCCCCGGCTTTGAAGCGCCGGTGCTGCTCGCCTACTCCGCGCGCAACCGCTCGGCCTCGTGCCGCATCCCCTTCGGCCAGTCGCCGAAGGCCAAGCGCGTCGAGGTCCGTTTCCCCGATCCGCTGGCGAACCCCTATCTCGGCTTTGCCGCCATGCTGATGGCCGGCGTGGACGGCATCAAGAATAAGATCCATCCGGGCGATCCGATGGACAAGGACCTCTACGAGCTGCCGCCGGAAGAACTGAAGCAGATCCCGACCGTCTGCGGCTCACTGCGTGAAGCGCTCGAAAGCCTCGACAGGGACCGCGACTTCCTCAAGGCCGGTGGCGTGTTCGACGACGACCAGATCGACAGCTACATCGACCTAAAGATGACGGAAGTCATCAAATTCGAGCACACCCCGCACCCGGTCGAGTACGAGATGTACTACTCGGCCTGATCAGGGCGCACTGTGATAAAGGAAAAGGAAGGGGCCTGCGGGCCCCTTCTGCATTTCAGGCCGCGGGCTCGATCCGTGTCGACTCCGAGATCACTTCGTACCCAGTCAGCAGTTCCTCGAGCCCTTCGATTTTCTGCTTTTCGTCGAACTGGATCCCGAGCCCTGACGGCAGGTAGCGCACGACGTGTCCCGCGACGCGTCCAACCACAACGCGATCCGATAGCTGCGGCTTGATCGGCGTCGCGATCGCGGCGCCGCTCCGTGAGAAATCGACGACGAGGCAATTGAGGATCCGGCCGTCCGGCAGTGCGAGGGTGGATCGCAGGTCCCGCGGCTGGCGGCGCTTGGACACGCGGCGGTCGGACTGCTTGCGAGACGCCTTCTGTTTGAGAAAATCGATCTTGACGGCGATCCGCAGGCGGTGCCGCTCGGTCGCAATGATCCGGAACGTCAGGCCATCCGCCGTCACCCGCTCGATTGTTCCGCGAATGATGCCGAAGCCGTCGATCTTGGCGGTGAGATTGTCACCGACCCTGCCCGTCACCGGCCCCGTGATCGTCACCTGGGATGACGAGATCGACAGCGTCCGGAACGGCAGCACGCCGGCACCGCTGACGAGGTCGAGATGGCTGGAGAGCGTGTAGCAGCCATCGAGCGGCCCCACATAGCGCAGGTCCAGCCGACGATCGTGCTCTGGAGGCGTTGACGCTTCGCCGGGCTCCTGGTCCGACATTTCCGCCCTCATAGTATTACCGGACACTGATATTGCCCAAGCGCCCTGAAGACTTGGTTACCGCGATTGATATGTTGGTGACGTTCAGCTCAGAAGCAGAGAAACATCACGCTCAGGGCGCCGATGACTGCGGCGCGCGGGGCAAGAAGATGGGCAAGCCGGTACGCAAAACTTGAAAATCCGGCCTGCAGCCACCCCAGACGCATGAACTGCGCAACACGAACCGACGCGGGCTCAATACGCGAAGCCTCGGCGGCACGCATACGGCTACTCCACACACAAAACCGTATGGCCTGTTCTACCAAGGCGCGCTTAAGGAAGTGCTTCCAACTCCCCAAGCAATGGTTAAGCGGGTGCACCGTTTCGGCGCGATCAATACTTTCAAAACGACGCTTTAGAATGAAAAGTCCCGGCCCGAGCTGCCTCGGACCGGGACTTAAGAGCGGATGCGACAGCGATCAGAAATTGAAGCTGAAGCTGAAGTGGTTGTAGTCGAAGGGATTGTGGTCGTTGTGCTTATGCACGCGACGCAGATGGTCGACGGCGTGGGTGCAGCGGTCGACGCGCATCTGGTACCAGTCACCCTTCCAGTCCTGAGCGACAACCCAGACCTTGTTGCTGTAGTCGTCGTTATGGTTGTGGCGGATGATGTGGACGTTGTCGTAGCCGCGGTTCTCGAGGCGGTTGATGATCCCGTCGTCGTCGAGGCAGTACTTGAAGTACCCCTTGTCGCCGAAATGCACCGTCACGCCGCCGGGCGCAACGAACCCGAAGCCGGGGTTGCCGAAATTGAGGGTGATCGAACCGGCCGCCTGGGCCGGAGCGGCAAATCCGCCGACGCCCATGGCAAGCGCAAGGGCAGTGGCAGCAATGCCGGACTTAATCGAGGTGAAGAGAGCCATTGTAATCTCCAGGGAAAATGGGTGAGCACGCGGGCGCAGTCTGACGCTGTAGGGACGCAGGCTTGAACGAGACCCCAAGGGGCCGTTCATCCAGCGTTCAGAATTGAGGGTAGTCCACCAAGCCGCGTCATAACGCTGACCGCCTTCCAATGGTTGCAGCTTAGAATCTGCTAGAAGCTCCTCGATTCGATCCCACCAAGCTGAACCATGCCCGCTAAAGCCAGCCTCTTCGACGATATGCCCGAGCCGCCCAGGAAGAAACCGGCGAGCCCGACAGGCTCCGCGTCTTCCTCTTATTCGGCCGCCGACATCGAGGTGCTTGAGGGGCTCGAGCCCGTTCGCCGGCGCCCCGGCATGTATATCGGGGGCACCGACACCAACGCGCTCCATCACCTCTTCGCCGAAGTCATCGACAACTCGATGGACGAGGCCATCGCGGGCCATGCGAGCCGTATCGAGGTACATTTCGGCACCGACGGCTACGTCACCGTGATCGACAATGGCCGCGGCATCCCGGTCGAGAACCATCCGAAATTTCCAAAACAGTCGACGCTCGAAATCGTCATGACGACGCTGCACGCGGGCGGCAAGTTCGACTCCAAGGCCTACGAGACCTCGGGCGGCCTCCACGGCGTCGGCGTGTCGGTGGTGAATGCGCTGAGCGACGAGCTCGTGACCGAAGTGGCGCGCAACGGAATCCTCTACCGCCAGAGCTATTCGCGCGGCAAACCCACCAGCAAGGTGCTCGAAGTCGGCAAGGTTCAGAACCGCCGTGGCACCACGCAGCGTTTCCATCCCGACCCCCAGATCTTCGGCAAGGACGCGCATTTCTCGGCGCAGCGCCTGTTCAAGATGACGCGCGCCAAAGCTTACCTGTTTGGCGGTGTCGAGATCCGCTGGTCCTGCGATCCGGAGCTCGCGACCGACGAGGTACCGGAAAAGGCGAGCTTCCATTTCCCCGGCGGCCTGCGCGATTTCCTCGCGACCCGCATCGAGGGCGAGCAGCGGATCGTCGATGACATATTCTCGGGCAATTCGGGCAAGCCCGGCAGCCATGGCGCCGTCGAGTGGGCCATCTCGTGGACGCTCGCGGACGGCTTCCTCAACTCCTACTGCAACACGATCCCCACAGCCGAAGGCGGCACGCACGAACAGGGCCTGCGCACTGCCCTGCTCCGCGGCATCCGCGCTTATGCCGAGCTCAAGGGCGACAAGCGCGCCGCGAACATTACGGCGGAAGACCTGCTCGTACAGTGCTCGGCGATGCTCTCGGTCTTCGTGCGCGAACCCGAATTCGTCGGCCAGACCAAGGACCGGCTGAGCTCACCCGAAGCCACGCGTATCGTCGACAAAGCCCTGAGCGATGCCTTCGACCATTGGCTTGCAGCCTCGCCGCAGCAGGCCAACAAGCTCCTCGACTGGACGATCGAGCGCGCCGAAGAGCGCCTGCGACGCAAGAAGGAAAAGGAGATCGATCGCCAGTCCGCGACACGAAAACTCCGCCTGCCAGGCAAGCTCGCCGACTGCACGCAATCGGCGGCGCAGGGGGCGGAACTCTTCATCGTCGAAGGCGACAGCGCCGGCGGCAGCGCCAAATCTGCCCGTGACCGCGCCAGCCAGGCCGTCCTCCCCCTTCGCGGCAAAGTCCTCAACGTTGCGGGCGCAACACGCGAAAAGCTCGCGCAAAACCAGCAGATCGCCGACCTCATCCAGGCGCTGGGTTGCGGCACACGCGACCGCTACCGCGAGGAAGACCTCCGCTACGACAAGATCATCCTGATGACCGATGCGGACGTCGACGGCGCCCATATCGCCTCATTGCTGATGACCTTCTTCTTCCAGGAGATGCCCGGCCTGATCGACCAGGGCCACCTCTACCTGGCCCTGCCCCCGCTCTACCGGCTGAGCTCCGGTGGCAACGTCCACTATGCAATGGACGACGCCGCCCGCGACCGGCTGATCGCCACCGAATTCAAGGGCAAGAAGCCCGACATCACGCGCTTCAAGGGCCTCGGTGAGATGCCCTACACGCATTTGCGCGAGACCACGATGGACAAGAAGTCCCGCTCGCTCCTTCAGGTCAAAGTCGCCGAAGACCGCGCCGGCACCAAGGATTCCGTCGAGCGCCTGATGGGCTCCAAACCCGAACTTCGCTTCGAGTTCATCCAGGCGAACGCCCAGTTCGTCACCGACCTCGACATCTGACCGTCGCATCCCCACATTAAGCACAGGCCCGGAACTCCCGTTGACTCAAGGGGGTTTCCCGCTATGTTCCCGGCGCAAATCGGGAACCACTCCGCCGCTCGGCCCAAAAGGCCTCAACGCCGGCACCTCCCAACCCTCGAGTGGACGACTACATTGCCAGAAGACTTTTCCGGGCTCGGCCTCAGCGCCAAGGTGACCGATGCGGTCGCCGCGGCTGGCTACACCAAGCCCACAGAAATCCAGGCGCAGGCCATCCCGCATGTCCTCGAAAAGAAGGACATCATCGGCATTGCGCAGACCGGCACGGGCAAGACCGCCTCGTTCGTGCTGCCTATGCTCACGCTCCTCGAAAGCGGCCGCGCCCGTGCGCGTATGCCCCGCACCCTGATCCTCGAGCCCACCCGCGAGCTCGCCGCGCAGGTCCACGAGAATTTCGAGAAATACGGCAAGAACCACAAGCTCAGCGTCGCGCTCATCATCGGCGGCGTCAGCTTCGACGACCAGAACAAGAAGCTCGACCGCGGCGTCGACGTGCTGATCGCGACCCCCGGCCGTCTGCTCGATCAGTTCGAGCGCGGCCGCATCCTGATGTCGGGTGTCGAGATTCTCGTCATCGACGAAGCCGATCGCATGCTCGACATGGGCTTCATCCCCGAGATCGAGCGCATCTGCGCAAAGCTCCCGCCGAACCGCCAGACGCTGTTCTTCTCGGCCACGATGGCGCCGAAATCCAGAAAGCTCACCGGCAAATTCCTGCGCGATCCCGTGCGCATCGAAGTCGCCCGGAAGAACTCCGTGGTCGACACCATCGACCAGCGTCTCGTCAAAGTGCCCCACAGCCCCGAAGACAAGCGCGCCGTCCTGCGCCAGCTGATCCGCAGCGAGACGCAGACCGAGGGCGGCCTCAAGAACGCGATCATCTTCTCCAACCGCAAGCGCGATGTGGCGACCCTCGCACGTTCGCTGCAGCGGCATGGTTTCTCGGCTGGTGGCCTCCACGGTGACATGGACCAGAAGAGCCGCATGGAAACGCTCGATGCGTTCAAGACCGGCAAGGTCCAGCTCCTGATTGCGAGCGACGTCGCGGCGCGCGGCCTCGACATTCCTGCTGTGAGCCACGTGTTCAACTTCGACGTACCCACGCACGCCGAGGATTACATCCACCGCATCGGCCGCACCGGCCGTGCCGGGCGTTCGGGCATCTCGATCACGCTCGCCAGCGGTGCCGACGGCAAATATCTCGATGCCATCACCCGCCTCATCCAGCACGACATCCCGGTGATGTCGCTCGATGTGGGGCGCAGTGGCGCCGATGCGGCTGCGGCCGAGGAAGCGGAGGCGCCCCGCGAACGCCGATCTCGTGAAGACCGCCCGCGCGAGGATCGTCCACGCGGCCGCGGCCGGGATCGCCGTCCAAAGCACGACGAACCGGCTCGCCTGGCACCTGTCGAATCTGCCTCGCCGGTAACGCCGCAAGCCGCTCCAAAGCCGCGCACCGACCGGCCCGCCAAATCGGGCGGGCGGTCCGCCGATCCCTTTGGTTCCGACGGACCGGTCCCTGCGTTCCTGCTCCGGCCGACACCGGCGCGCTAAGCCGCTCCCACGCCCGTCCAACCACGCTTTCTTGTCCGGCTTTACCTGCCCTTAATCGAGTTGGCGGAAGAGTTACGAAGCACCAGAAGGTGGCAAGCGTCTCGGGGGCCGGATGTCAGAGCAGGAATTCAGGCGCGCTCTCGGCTACGCCATCTCGGCGATGGACCTGCTGAAGCGCGGCCAGATTCCGCCCTATCCGCAATTCTACGAACTGCTCTACACCTACGCGACGGGCGTGAACCCCTCGCTCAACCAGCGCATAAACCAGATCTTCCGCGACGGCACCGCAACGCAGGAACTGGCCGAGCGGCTCTACAACGAATTCCTCAAGGCGCAGGACGCCAACGAGCGCATCTCGACCGTCACCGAGCGCATGGCCACCAGCATCACCGCCGTGCACCAGGCGATCGACGGCGCTATCGCCACGGCGGGCGACTATTCCAGCACCCTCGAAGCCGCAACCGTTGAACTGGGCGCCAATCTCGATGGCAGCGGCCTCAAGCGGCTCGCACAAAAGCTGTTGGGCGAGACCCGGCACATGCAGGAAGCCAACAGCGCGCTCGAAGCTCGCCTTGAGGCCACCCGCGAGGAGATCACCGCGCTGCAGCGCGATCTCGACGAGGTGCGCCGCGCCTCGATGCTCGACCCGCTGACCAAGATCTATAACCGCAAGAGCTTCGACGAGCGCATGCAGAGCGCCTTTACCGAGGCCGAGAGCGATGGTCAGCCGCTCTGCTTGATGCTGCTCGATATCGATCACTTCAAGCGCTTCAACGACACCTGGGGCCACCAGACCGGCGACCAAGTGCTTCGTCTCGTTGCCATGACCATGAAGTCCAACATCAAGGGCAAGGACATGGCGGCGCGTTACGGCGGCGAAGAGTTTGCCGCGATCCTGCCCGAGACTGATCTTGAAGGCGCGATCATCCTCGCCGACAACATCCGCAAGGCCGTCCAGGCGAAGGAGCTGCTGAAGCGCTCGACCAATGAGAAGCTCGGCCGCATCACCGCGTCCTTTGGCGTCGCCATGTACAAGCCCGGCGAGTCTATCTCGTCATTGATCGAGCGCGCGGACCGTTGCCTCTATGCCGCCAAGCACGCGGGCCGCAACCGCGTGGTCAGTGAAAACGAGCTCGACGAAACCGCCGGCGCCGAGATCGTCGCAGCCTAGGCAGAACGCAGCTCTACTCCGAGCGACCGCAGCGCATCCCAATAGCCGGGATACGTCTTGCCCACGCAATCGGGATCGAGGATCGTGATCCCGCCGATCCTGAGGCCCGCAAGCGCAAAGCTCATCGCTATGCGATGATCTTCGTAAGTTTGGATCCGGGCCGGCAGTGTTTGCCCCGCGAGCTTCGGATCGGAGGCGACAAGCAGCTCGTCGCCCTGCTCTTGAGCGAGGCCAGGACGGATGCGGTTCAGCTCAGTCGCCAGCGCGCGAATGCGGTCGGTCTCCTTGACCCGCAGATTGGCGATCCCGGTGAACCGCACCGGGGTGTCGTTGAAGGCCGCCAGCACCGCCAGCGTCGGGACTGCATCCTGCATCTGCGAGCCGTCGATCACCGCCGGCATGCGCGGAAACATCTTGATGAATTTCGCAGCCGCCGCATCGGGCTGCGTGAACGCCTCCATCGGCACACCGAGGTCGATCTTTCCCGCAGTCAGCGCTTCTGCGGCCCATAGATAGGTCGCGGCGGAAGCGTCAGGCTCGATCGCGAAATCCGCCGCACGATAGCGCGTCGGCTCGACCCGCCAGGTCGTCCGATCCACCGGCATCACCGTCGCGCCGAACGCCGTCATCGCAGCCACCGTCAGGTCCACATAGCCGCGCGCGTCGAGGTCCTGGCCGGTGAGCGCCACGTCGATCGGCCCGTCGCCGAACGGCGCTGCCATCAGCAGCGCCGACACATATTGCGACGACAGCCCGCCATCAATCTCGACGCGGCCGCGACCAAAAGAGCCGCGGCCCTTGATCGTGACCGGCGGACATCCGCTCGGCGCCTCCGCCTCGATGCCGAGCGACCGTAGCGCGACCACCAGTGGCGCAATCGGCCGCTTGCGCATCGCCTCGTCGCCGTCGACGACGACCGTGCCGTCGACCAGCGCACCCGCGGCGGTCAGGAAGCGCGTCGCAGTGCCGGCATTGCCGAGCATCAGTGGCGCTGCCGGAGCATTCAGCTCGCCCGTCCCGGTGACGACGAAGCTGGTCTCATCTGGCTCCTCGACCGTCACGCCCATCTGCCGCAGCGCCGCCGCCATGAGCGACGTGTCCTTGCTCTTAAGCGCGCCTGAGAGCCGGCTGGTCCCTTTC
>Ga0207639_10000615_pt1 | contig 24547 bp, 23 predicted proteins | sample KBSCornC32_FD_184299 | JGI IMG/M metagenome (GOLD analysis project Ga0207639, IMG submission 184299) | Corn rhizosphere microbial communities from Kellogg Biological Station, Michigan, USA - KBS Corn C3-2 (SPAdes) (version 2) | ecosystem: Host-associated > Plants > Roots > Rhizosphere > Soil ...
GGTCGGCGCTGGTCGCGCGCCTCGGGAATATTGGGCGTGACTACTGTCGCCAGCGGCAGCAGGCGCTCGACCAGCGCCGACCGCGCCTCGTCGTCGAGCAGCACGGCGCCGCTCTCGGCGACCATCACCGGGTCGATCACCACCGGTGCGTCGCCGACGAAGCCCAGAGCCTCGACCACCGCGTCGACCGTCTCGGCTGTGCCGAGCATCCCGACCTTGACCGCCGCAACGCCGATGTCTTCAGCGACGGCGCCGACCTGAGCGACGATCATCTCCGGCGAGACCGCTTCGATCGCCTCCACCCCGACCGTGTTCTGCGCCGTGATCGCCGTGATCGCCGTCATCCCATGAACGCCGCAGCGCGCAAACGCCTTTAGGTCGGCCTGGATCCCGGCACCGCCGCCGGAGTCCGACCCCGCAATCGAGAGCACGGCTGGGATCGAGAGTGAGGACACGATCGCAGCCTAGATGGCGGGCGCCGAAAGCAGCGTTCGTGAGTAGACGCCGACCAGAGAACAGGAGACGTAGCCGAGAGCCTCGAGCGTGGCCAGCGCCGAGGCTGCCTCAGCACCGTCGAGATCGAGTGCGGCGGAGATCGCGTCGCTGGTCTCAGCCCCGCGCTCCAAGACCGCCAGCACCTCGCGCAGTCGCGCGTCCAAATCGGCGCCAACCCGCTCAGCCCTGCGGACGCCCGGGCCAAGCATCGCGTCGAGCACGTCCTGGCCGTCGCGAATCAGGCAGGCGCCGCCTGCGAGCAGATCGTTGGTGCCCGCCGAGGCGCGCGAGTTGACCGGGCCGGGCACGGCTCCGAGGTCACGGCCCAAGTCGGCGGCGAGGTCAGCGGTGATCAGCGAACCCGAGCGCTGTGCCGCCTCGACGACCACGGTCATCCCAGCCAGCGCAGCCATGATCCGGTTGCGGGCCGGGAAGGTCCAGCGCCACGCCCCGGTCCCCGGCGGCAGCTCCGAGAGGACGAGGCCACGCTCGCAGATCCGCCGCCAGAGCGATCGGTGCGAGGCCGGGTAGGCGATGTCGGCACCGCAGCCGAGCACGGCGACGGTCGTGTCGGCGTCGAGCGCGCCACGGTGCGCGCAGGCATCGACGCCGAAGGCGAGGCCGCTGATCACCAACAGCCCGGCGGCGGCGAGTTCGCGAGCGAGCTCGCGTGCCATCTCGCGCCCGTAGGCGCTGGCGCGCCGCGCGCCGACGATCGTCACCGTTTCCTGCGGCTCCAGCCGCCCAAGTAGACCGGGATCTCCGCGCCCGATCAGCGCCCACGGGGCGTCGGCGGCGTCGTAGAGCCCAGGTGGAAAGGCCGGATCGTGCCAACAGCAGGCCCAGCAGCGAGCGGCCAGCAGGTCGGCCCGCAGTCGCCGCTCCGGCGCGGCGCCAACCTCGCCGAGTACCTGAGCGGCGATCTGCGGCGCCGCAGCCGCGGCCAGGTCCTCGTTGGAGAGTCGCAGGAGTTCCGGCGAGCGTGAGCCGGGGGCGGCACTGGCGATCTTTTCGATGTAGGGGGCCAGGTGAGCGAGCAGTCGCGCGCGGCGCAGGCAGTCAAGGCAGGCGTTCGGCGCGCTCACTCGCTGTCCCTCCGTCGCAGTTGCAGAGCCTGGGCAATCTGCTCATGGCCGATCGTCTCACTGCCAGCCAGATCGGCAACCGTTCGGGCCAGCCGCAGAACACGGTCGTGCGCCCGGCCACTGAGGCGACGGCGGGCGTAGGACTCGGCAAGCAGCGTGGCCGCTTTCTCTTCGAGCGCGCATTCACGTACCTCGGCGGCGGTCATCTCGGCATTGCTGCGGCCGGTTCCGAGCCTGCTTTCCTGACGCTCGCGCGCGGCGATGACCCGCTCGCGGACCGCGGCCGAGGACTCACCGGCCGGTCCGCCGATCTCCTCGGCGCTGGGCTGGCGAATCGCGGCGAGCACGTCGATGCGATCGGCAAGGGCGCCACTCAGCCTCGCTTGATAGCGCTGCACCGCCAACGGTGCGCAGCTGCACTCCGGATCGCTCTCGCCGCGCCCGCAGGGGCAGGGGTTGGACGCGGCAACGAGCATGAACCGGCAGGGCAGCTGCCGCCAGGTGCCCGCCCTTGCCACCGCGACCCAACCATTCTCGAGCGGGGCCCGCAGTGCCTCCAAGGTGTCGCGGCGAAACTCGCAGAGCTCATCGAGGAAGAGCACTCCACAGTGAGCCCGGGTCGCCTCGCCGGGGCCAGGTGGGTTGCCGCCCCCGACCAGACCCGCGGGGCTGATCGAGTGATGTGGCGAGCGGAATGGCCTGCCGCTCACTCCTTCTCCGCCGAGCCTGCCGCAAACGCTGGCAATCCGCGCCACTTCGAGTGCCTCCTCCATTGCCAGGGGCGGCAGGATCGAGGGCAGGCGACTCGCCGCCAGCGACTTGCCCGCCCCGGGAGGCCCAACCATCAGCATGCTGTGCCCGCCGGCGGCGGCAACCTCGAGCGCGTAGCGCAGGTGTCGCTGGCCGCGCAGATCGGCGAGGTCCGGCAGCGCCTCTCCCGCGCGACGATCGAGCGACATCGGCCGCGGCCGGGGCGGCATCCACTCCCCAGCGGCAAGTTCCGCGACCTGGGCGAGGCTCTCGAGGCAGATCACCTCGAGGCCCTTGACCAGGGCCGCCTCGGCGCCGTTCTCCGCCGGTACGACGATCGCCTCGCAGTCGCGCTCCCGGGCCGCCTCGGCAATCGCCAGCACGCCGGGCACAGGGCGCACCGAGCCGTCGAGGGCGAGCTCGCCGACCATCGCGATGGACCCTCGTTCTAGCTCGAGCTGACCCGACGCGGTGAGCAGGGCGACCGAGATCGCCAGGTCTAGACCCGGACCGGCCTTGCGCAGGCTGGCCGGGGCGAGATTGGCGACGATGCGCCGCAGGGGGAACTCGAAGCCGCAGTTGACCAGCGCCGCCCGCACTCGCTCGCGAGCCTCGCGCACCGCCGCGTCGGGCAGTCCGACGACAGAGAAAGCCGGCAGACCACGATGGACGTCGACCTCGACCCGCACAGGTCGCGCCGAGATGCCGTCGAGGGTGAATGTTTGGGCCGTTGCCAGCATGGCGAGGACGCTAACGAGGCAAATCCGACGCGTGGCGCGATCAGCGCGACGGCTCTGACAATTCGCCCGCACGTAAATCCCACGTGGGCTGTGATCAGCCCTTCTCGGTCCTATCGTCGGCCGCGATGACCGTTCAGCGACAACGTCTCGGCCGCACCGCGGAGGACCTCGTCGCCGCTCGTCTCATCGCCACGCACTGGCAGATCCTGGAGCGCAACGCCCGCACCCGCTACGGCGAGCTCGACATCGTCGCGCTCGACGGCCGCACCCTCGTCTTCGTGGAGGTCAAGGCCGGCCGCGCCAACTCCACTTTCGGCCCAGAGCGCCCCGTCCATGGGGTCAACTGGCGCAAGCAGCAACGCATCCGCCGCCTCGCCACTGCCTGGCTGGGCGAACGCCGAGGGCTGCCCTACTACTCGGGGATTCGCTTCGACGCCGTCGGCGTCAGCTTCGACCGCACCGATCGCGCGATCGACGTCGAGCACATCGAGAGCGCGTTCTAGCCCGCCAGCTCGAGTTGCGAGTACGCCACCGACTGAAAGGAGCGACGGTGCAGGGGTGAGATGCCAAGGCGCTCGATCGCCTCGCGGTGCTCGGGGGTCGAATAGCCGACGTGCTCCTCGAAGCCCCAGCCGGGGTGCTTCGCGGCGGCGCGCTGCATGTAGCGGTCGCGGGTGACCTTGGCGATCACCGAGGCGGCGGCGATCGCGGCGCTCGTGCCGTCGCCCTCGATCACGGCTCGGTGGGGCACGCTGCACTGACGCAGCGAGAAGCCGTCGACGAGGCAGGTCGTATCGGCGTCGGGTCGCAGGCGTTCGAGCGCGTTGGAGAGCGCTTCGATGTTGGTCACGTGCAGCCCGCGCTGGTCGATCCCGCGAGCGCAGCGAATCACGACGCTGACCCGCTCGGCGGCCCTGAGCACGCAGGGGAACAGCTCGGCCCGCTTCTCGGCGTGCATCTGCTTGGAGTCATGCAGGCCGGCGAGAGTGCGGCGGTCGGCGTGAGAGAGCGTCTCGTAGTCGATCAGCACCGCCGCCGCGACCAGCGGCCCGGCAAGGCAGCCGCGCCCGGCCTCATCGGCACCGGCGACCCAGCGGCTGTCGAGGCCACGGTCGAAGGCAAAGAGGCGACGCGTGCGCGCCAGCCGACGCTGGTGGAGCTTGACCTTCGCCGCCGGCTTAGAGGATGCCGATGCGGTCCGGGGGCCAGTAGGTGGCAAAGGCCTTGCCGATGATCCATCCACGGGGGACGGGGCCCCAGAAGCGGCTGTCGTCGCTTTCGCCACGGTTGTCGCCCATCATGAAGTAATAGCCGGGTGGAATCTTGATCTGTTTGGGCAAAGTGCAGGAAGGCGCGCTCCCGCAGGGCCTGATGTAGGACTCTTCGGTCTTCTCGACGCCGTTCACGACCGGGTGGCCGTTGCGGACGCTGATCGTGTCGCCGGGGCCGGCGACGATCCGCTTGATGAAGTTCTGGCTCGACTCGTCCGGCGTCGGCTTCGGGCACGGCATGCCGACTTCGACCGGCTCCTGGCCTTTGACCGTGACCCCGCATTCGGTGCCGCTGTCGGCTCCCTTGGGGGGATGGAAGACGACGATGTCGCCCGGCTTGGGATCGGTGAAGTGGTAGAGGAAGCGGTTGACCAGGACCCGCTGACCCACGTCCAGGGTTGGTTCCATCGACTGCGAGGGGATCTGGTAGGGCTTGATCAGCCAAGCCTGGATCGCCAGCGCAAGCCCAAGGGCCAGCGCGACGATGACGACCAGCTCTACGAACCCGCCGCCTCGACTTTTCGGCTTCGGGATCGAGAGTTTCAGGCCGGGTCCCCGCCGGAGTCGTCGGACTTCTCATCCGGCGACTCGTCCTCGGCATCCTCAGCCGCGGCGTTGTCCTCGGTCTCCCCCGCCTCAGGCGCCTCAGCGTCTGTCTCTGCCGCCGTCTCACTCGCAGTCTCTGCAACTGACTCACCTGCGGCCTCAGCTGCCGGCTCGGCGGCCTCTGCCGCCGGCTCCTCGCTATCCGCAGATGCCTCGGCATCAGCCTTCGGCTCGCTCTCCTCAGCCGCCGCGGGTTCCACATCTGCGGTCGGCTCCTCAGGTGCGGACGCCTCTTCCGCGGGTGGCGCGGAGGTGGGCTCCTCGCCCGCAGCTTGCGAGGACGAGGAGTCCTCCTGCGCGACAGGACCCGCGGACTCGGCGCCCTCGACCTGAGCGTCTTCCTCAGCCTGGGAAACCCCGTCCGCATCCACCGCTTCGGGCTCAGCCGCAGCCGCCGGCGCCGAGATCAGCTCCTCGTCGATGCCCCAGCGGCGCTCGGCGACGCGAGCCGCCTTGCCGATCCGGCCGCGCAGGTAGTAGAGCTTCGCCCGGCGCACATCGCCGCGGGCGGCGATCTCGAGTTTCTCGATCTTCGGCGAATGCAGCGGGAAGGTCCGCTCGACGCCGACGCCGAAGGACTGCTTGCGGACGGTGAAGGTCTCGCGGACCCCAGAGCCCTGACGCCGCAGGACGATTCCCTCGAAAACCTGGGTGCGGCGACGCTGGCCCTCGACGACCTGGAAGTGCACGCGGACGCGATCGCCTGGATCGAAGGAAGGGAGACCCTTCCTCAGCTGCCCTCTCTCGATGTCGTCGATGACGCTGCTCATGCGAAAAAAGACCGCCGGGCCCGGACCGGGCGCCGCGCGGTGGCGGAATGGTAGCTACTCCGGGTTTTTTTCGGACTGCTCGGCGCGAGCCCTGCTCTGCTCCAAGCGCCAGAGCCGCACGCGCTCGTGGTCGCCGGAGAGCAGCACCTCGGGCACGTCCCAGCCTCGATAGGTGGCCGGACGCGTGTAGTGCGGGTACTCGGGCATCCCCTCGAGCACCTGACTGAAGGACTCCTCGACGGCGCTGTTCTCGTGGCCCAGCGCGCCGGGCAGCTTGCGCATCACCACGTCGGCGAGCACCATCGCCGGCAGCTCGCCGCCGGCCAGCACATAGCGGCCGATCGAGACCTCGTCATCGGCGAAATGCTGGTGCACGCGGTCGTCGAACCCCTCGTAGCGGCCGCAGAGCAAGGCCACGTGCGGCTCTCGGGTCAGCTCGTCGGCCAGCTCGTCGTCGAGCAGCCGCCCGGTCGGCGACAGCAAGACGGTGCGCGGCTTTTCCCCGTGCGGATAGGCAGCCTGCAGCGCCGCGTCGACCACGTCGACCCGCAGCACCATCCCCGCCCCTCCCCCGTAGGGCGCATCGTCCACCTGACCTGCGCTGAGCGGCGTCGTGTCGCGGTAGTTGAACAACCGCAGCTCGTTGCCTTCGCCAATGGCGTTCTGCACCGAACGCTGCGACTGAAACCAGTCGAACGCCTCAGGGAACAGCGTGAAGATGTCGAGCTTCAATCGAGGATGTCGACTATGACGCGCCGGTCCAGCCGCACTGCCGCTGCTTTCGCGATCGTCCGGATCGCGTTGGCGACCCGCCCGCCCTTGCCGATCACGCGACCCAGATCGTCCTCGGCGACGCTGATCTCGTAGACGAGGTCGCCTTCCTCTTCGAGCTCCTCGACGACGACGGCACTCGGGTCCTCGACCAACGAGCGGACCAGGAACTCCAGCAGCTCGGTCACTTCAGCTCAGCTGCCGGAGGCGGGAATGCCCTTGGTGCGCAGCAGCGTGGCGACAGTCTCGGACGGCTGGGCGCCGTGCTCCAGCCAGTGGCGAGCGCGGGTCTCGTCAAGCTCGATCGTCGACGGCTCGGTCTGCGGGTTGTACTGCCCGATCGTCTCGATCGTGCGCCCGTCACGCGGCGAGCGCTTGTCGGCGACGACGATCCGCCAGATCGGGTTCTTCTTCGACCCCACGCGTCTAAGTCTGATTCGTACTGCCACGGCCGCGGAGGTTAGCGCCTTCGGACCTTTGGACGCGGTGCTCCTCCGGTCATCGCGGCCAGCTGTTGAGCGTCGGGCATCTTGCCGGAGGCGACGTGGCGCATCATCTTGCGCATCTGGTCGAACTGCTTGATCAGCTGGTTGACCTGTTGCGGCCTGGTCCCCGACCCGTTGGCGATCCGTTTGCGGCGGGAGCCCTTGATCAGCGCGGGGTTGGCCCGCTCCTGCGGCGTCATCGAGAGGATGATCGCCTCGACCCGATCGAGCTGGCCCTCGTCGATGTCGGCGTTCTTCAGCTGCTTCATCGCCCCCATCCCGGGCAACATGCCGAGGATGCCGCTGAGCGGGCCCATTTTGCGCACCTGGCGCATCTGCTGCAGCATGTCCTCGAGCGTGAACTGGTTCTTCCGCAGTTTCCGCTCGAGGTCGGCAGCCTGGTCCTCGTCTATCTGCTGCTCGGCTTTCTCGATCAGGCTGAGCACGTCGCCCATGCCGAGGATGCGCGAGGCCATGCGGTCGGGGTGGAAGCGGTCGAAGGCCTCCAGTTTCTCGCCGGTCGAGGCGAAGAGGATCGGCTTGCCGGTGACCGCCTTGACCGAGAGCGCGGCGCCGCCTCGGGCGTCGCCGTCGAGCTTCGACATCACAACGCCGTCGAACTCCGCCGCCTCGGCGAAGGACTCGGCGACGCCAACGGCGTCCTGGCCGGTCATCGCGTCGACGACGAGCAGCACGTCGTGGGGCTTGATCCGCTTGCGGATCCGCGCGAGCTCCTCCATCAGCTCCTGGTCGACGTGAAGGCGGCCGGCGGTGTCGACGATCAGGACGTCGCGGCGCTCGGTCCTGGCCTGCTCGAGCGCCCAGGCGGCGATCTCGACCGGGTCGGCGTCGGTGCCTTTCTCGTAGACGTGGGCGCCGACGCGGCCGCCGACGGTGACCAGCTGGTCGACGGCGGCGGGCCGGTAGACGTCGCAGGCGGCGAGGGCGACGTCCTTCTTGCCGTTCTCGCGTAGGAAGCGGGCGAGCTTGGCGCAGGCGGTGGTCTTGCCCGAACCCTGCAGGCCGGCCATCAAGATCACGGTCGGGCCGCTGGAGGCGAAGGCGAGCTCCGATCCGGTGCCGCCCATCAACCCGGTCAGCTCCTCGTTGACGATCTTGATCACCTGCTGGCCGGGATCGAGGCTGCCGAGCACGTCGGCGCCCAGGCAGCGCTCCTTCAGCGTCTTGGTGAAGGTTTTGACGACTTTGAAGTTGACGTCGGCCTCGAGCAGGGCGAGGCGGATCTCGCGCATCGCCGCGTCGACGTCGGACTCGCTCAGCTTGCCGCGCGAGCGGACATCGGAAAGCGTCGCCTGCAGCCGGTCTGAGAGCTGGTCGAACACTGGCGTTGAGGTTACGGGGTGAATTCGTGGTTAGTCGCGATATACGCGAAGAGACAGGAAGTCAGCCCTCGGAGAGGAGGGCGTTGGCGAAGTCGGTGGGGTCGAAGGGGCGCAGGTCCTCGAGGGTCTCGCCGGTGCCGATCAGCTTGACCGGGATGCCCAGCTCATCGGCGATGGCGAGCACGATGCCGCCCTTGGCGGTGCCGTCGAGCTTGGTCAGGACGACGCCGTCGACCTCAGCCGCCTCGGCGAAGATCTTGGCCTGGCGCAGGCCGTTCTGACCGGTGGTGGCGTCGATCGAGAGCAGTGTCTCGTGCGGGGCCCCCGGCATCTGCTTGGCGATCACCCGCCGCACCTTGGCCAGCTCGTCCATCAGGTCGGTTTGCGTGTGCAGGCGCCCAGCGGTGTCGACGATGACCACGTCGGCGCCACGGGCGCGGGCGGCCTCGACCGCGTCGAAGGCAACCGCGCCAGGGTCGGAGCCCTCCTCGGCGCGGACCAGCTCGGCGCCGGCGCGATCCGCCCACTCGGCCAGCTGCTCGGCTGCCGCCGCGCGGTAGGTGTCCCCCGCAGCAAGCACGACCGAGAGCCCGAATTCCTTCGACAGGTGCCAGGCAATCTTCCCGATCGTCGTCGTCTTGCCGGTCCCGTTGACCCCGACCATCAGCAGCACCGCCGGCTCGCCGCTGAGGTCGATCGGCGCCCGCGCTGTGGCGGCGACCTCAGCGAGGATCTCGATCAGGCGCGCCTGCACCGCCTCGCCGTCAGCTGGAACGGTCCCGGCCTCGACCTCATACTCGAGCCGCTCGACCACCTTGGCCGTGGTCGGCGCACCGGCGTCGGCCAGGATCAGCGCCTCCTCGAGGCGCTCCCATGTCTCCTCGTCGATGCGCTCGAAGAAGCTGGAGGAGAGCTCCTCGGTCAGCGCTTTACGGCTCTTGGAGAGGCTCTGGCGCAGGCGGCGAAAGACGCCGCGGCGCTCGCCCTCGCTCTCAGCCTCGGACGAACCCGTCGGGGCCGCGCGCTGCCCCAGGTCGAGGATCTCCTGCCAACTCGTCGCCATCGTCGGGGGAGGCTATCCCGGCGGCGAGGCGGAGCTCCTCCACGCCCTGCTCGATGTAGGTGCCGATGCGGTCGATGTCGGTCATCGCGTCGCGATCGCCAAGCAGACCAAAGCCGATCGCGCCGTTGTAGCTGATGATCGCGATCGCCAGCGCATGGCGGCGGGCGAGGAAGCCGACCGGGTAGACCTCGACCAGCTCGCGGCCGCGTACGTAGAAGGGGATCTGGGGGCCGGGAAAGTTGGTGACGAGCAAGTTGAAAAGCCGGGTCGAGAAGTTGATCGCCGCGGTCGGGCCGAGCAGCAGCGGCGGGGCGAAGTCTCGAAACCAATCGTTGAGCCCCCAGATCGCCTCGGCGCCGAGCGGCTGCTTGGAGGCCTTGAGGTCATCCATCGCCTTCGAGACGAAGCGGACCCGCTCGACCGGGTCGGCGATGCCGACGGGGAGCGGCCCGCGCATCGCCGTCAGTTTGTTGCCGAGCTCGCCGTGCTCGTCTTCGGTGCGAATCGAGACCGGCACAAGGGCCTGCAGCTCGACCCCCCCGGTCTCCAGCTCGCGGTCGAGCATCCAGCGCCGCAGCGCTCCGGCGGTCACCGCCAGGGTGACGTCGTTGACGGTGGCACCGAGGACGTTCTTCAGCTCTTTGAACTGGTCGAGATCGCAACGGGCGCCGTAGAAGCGCCGGCCGGGAGAGATGTCGACGTTGAGCGGCACCTTGGGCGCCGGCTTGGCGAGGTTCCAGGTGACCTCCCAGAGGCCCGCGATGCCGTCGGAGGCGCGTTTGGCCGCGAGCCGCGGCTTGCGGAAGGCGGCGGCCAGCCAGCGACCCGCCCGGGAGAACATCCGTCCGAAACCACGCACCGCGTGGCCGGCGAGGGCGAGGCGCGAGGGCGCCTGCTTGGGCTCCCAGGGAGCAGGCTCGGGCACCGGCTCGGTGGTCGGCTCGACGTCGAAGAGCAGCACCCCGATGTCGACTGCGGAGATGCCGTCCGCCATCGCGTGGTGGGTCTTGTAGACGATCGCGAAACGATCGTTCTCGATGCCTTCGACCAGGCACAGTTCCCAGAGGGGGCGCGATCGGTCGAGCGGCGGTGCGAAGGTCTCGGCGACGGCGATGCGGAACTGCTCCTCGCTGCCGGGCGCATCGAGCACCTTGCGGCCGACGTGCTCGTGCACGTCGAACTCGGCGTGGTCGACCCAGAAGGGCCGGCCGAGACCGAGCGGCGGATAGGAGAGGCGCTGGCGCAGGCGCGGCAGCAGGTGCAGGCGGCTGCGAATGCTGGCGAGGAACTCCTCGTGGCTGGGCGGCTTGCCCTCGCAGACCAGCACGGCGCCGATCGCCATGTGCCCGTTGGACTTCTCGTTGGCCAGAAACGACGTGTCGAAAGACGTCAGCCTGTCCATGTGCCGCTGTCCCACGATCCCTCCTTTCCTTCCCCGCGGACAGCGTAGCGTGGCCCCCGATCCGGGAACGTTCTGTTTTCTTTAAGCGACGGCGAGCCACGCGGGATGCATTGACACCCCCAGGGGGTGCAAATGCATCCCGCTCAGGCGGCTTCGGCTGAGCCGCGCGGCGGGGCGGCCGGGGACTGCTCGCCGATCAGGCCGGGGGAGGCGGACTCGTCTGCCGCTTCGTCGCTTCGGTCGCCATCTTCGGCCAAGCCGGCAAAAGGTGGCGGAGGGGCTGCCTGGCCGTACAGCTCGTTCGCAGCCTCGGCCTCGCCCCCGTCCTCGGCCACTTCGCGCGGCAGCCGCCGGGAGACCACCTTGGTGACGCCGTCGCCGCCCATGCTGACCCCGTAGAGGACGTCGGCGGCGTCCATGGTGCGTTTCTGGTGGGTAACGATGACGAACTGGGCGCGGTCGGAGAAGCGCCGGATCAGCTGCAGGAAGCGATCGATGTTGGCGTCGTCGAGGGCGGCCTCGACCTCGTCGAGGATGTAGAAGGGGCATGGCCGGGCGAGGAAGACGGCGAAGACGAAGGCGATCGCGACCAGCGACTTCTCGCCGCCGGAGAGCAGAGAGAGCTTGCGGGTCGACTTGCCGGCCGGGGTCACCTCGATCTCGACCCCGAACTCCTCCCGCTGTTCCTCGGGCGCCTCATCGTCTCCGACCTCGGCCTCTGCCACCGCGTCATCTGCCGCCTCGAAATCCGGAACAGCGCGGAGGGTGACCCGGCGCAGGCGGCCGCGGCCGCCGGGGAAGAGGTGCTCGACCATCTCCTCGAAGTTCTTCGCCGTCGCCTCGAAGGTCTGCTCGAAGGCGCGCTCGATCTCGCGGTCGATATCGCGGATCAGCGCCTCCAGCTCGCGCATCCCCCGCTCGGTGTCCTCGCGCTGGGTCTGCAGCGACTCGACGTGCTCGCGGGCCTCCTCGTACTCCTGCTCGGCGAGCGGGTTGACCGGGCCGATCTGAGCGCGGCGGCGCTCCAGCCGCTCGAGCCTGCGGTCGATCTCCGTTCGCTCCTCGTCGCTAAGGGCCTCGGACACAGGCTCGACCTCTTCGCCGAGTCGCTCGGCGATCGTCGCCAGCTCCTTGGCCGCCTCGGCGCGGCGATCGCCGAGGTGAGCCGCCTCGACCTCGACTTCGGTGAGGCGGTCGGAGGCCTTCGTCATCTCGGCCTGCAGCTCGTACTCGCGCTGCGAGCAGGCACGCATCTCCTCGGCGATCTCGTCACCGTCGCCCTCGCCGCCGACGACCCGCCCCTCGATCCGCTCTACCCGGGCCCGGATCGCTGCCTCGGCTACGGTCGCAGCGGCAGCCGCGGCGCGAACGTCGTCGAGCAACTCCTCGCCCGTGGCGAGGCGCTTGCGCAGGACCTCGCGGGCACGCTCTCCGAGCAGGCCCTCGGCCCGGCGCGCATGGCGCGAAGCGCGCTCCGCACCCCCCTGGATCGCCCCGAGAGCGGCCTCGCGAGCCGACTCGCTCGCATCCGCCCTGCGTGCGCGGGCGAGCCCGTCGGCGGCGCTGGACAGACCGGCGTCGATCTCGCTCAGCTCCTCCTCGAGCTTGCGCGCCCGTTCGCCGGGCGCCGCGGTTGCGCCGACGTCGAGCGTCAGCGGACCGAGCTCGCTGCGCAGCGAACCCAGGCGGGCGGAGATGTCGCCCTCGCGGTCGGCCAGGCCGGTAGCGCGAATCGCGATCCGCTGCTGCTCTCCGCGCAACTTGGTCAGCAAGCCCCAGGCCTGGGTGCGCTCGCGGTCGCGGGCAGCGAAGCGCTCCTCGGCGGCGCGGCGCTGGGAGCTGACCTCGGCGAGGTTCTTCTCCAGCGCCGCGCGCTGGGCCCGCGCCTCGGCCGCTGCCTTCTCCGCCGCCGCGGCGCGGTCTGCGCCAAAGCGAAGTTCCTCCGCGACCAGTCGCCCGCGCAGGCCGAGCTCCTCGCGCTCGATCCGGGCGCCCAGCTCGGCCGCCTGGGCCTGTCGCTTCAGCGGTCGCAGGCGAGCCCGGGCCTCGCGCTCGAGGTCGAGGGCGCGGTCGAGGTTGTCGCGGGCGGCGCGCAGCTTCAGCTCGGCGCGGCGGCGGCGCTTGCGGTGCTTGCCGAGGCCGGCAGCCTCCTCGACGAGCAGGCGCCGCTCGCGGGGCTTGGAATGCACGATCGACTCGACCCGGCCCTGGCTGATCACCGAGTGCATCTCGCGACCGAGGTTGGTGTCGGAGAGCACCTCGGTGACGTCGACGAGTCGGCAGCGCGCCCCGTTGAGCCGGTAGCTGCCCTCGCCGGCGCGATCCAGCGTGCGCTTGACCGCGATCTCGGAGAGCTCGGTGGCGGCGCGCCCCTCGGAGTTGTCGATCGTCACCTCGACTTCGGCGAGGCGACGCTGGCCGACGCCCTTGCCGCCGGCCGAGATCACGTCCTGCATCGAGGCGCCCCGGATCGCCCCGGGGCTCTGCTCGCCCAGAGCCCAGAGCACCGCGTCGGTGATGTTCGACTTGCCGGAGCCGTTGGGGCCGACGATGACGCTGACGCCAGGCGAGAACTCGAGCCTCGCCCGCTCGGGGAACGACTTGAACCCCTTCATCTCGATTGATCTCAGATACATGCGTTATCTCTCCGCAATCGACCCCAGGACCCTCGACTGCCAAGCCTCGCGAGCGCGTCGGACGCGATGCTCAAACTCAATCCCCAAGCCGTTTCAGCGCCTGCTCGGCGGCTGCTTGCTCGGCCGTCTTCTTGCTCCGCCCCTCCCCTTTGCCGACTCGCTTGGAATCGACGATTGCCGCCACCTCGAACTTGCGCCGGTGCGGCGGCCCGGATTCCGCGGTCACCTCGTAGCTTACGACCGAGCGGCGCCGCGCCAAAAGCTCCTGCAGCGCCGACTTGAAGTCGATGCGCGTCTCGGCGGCGTGCTCGACCCGGGGCTCGAAGGCCTGGACCACGGCGGCGGCGACGCGATCGAAGCCGAAGGCGAGGAAGCAGGCGCCGATCAGCGCCTCGGTTGCCTCCGGCAGCGGTCGCTCGCCGCTGAGCAGGACCTCGGCGGGGATGCCAACCGGCATGTCCTCAGGCTCGTTGGCACGCAGCATCTCCGGCACCCCGAGCTCGCGACCGACCTCGGCGCAGGAGACCCCGCTGACCGCCTGGTTGTGGATCTTGGTCAGGCCGCCGGCATCAACCTCGGGAAATCGCTCGACAAGGCTTCGAGCGATCGCGAGGGCGAGGACGCTGTCGCCAAGGTAAGCGAAGCGCTCGTAGGACTCGGCGCGGACCTCGCTCCCAGAGGAGTGGGTGAGCGCCTGGCGACGCAGATCGTCCGGCAGGGCCTGAATCAATTCCGCCAGTGTGCTCTGCTCTCGCTCACTCGCACTCATGATCACCGGCGATCTTGCTCATTCGCTTCCGCGTCCGCCACTGGCGGGCCTGTGTACTCACGCCGGCGCGTGCTCGAGCACGAAGTCGACGGCGTCGCCGACGGTCGCGATCTTGGCCGCCTGCTCCTCGGAGACCGAGAGGCCGTAGGTGTCCTCGAGCTCCATCACCAGCTCGTAGAGGTCTAGCGAGTCGGCGTCGAGGTCCTCCTTGAAGCGGCTCGACTCGCCGATCTTGGCCGCGTCCAGCTCGAGCTCCTCGGCGAGGTGGTTGCGGACCAGGGTGAGGACTTCCTCGCGGCTCATCGTCGCCGGGTTCCTATCACGCCCCGTCGGCCTCGTCATGGTTGGCGAGCGCGCCGCGGCCGGCGCCGCCCTCGCGCAGCAGCGCCGCTGTGCGCTCGACGGCGTCGACCTCGACGCAGCGGGCGGCGAGGCGGATCGCGTTGGCGATCCCCTCAGCCCCGGCGCTGCCGTGGCCGACCACGGCGATCCCGCGCAGCCCAAGCAGGATCGCGCCGCCGGTGCTGTCGGGGTGCAGCTCGCGCCGCAGGCCGCCGAGGGCCGGACGCATCAGCAGGCCGCCAAGGGCGGCCAGCGGGTGGGAGCGAGCGGCCTCGCGAATTGCCCCGGTCACCGCCTTCGCCGTCCCCTCCATCAGCTTCAGCGAGACGTTGCCGGTAAAGCCGTCGGTGACGACCACGTCGGCCGCGGCAGCGGGAAGGTCGCGCCCCTCGACGTTGCCGACGAAATCGATCCCCTTTGCGGCAGTGAGGGCATCGTTTGCCACCACCACCTCCTCGCGCCCCTTGCCAGCCTCCTCGCCGACCGAGAGCAGCCCGACCCGCGGTCTATCGACCCCGAGCACCGCCTGGCTGAAGGCGGCACCGAGGAAGGCGAACTGAACCAGGTGCTGAGCGCGCACCTCGACGTTGGCACCGACGTCGAGGAAGAGCACCGGTTTGCCGGGCACCGGCAACTGCACCGCCAGCGCGGGCCGCTGCACACCCTTGAGCCGCCGCAGGCCGAAGGTCGCAGCCGCCATCGTCGCCCCGGTAGAGCCGCAGCTGACCAGCGCCGCCGAACGCCCCGCGGCGACATCGGCGGCGGCGAGCACTACCGAGGCCTCCTTATTCACCCGCACCGCACTGACGGCGTCCTCCCGGTTGCCGATCCACTCGACGGTCGGCACAACCTCGATCCCGGCGACCCCATCGAGGCCAAGCTCCTTCGGCGGCCCAAACACCCGCAGCCGAACCCCATCAGCCGCAGCGGCCCGCGCCCCCTCCGCAAGCACCCCAAACCCCTGCTCCGCCCCGAACCCGTCGAGAGCGACAGTGACGCCCTCAGGCATCCCTACTCAGCAGCGTCAGACGCGGGCGCAGTCGGCTCGGCAACGGTGTGTTTGATCACCTCGCGCCCGGCGTAAGTCCCACAGGTCGGACAGACCCGGTGCGGAAGACGCGGGCTGTGACAACGCGGGCAGCGATTCAGCCGCGCCTTGCCAGCTTTGTGGTTAGCGCGGCGCTTATCCCTGCGCGCGCTCGAAGTTCTCTTCTTAGGGACAGCCATAGGTCGCGGGATGGTAGCGGGTCGTGAGAGGGCCGGGGTGCCCCTCCCAAAACACTCAAGCGAGGCTCCTGTCGAGCGTTTTGGGAGGGGCACCCCGGCCCTCCCCCACCCACCGCCTACTCCAGCTTCAGCTCCTTGAGCTTCTCCCACCGAGGATCGGGCTCCGTCTCATGTTCGTGCTCCGCCGGATCAGCATCGTTGAGCGACTCCCCACAAACAGGACAAAGCCCGGCGCAATCTGCTCGACAGAGGAACTGAGTCGGGATCGCCAGCACCGCCGCATCGTGCACCCAGCGACCGAGATCGAGCTCATCATCGACCACATAGGGGCTGAGCAGCTCCTCGTCGTCGGTGTTGTCCTGGGCCACCTCGCGCGCGTCGACCTCGGCCTCGAGCACGGCGTCCCCCAGGCAGCGCATGCAGGGCCCCTCGATGCGGACCGGGAAGCGCAGGCGGAAGGCGTAGCCACCACTGGGACGCGAGACGTCGAGGCGAACCGGGACAGATTCGGGCGAGACGTATGCCTGGCCGGCCAGCTCCAGCGGCTCGAGCGCCACCGGCTCTTCGAGCCGCCGCCCCTCTCCATGCGACAGCGACAGCCGTGCGAGATCGATGATCGTCGATGCTTGGGCCATGGAATGCTCCTCCGCTTCAGCCGGCCGTACGATGAGCCCTCCCGACGAGATTACGGAATAGGTCAATTGGACTGGACACCCGAGGTCTACCTGGAGCGGATCCGCACGCAGATCCCCCGCTACGACGAGCTGCAGGAACACGCGATTGCCGCGATCCCCTTTCCGCCCGAGCGCGTGCTGGAGCTCGGCATGGGCACGGGCGAGACGACCCGCCGCCTGATCGAGGCCCACCCCGACGCCTGGGTGGTCGGCCTCGACTCGAGCCCCGACATGGTCTTCCGCGCCCGTCAGTCCTACGACGACGTCCAACTGGCCCGCATGGAGGACCCCCTCCCCGACGGCCCCTGGGACCTAGTCATCTCCGTCCTCGCCACAGCCGAGCTGACCGACGACCAGCTAGCCGGCCTCTGCCGCCGCGTCAAGGAGCAATCCCGGTCCTTCGTCCTCGCGGACGCCTTCACCCCAGACCAGCTCGAGAAGCTCACCAAGTGGACCAGTGGTCAAGTCACCTGGCAAGCCGACGACCTAGCCGTGCTCTCAGCCACCTACTGATCGACCGAGAAGCTTGGGTGAAAGGGAGGGCGAGGCCCCTCCCAAAACACTCAAGCGAGGCTCCTGCCGAGCGTTTTGGGAGGGGCCTCGCCCTCCCTCCCGCCTACTCCTGCTGGTCCAGATCAGGCACCGGCTGCTGCTCTTCGTCCCTACCAGCCAGCCGATCCCTGCCCCGCTGCACCGCAGCGAGGAACTTCTGAAGGTTGACCTCGAGCGTGTTGAGAATCTCGTCGGCGTAATCCTCGGCGCCCAGACGAATCTCCCGCTCGCGCGCCCGCGCGTCCTCGACGATCTCGTCAGCGGCCCGCTCAGCCTGCTTGGTGACCTCCTCGTCGGAGATCAGGCGGGCCTGCTGCTCGCGCGCCTCGCGCACGATCCGCTCCGCCTCGCGCTTGGCCTCGGCGAGCATCTCCTGCCGCTCCTTGACGATCCAGCGCGCCTGCTTGATCTCCTCGGGGATCGTCGCCCGCATCTGGTCGAGCAGGTCGTAGATCTCCTCGCGATCAACCCGAACCTGGTCGGTGAGCGGCACCGGCCGGGCGTTGTGCACGACATCGTCGAGCTTGTCTATTAGAACGAGAACGTCCATCAGGAGGTCGTAAGCCTACGTGTCAGAGGCATCTTCGGTGAAGAAGCGGTTATTTCCTCGGCTTTTTGCAAGCTCTCGCCCACTCTGCGCCGCGCCGGGAAAGCCTACCTGTCGGCCAGGCGTCGCGCCATCGCGGCGGCAACGGGGCCGGGGACGAGGTCGGAAACATCGCCGCCGAAGGTCGCCATTTCCTTCACGCCGGTCGAGGAAAGGAAGCTGTACTGCGGCGAGGCGATCATGTAGATGCTCTCGATTCCGGGGTCGAGCTTGCGATTGAGCTGGGCCATCTCGAACTCGTACTCGAAGTCGGAGATCGCCCGCAGGCCCTTGACGATCGCCCGCGCTCCGGATTCCCGCGCGAACTCGACCAGGAGGTTGGAGAAGATCCGCGCCTCGACGTTGCCGAGATCGGCGGTCGCTTCTTCGATCAGCTCCTTGCGCTCCTCGGCGGTGAAGAGGGTCTTGTCCTTGCGCATCGGGTTGTTGACGATGCCGACGACGACGCGCTCGAAAACGGCCGAGGCGCGGGTGATGATGTCGACGTGCCCGTTGGTGACCGGGTCATAGCTGCCCGGACAGACGACGGTGCCGTCGCGCTGCTCGGCCATCACTCAGCGCTCCCGTAGATCGAGACGTCGGCGGCGCCGTAGCGACGCTGGCGCAAACGTGACATTGAGTCGATGCGCAGCGGGCGGCGCGCCCCGCTCTCGACTATCGCCCGGCCTCCCTCACTGAGGAGGGCGGGCAGCTGGCTGTCGAGTTCCTCCCCCACGCGGTCGGCGAGTCTATAAGGAGCGTCGACGAAGACGAGGTCGAAGATGGGCTCTTCCACCCCACCTTCGCGCTTGGCCAACCAGCGCGAGACGTCGGCGTGGACCAGCTCGACCCGCTCGCCGAGTCCGAGCCGCTCGACGTTGCCAAGCGCGGCGCGGGTATCGCGGTCGACCATCGTCGCCCGGACGGCACCGCGCGAGAGCGCCTCGATCGCCAGGGCGCCGGTGCCGCAGTAGAGGTCGAGGACGCGGGCCCCGACGACGCGCTCGCCAAGCACCGAGAAGATCGCCTCGCGGGCGCGGTCCGAGGTCGGGCGCACCTTCCAGCCGCGCGGGGCAACCAGCTGCTGCCCCTTGAAGTCGCCAGCGATAACCCGCATGCTCAGAGTGGGATCGGGTCGGCGGCGCCGGCGCCGAAGCGGCGGCGGGCGGCCTCTAGCAGGGGACCGAGCTCGGGGGCGTCGAGTGAGCCGTGCTCGCGCAGCAAGGCAAGCACATCCTCGCGGGCGGCTTCCAGGGCCGAGGCATCCTCGGGCAGCTCGGCGACGGCGAAGCGGGGCAGGCCGTGCTGGCGCGTGCCAAGCACCTCGCCCTCGCCGCGCAGGCTGAGGTCGACCTCGGCGAGCTTGAAGCCGTCACTCTCGCGCTCCACCGCCTTCAACCGCCGCCGCGCCAGCGCCCCGGCGTCTTCGGGAAAGAGCAGGCAGCAGGAGGCGTGCTCGCCGCGTCCGACCCGACCGCGCAGCTGGTGCAGCTGCGAGATGCCATAGCGCTCCGCCCCCTCGATCACCATCACCGTCGCGTTGGCCACGTCGATGCCGACCTCGATCACTGTCGTCGCGACCAGCACGTCGGTCGCGCCCGCCGCAAAGGACTCCATCGCCGCCGCCTTCTCGGCCGAGCGCATCTGGCCGTGGATCACGCCGACGCGGAACTCGCGCAGCTCGCCAGCTGCGAGCCGCTCGGCCTCCACCTCGGCGGCGCGGCCCTGCATTTTCTCCGACTCCTCGACCAGCGGGCAGACGACGAAGGCCTGCCGGCCCTCGCGCAACTGCCCGCGGATGAACTCATAGGCGCCGGCGCGCTCGTCCTCCTCGACCACCCGGGTTTGCACTGGCTTGCGCCCTGAGGGCAGCTCGTGGAGGGCGGTCGTGTCGAGGTCGCCGTAGGCGGTGAGCGAGAGGGTGCGGGGGATCGGCGTCGCGGTCATGTGCAGGATGTGCGGCGCCAGACCTTCGACGCCCTTGGAATCGAGCGCCTTGCGCTGCTCGACACCGAAGCGGTGCTGCTCGTCGACCACGCAGAGACCGAGACGGGCGAACTGGACGGTCGGCTCGATCAGTGCGTGCGTACCGACGATCAGTCCCAGCTCGCCGCTGGCGAGCCGGTCCAGGGCTTCGCGGCGGCGCGCCGCGGAGGTGGCCCCGGTAAGCAACGCGAAGGGCGTCGCCTCCTCGGCTAGGAGCCTCCCCAGGGTCACCGCATGCTGCTCGGCGAGCGTCTCGGTCGGCGCCATCAGCACCGCCTGGAAGCCGGCTTCGAGTGCCCGCAGCATCGAGTAGAGCGCGACCACGGTCTTGCCCGAGCCCACCTCGCCCATCAGCAGCCGCTGCATCGGCTCGCCGGAATCGAGGTCCGCGTCGATCTGGTCGAAGGCGCGCAGCTGGTCGCGAGTCGGTTCGAAGGGCAGCGACTCGATCCAGCGCCCGACACCCTCCCCGGGCTCGCCGAGGCGCGGAGCCGGCCGCGCTACCCGGTGCGAGCGCTTGCGCGTCGCCAGGATCGCCTGGTAGAGGAAGAGCTCTTCGAAGCGCAGCCGCTCGCGCGCCACCTCGACGTCCTCGCTCGTCTCCGGGAAGTGAACGGCCCGGATCGCATCGGCGGCCCCAGCAAGCTCCCGACGAACGCGCAGCTCCGCCGGCAACGGCTCGAGCACGTTGCCCACCGAGCGAATCGCCTGCTCGATCCACTGGCGCAGGCGCTGGGCTTTGAGCTGCTCGGTGCCGGGGTGAACGGGGACCAGGCCTTCGCTGGCGTCGCCGCTGAACTCGTATTCGGAGACGCGGAAGCCGCGTTTGTCAGCGGAGCCGGTGAGCAGCATCTGCGTGCCCTCGGTGAGCTTTGCGGCCAGCCAGGGCTGGTTGAACCAGGTTGCGCGAATGGTGCCACTCTCGTCGCCGACCTTGACGCTGAGGATCGAGAGCCCGCGGCGGCGGAAGGGGCGACCGGCGTTGGCGAGCACCTCGACCGCGATGCTCGCCTGCTGCTTCGGCTCGAGGCTCGCCACCGGGACAATCTGGCGATCGCGGTGGCGGTGCGGGAAGCGACTGAGCAGATCGCCGACGGTCGCGATGCCGGCATCGGCCGCGGTCTCGGCCAGCTTCGGCCCTACTCCCTCCAGCGCCTGCAGCGACAAGTCGAGGGCGCTAATCCGTGGCCAGCGGAGCTGGGGGTCGCGCAACTGCGCCTCGGTCAGCTCAGAGCTGCTGGCGAACGAGCGCACTACTGGGCGGCGAGCAGCCACCACCAGCTCGGCTGGCCGCCGTCCTGGGTCTCGAACTCGACCCCGTCGGGCACGTGTGGATCGAGCTCCTCGAGCGCTATCGGAGCGTCCTGGCCGCCGATCACGGTGACGATCTCCGCCCCATCGGCGAGCTTCTCGATAGTCGCCGCCAGGGTTGTGCCTGCCCCACCCCAGGCGACGATCTCCTCGCCGACGAAACCAACCGCATCGCCCTTGCGGAAGCGGCCCTGGGCGTCATCGCGTGCGGCCGGGGCGACGCCGCCGGCGGCGACCGTGGCAAGCGCAGCCTCGAGCCGCTCGGCGTTCTCCGCCAGCGTCGCCTCTGGGTCGAGCTCGACCAGGGCAAGCAGGCTGGCCTGCTGCGAGGTCGCCGAGACCACCCGGGCCGGCTTCTCGGAGAGCTCGCAAGCGCGCTCAGCAGCCATGACGACGTTGGATGAGCTGGGGAAGACGAGGACTTCCTCTGCGGCGACCTGGTGGATGCCGGCGAGGAGCTCATAGGTCGACGGGTTGAGGGTCTCGCCGCCGGGGACGACGTGGGCGCCGAGCTCGGCGAAGAGCCGCTCGAGACCCTCGCCGGCGGCCACGGCGAGGGCGCCGCAGCGGCCCCCCTCGAGGCGTGCGCGGCGCTCGGCGATCTGCTCGCGCATGTCGGCGACGTCGAGGTTGGTCACCTCGCCGGCGTCCTCGAAGAGGGCGACGGCGGCCTCCGGCGTGTCCGTGTGGACGTGGACCTTGAGCGTCACCTCGTCGCCGACGACGAGCACCGAGTCCCCAAGGCCCTCCAACCGCGGCAGGAAGTCGCGGCTGCTCAGGCCCCTGCCGGAGACGATGAAGTTGGTGCAGTAGCGAAAACGGCTGTCCTCGTGATGGGGTTGGCTCAGCTTCGGCGCCTCGTGATGACTCACCTCCGGAACCGCCTCCCCGTCGCCGCGCAAGCCGGCGACGACGCCGGCGAGGATCAGCACGAGGCCGTAGCCACCCGCGTCGACCACTCCCGACTCGCGCAGGACGTCGAGCTGCTCGGGCGTGCGCTCGACCGCGCGCTGCCCGTCTTCGATCGCCCGCTCGAGAACCTCAGCGAGGACCGCGTCCTGCGTCTCGTCGGAAACGCCCTGCTCGAGCCGCTGCTTCTCGGCGTCGAGGTGGGCGAGCTGGCGGGCGATCGAGTGCGCCATCTCTCGGAAGACGGTCAGCATCGTGCCCTCGGCCGGGTCGCGCACCGAGTCGTAGGCCGCGTCGGCGGCGCTGGCGAAGGCGGACGCGACGAGGACCGGGTCGATCAGCTCGCCGGGCCGGCTGGCCAGCTCCTCGGCGGCGCCGCGGACGATCTGGCTGAGGATTACGCCCGAGTTGCCGCGGGCGCCCATCAGCGCCGCCCTGGCCAGGGCCTGGACGAGCTGCGTGCGGCCGACCTCGTCGACATCCATGCCGTCGAGGCGGTCGAGCTCCTCCATCACGGCCCGCATCGTCATCGCCATGTTGTCGCCGGTGTCGCCGTCGGCAACGGGAAAGACGTTGAGGTCGTTGACCTCCTGGCGGCGGGCCTCCAGGTTGGCGTAGGCGGAGCTGACAACGCGCCGGAAGCGCACGATCGAGGGATCGGGCATCGGCCGAAATCTAACTGCCGGACTGGAAGGCGCGAACTGCATGGAATTTCCGGCTGCCCCGACGGAGAATTTGGTGCAGTTTGGACAACGATTCGGCCCGGCACATTCGCTACGGTGCGACGCCGATGAGGCGCTTCGCCACCTGGACCACCGGCCACCGCAAGACCGTGATCATCGGCTGGATCGTGGCCCTGGTCGCGATCGGCATGGTCGCCGGTTCGGCCGGCTCCGACTTCAGCGAAGAATTCAAGCTGCCGGCGTCCGATTCCAAGGACGCCTTCGACCTGCTGGAAAACCGCTTCCCCCAGCAGTCGGGCGACACGATCCAGATCGTCTACAAGGCGGACCAGGGAGTCCGCGCAGCGGCGGTGCGCGAGACGATGGAAGGCGTCTTCGCCGACGCGGAAAAGACCCCGCACGCGAGCGAAGTGGCCAGCCCGTACGAGGAAGGGGGTGCGGCGGGGATCAGCAAGGACGGCAAGATCGCTTACGCGACCGTCCAGTTCGACGTTCCTAACAACAAGATCGACAAAGAGGACACACGGGCGCTTATCGCCCAGGCACAGAGCGCCGCCGGCAACGGCCTCCAAATCGAGCTCGGCGGCGCCCTCGTCCAGGAAGCCGAAGAAGAAGAAGGCGACTCCTCCTTCTTCATCGGCCTGCTGGCAGCTGTGATCGTGCTGCTGCTCACTTTCGGCTCGGTTGTCGCGATGGGGTTGCCGATCGTCACCGCCCTCTTCGCGCTCGGCGTCGGCATAAGCCTTGTCACGCTCGCCACCCACGTCTTCGACACGGCCAACTTCGCCCCGGTGCTGGCGGCGATGATCGGGCTCGGCGTCGGCATCGACTACGCCCTCTTCATCCTCACCCGCTTCCGCAACGGCCTCGACGAAGGGCTGCCGCCGCGCGACGCGGCCATCGCCGCCGTTGACACCTCCGGCCGCGCGGTCCTCTTCGCCGGCGTCACCGTGATCATCTCGCTGATGGGCATGATGCTGCTCGGCATCAGCTTCCTCTACGGGGTGGCGATGGCGGCGGCGATCGCGGTGCTGTTCACGATGATCGCGGCGCTGACCCTGCTGCCGGCACTGCTGACGATCGTCGGTCGCCGGGTCGACCGCCTCCGCATCCCCGGGCTCGGCGCCCGCGGCAACACGATCGACGAAAACACCAAGTGGTTCCGCTGGAGCCGCGAGGTCCAGCGCCGCCCGGTGCTCGCCGCCCTGCTCTCAGGCGGCCTGCTGCTGATCCTCTGCATCCCGACGCTCTCGCTGCGGCTCGGCATCAACGACGCCGGCACCGAACCCAAGGGATCTCCGCCGCGCGAAGCGTACGACCTGCTCGCGGAAGGGTTCGGGCCCGGCTTCAACGGCCCCTACGTGATGGTCGCGGCGCTGCCGAGCAAGGGCGACGATCAGAACCTGACCTTGCTCAGCAAACAGCTGGAAGGCGAACCGGGCGTGGCCCGGGTGACCTCGATCACCCTCAACGAAGCCGAAGACACGGGCGTCTTCGACGTCTACCCGACCACCTCGCCGCAGAGCGTCGAGACGACCGAATTGCTCGACCACATCCGGGGCGACGTGATCCCGCCGATCGAGGCGAAGACGGGCAGTCAGATCCACGTCGGCGGCGTCAACGCGATCTTCGAGGACTTCGGCGACGCGATCTCCGAAAAGCTGCCCCTCTTCATCGGGGTCGTCGTGCTGCTCTCGGCGCTGCTGCTGATGATCGTCTTCCGCTCGATTCTGGTGCCGCTGAAGGCGATGGTGATGAACCTGCTCAGCATCGGCGCCGCCTTCGGGCTGATCGTCGCCGTCTTCCAGTGGGGTTGGGGCGCGAGCCTGATCGGCGTCGACAACACCGGACCGATCATCGCCTTCTTCCCTGTCTTCCTCTTCTCGATCGTCTTCGGGCTCTCGATGGACTACGAGGTCTTCCTGATGTCGCGCATCCACGAGGAGTGGGAGCACCGCCAGGACGCCTCGCTTGCCGTCACCCGCGGCCTCGCCCTGACCGGCCGCGTGATCACCGCCGCGGCGGCGATCATGATCACCGTCTTCGCTTCGTTCATGCTCGGCGAAGAAAGGATCATCAAGCTCTTCGGCC
>Ga0207639_10000620_pt1 | contig 24438 bp, 19 predicted proteins | sample KBSCornC32_FD_184299 | JGI IMG/M metagenome (GOLD analysis project Ga0207639, IMG submission 184299) | Corn rhizosphere microbial communities from Kellogg Biological Station, Michigan, USA - KBS Corn C3-2 (SPAdes) (version 2) | ecosystem: Host-associated > Plants > Roots > Rhizosphere > Soil ...
CTCGCGCCTGGGCCTCGCCCACAGCCTCGACGGAGCCAATTACAACCGGCTGAGCGACGACGCCGAATTCGACGTGCCGAGCGGCTGCGCCAGCTTCAATGGCACGCCGATCGTCGTGGAACTGGCAAGGACGATCGCGCAGCAGGACGCAGCTTGAACGGCCTGGCCCCGACGATTGCCAAGGTCGAACGCCCGGTCGCCATTCAGCCAGCAATGGAGGGATGCTTTGTGGGACAGATATTACATGGGAGCGCCCCGCACGACAGCGGCGGTCCGTCGAGCGATATAGCATAATCAAGCCTGTCCTGAACCTGTCGAAGGGAGAGCCTGAGTTGAACGGAGTCACGTGCCTCCGTTCACGCTACGGCACCAACCGGAAAACCGGCAGGCCGCGGGTGACGGCCATGGACGGGCGAACCATCCGAACCCCCGGCTATGCGGTCAGCCAAGGCTGACACAAGCGCATCGAGGAGGTGTTCGGGTGGGCAAGGACTCGGGCAAGTTCGCCTTTGGCTGCTGCACCGGGCAAATCTGGCAAGCAAGCACGACAGAAGCCACCAGCATCGACATCTCCTGGACCGGCAACGACGAAATGGACAAGGTCGGCGGAGGTGGCCCCGCCGAACTCCGGCCTGATGGCTCCATCCATGGCGAAATCTGTTATCACAACGGCGATGAAAATCCCTTCATCGCCCGAAAACGGACTTCTTCAACAGCCTGCCAGAGCATGATCCGATCGGAATGAATCGGATCATGCTCTAACGATCCTTTGTTTTCCGCATTTTCCGAGCCAGCAGATGATGCCATCTGCTTCGAAAATGCTCTAACGGACGGCTATATCCGATACCAGAGGGCATAGAGCGCAGGCAGGAACACAAGCGTGAGGATTGTGCCCACTAGCGTGCCGCCAATGAGCGTGATCGCCATCGATCCCCAGAACACCGAGCTTATGAGCGGGACAAACGCCAGCACCGCTGCCAGAGCGGTGAGAATAACCGGACGCGAACGCTGGACCGTCGCCTCGACGACTGCCGAATATGGGCTCAATCCCGCCTTCTCATTGTCGTGGATCTGGCCGATCAGGATCAGCGTGTTGCGCATCAGGATGCCCGCCAGCGCGATCAGGCCGAGGATGGCGTTGAACCCGAACGGCTGCCCGGTGATCAATAGGGTAGGCACGACTCCGATGAGGCCCAGGGGCGCAGTCAGCAGCACGATGGCCATCGCCGACAGGCTGCGGACCTGCAGGATGATGACGACCATCATGAGCACGATCATGATCGGGAAGATCGGCGCGAGCGCGGCGTTCGCCTTGCTGGCTTCCTCGATCGAAAGATCGGAGTCGATGTGGTATCCGCTCGGCAGTTCCTTGATGATCGGCTGCAGCTTCTCCAGCATCGCCGTCGAGACGTCCGGCGGCTGGAGCCCGTCGGCGATGTCGCCGCGCACGGTGATCGTAGGAGCGCGGTCACGGCGCTGCAGAATGGGGTCTTCCATCCGCACTTCGAGCTTGCCCACCTGGCTGACCGGCACGCGCTCCCCGTTTACGCCGGTCAGCATATAGTCCCCGACACGGGCTGGATCGAGCCTGTCGCTTCCCCGCGAGCGGGCGACGACATCGACCGTGCGGATATCTTCGCGCGCCTGGCTGACGGTCGCGCCGGTCAACAGGAACTGCAACTGCTCCGCGACATCGCTGGATGTGAGGCCGAGGGCGCGCAGCCGATCCTGATCCAGAACGAGCCGCAGCGCGGGCGCACGCTCGCCCCAATCGCTGTTGACCGTCCGCATCATCGGATCGTCTTGCATAACCTTCTGGACGCGCGCGGCGATGCTGCGGACAGTATCGACGTCCGGGCCATTGACGCGGAAGGCGACCGGGAAAGGCGATGGCGGCCCGAACACCAGTTGGGTCGCGCGAACCCGCGCGGCGGGGGCGAGACCGTCGGCAGCGGCCTGACGCAGGCGCAGCTTCAGAGCGTCGCGGTCTTCCTCCTTGTTGGTGCGGACAATGATCTTGGCGAAGGATGGGTCGGGCAGTTCCGGCGCAAGTGCCATGTAGAAGCGGGGCGCTCCCTGGCCGACATAGGTGGTGACGATCGCCGACTCCGGCTGCCTGCGCAGCCAGGTCTCCACCTCCCGGGCGGCTTCGCTCGTGCGGTCTATGGCCGTCCCCTTGGGCATCTGCACTTCGACCAGCAGTTCGGGCCGATCGGAGGTTGGGAAGAACTGCTTCTTCACCGGGCCCATGCCGACACCCGCGACCAGGAACGCGCCGAGCGTGGCCAGCGCGACCAGCTTCTTGCGGCGCACTGCCCAGGCGATGATGCCGCGAACCTTCTGGTAGCGCGGCGTCTGGTAGATCGCGGCATGGCCGCCCTCGACTGGCTTGATCGCAGGCAGAAGCTTCACGCCCATATAGGGCGTGAAGATCACCGCGACGAACCAGGATGCGATCAACGCGAAGCCGACGACCCAGAAGATGTTGCCGGCATATTCGCCGGCGCTCGATTGCGCAAACCCGACCGGCATGAGGCCGATGACCGTGACCAGCGTGCCAGCCAGCATCGGGGCGGCGGTATGGCTCCAGGCATAGGCCGACGCGCGGATGCGGTCATATCCTTCCTCCATCTTCACCACCATCATCTCGATGGCAATGATCGCATCGTCTACCAGCAGGCCGAGCGCGAGGATGAGCGCGCCAAGCGTGATCCGGTCGAGCACCCGGTCGGTCGCCCACATGATGACGAGGGTGACGGCCAGGGTCAGCGGCACCGCGGCCGCGACGACGATACCCACGCGCCACCCCAGGCTGACGAGGCTGACGATCATCACGATCGCCAGCGCCTCCAGAAAGGTCTCCATGAACTGGTCGACGGCATCGCGGATGTTCACCGACTGATCGGTGACGCTGCTCAGCGTCATGCCCAGCGGCAACTCCTCACGCACCTTGCCGATTTCGGCATTGAGCGCCTTGCCGAGATCGAGGCCATTCCAACCCTCGCGCATCACGACACTGAGCAGCAGCGCCGGTTCACCCTCGCTGCGGATCAGGAAAGACGCGGGATCTTCATATCCCCGTTCGACCTTCGCGATCGCCGACAAGCGCAGCGTCTCGCCGTTCGCCACGATCGGCAGGGTCCGTATCTTCGACAGATCGTCGAACGCGCCATCGAGGCGAACGACGACCTGCTGGCCCTTTGTCTCGATCGATCCGGCAGGCGTGATGAGGTTCTGCCTGGCCAGCGCATCGAAGATCGCGCGCGGCGAGATGCCAAGCGTGGCGAGCCGCTCCTCGGCAAATTCGACATAGATGCGCTCGGGTCGCTCGCCCAGGATCTTGATCTTGTTGACGCCGGGCACATGGAGCAGGCGCTGACGCAGGCTTTCGGCTTCCCGCGCGAGGTTGCGCTGCGGCTCACCCTTCGCCTTGAGGGCATAGAGGGCGAAGGCGACATCGCCATATTCGTCATCGACGAAGGGACCGACGACGCCGTGCGGAAGCTTTGATGCCTCGTCCGAGAGTTTCTTACGCGCCTGATAGAACTGCACGGGCACGTCCTTCGGCGGCGTATTGTCGCGCAACGTCAACGTCGTGAATGCAAGCCCGGGCCGCGTGAAAGTCTCGCTGCGGTCATACCAGCGCAGTTCCTGCAGCCGCTTTTCCAGCGGCTCGGCGACCTGATCCTGCATCTCTTGCGCAGTTGCGCCCGGCCATGCCGTGACCACGGTCAGATTCTTGATCGTGAAGCTGGGATCTTCGGCGCGCCCGATGCTGAGGAAGGCGAAGATGCCGGCGAGGATGATCGCGACCAGGAAGAACAGGGTTACCGACCGCTCTCGAACCGCGAGCGCGGACAGGTTGAACCAGCTCGATCCTTCGGAGCTTTCCGCGGTGCCGCTCATCGGGCGGCCACCCGGACGGCCTGGCCATCATGCAGCATATGCGCGCCCATTGCCACGAAGCGATCGCCGGGATTCAATCCCGCGCTGATCGTCGCGGTTTCCTCGCCCAGCGCCGCAATGCGCACCGGACGCCATGTCACTTTGGGCTGCGCCTCGTTGCCGACGATCCAGACGCCTGGCCCTTTGCCGGCATCGCGGATTGCGCCGAGCGGCACCTGGGTCGCCCCGGTCTCCCCCGGCAACGCCAGTGTGACGGTGACCGTCGATCCCAGCGGCGCGCGCGCGGCGTCACCCGCCAGGACATAGCGCGCCTCGAAGGTCCGCAACATGGGATTGGCGGCATCGGAAAGCTGGCGAAGCGTCGCGCTCCCCCGCGTTCCGCCATAGGTGCGGGCGCGCGCGGCAGAGCCAATAGCGGGCCGCAGATCTTCGGGCAGTTGCACCAGCGCCTCGCGCGGTCCCGCGCGGGCGACCCGCACCACGACCTGCCCAGCGCCCACGACCTGCCCCGGCTCGGCCAGCGTCTCGACAACGGTTCCGTTCGCGTCCGCGACCAGCATGCTGTAACCGGCCTCGTTGCGCGATACCCGCGCCTGCGCCTCTGCCGCTGAAAGCTGGGCACGGGCGGCATCGGCCGCCGCCTTTGCCTGGTCATAGGAGGAGGCCGACACGGCTCCGGCCCCTACAAGATCGCGCAAGCGCCGCTCATCGGCGGCTGCCTGCTGTGCTCGCGCCCGTGCCGCCTCGACCGTGCCCCGCGTCGCGCGCGTCGCCAAAGCAAGATCGGTCTGGTCGATGCGCATGAGAGGCTGTCCGCGGCGCACGGCATCGCCGGCATTGACCAGACGTACGATCACCTTGCCACCGACCCGGAAGCCGAGATCGCTCTGCACCCGCGCGGCGACGATCCCGGTGAACTCGCGGTTCGCCGCGCTTTCGGTCTCCGGCGTCATTACCCGCACCAGCGGCGGCCTGGTGCGCGGATCGGTCTCCTGCCTCTGGCAAGCCGTAAGGGACGCAGAAAGCGCCAGGGCGACGCATGCGATCTGAATTGGCCGACTCGACACAGAGAACCTCCAAGGGAATTTGGAGGACTATCTGTTGTCGTATGACCAAATAGTCAACTGGTCACAGCGAATTTATGGAGCCAGGCTGCGCAGGATGAGGCCCGTGACCTCGGTCTGGGCATCAGGCAGAAGCTCGAGATTTTGTTCCAGATGAAGCGGATGTACAAACGGCGCCATGGCATAGAAGATCGCGCGGCAGGTCTCGTCGAGCGGCGTCTTGCGCTCGAATTCACCGCTTTCCCGCCCACTTCTGACGACCTCCTCAAGCATCTGCTTGAGTGCTTCCTGATAACGGATGGTGGAACTCCAGCGCTCGGTGGCCGCGTGTGTCGTGATGTCGTAGATTTTCCGGTCCTGGAAAAGTAGCTCAAGTGTTAAGGTGGTTATAACCCTGAACATACGGCGCAACCGTTCGCTAGCGCTTCCGCCCTCATCTATGGAGAGTCGTGTTTCTGCGGCGATGTGCTCCAGGCGCGAACTGCATATCGCCTCCCCGATCGCCTGTTTTGATTCGAAGAAGCGATAGATGTAGGCCTTGGAGAAGCCAATCTCCCTAGCAAGATCGGCTACGGTCGTCTTGCCATAGCCGTAGCGGGCAAAATACTCGTTGGCGGCCTCGACGATCTGGTCCCGGACAGCATGCTCGGCCGGGCCACGCCCAGAAGATGGGGGAGGAGTCTTATCTTGCATGCGGCCTATATAATGCGGACCTTGTCGATTGACAAACGGTGACCATATGGAACATTGGTCATATGTGTTTCAGCGAGTCGATCCGTCCATGCGCTTCCAAACCACGGTGCCACCAACGCTGCTTGCCGTCCTGCTGGGCGGCTGTGCGGTAGGTCCGCGCTATGTTGAACCAGCCTCGCATGTACCCGCTGCCTTCGTGACCGGCCCCGCCGTCGAGGCACGGACCGCGACCGGGACGACCGCCGATCTTGTGGATTGGTGGCGCTCCTTCGATGACCCGCTGCTCACCAGCCTCGTCGAGCGGGCGCTGGCCGAGAACTTTGATCTTCAGCAGGCCGTCGCCCGGGTATCCCAGGCACGCGCCGCCTTGAAGGGCGCCAATGCGGCGTTGTTGCCATCCGGCCAGACCAGCGGGCAAGCGGGCGAGACATACCAGTCGCTCGAAACGCCGATCGGACGTATCGGCAGCGCCTTTCCGCAGTTCGAGCGCTCGACCGAACTTTATGAGCTTGATCTTGGCGCAAGCTGGGAACTCGACCTGTTTGGCGGGCGTGATGCGGCCCGCGATGCGGCAAGGGCGGAGTGGCAGGCCTCTGCCGCAGGCGCGGTCGCTGCCCGGCTTGCCGTCGCGGCGCAGACTGCTGACACCTATGTCATGATCCGGGCGCTTCAGGCGCGCCTCGCCATCGCGCGCTCCCAGATGGAAACCCAGCAAAAGCTGGTCGATCTGACCGCCCTCCAATATCAGAAGGGCGTGGCGGCGGAGTTGCAATTGCGTCAGGCCGAAGGCGCGCTCGCCCAGGTTCGAGCATCCGTACCTGCGCTGCAAAATGAACTCGATATCGCAATGAACGCGCTCGATGTGCTGCTGGGCGTCCAGCCGGGTGCGACGCGATCGGAACTGGCGCAATCCTCGCCGATACCGCTTGCCCCCGCGATATCGATGGCGGGCGGGCCGGCATCACTCCTGCGACGTCGGCCCGACATCATCGCGGCGGAACGAACCCTCGCGGCTTCGAACGCGCGGATCGGGGCGGCGATGTCGGAATATTATCCCAAATTCTCGCTCAGCGGGCTTCTCGGCACGGCCACGACAGCAGCGGGCGGCCTTTTCACGGGCAATGCCACGCAGGCGAGTGGATTTCTCGGGCTGCGCTGGCGATTGTTTGATTTTGGCCGCGTCGATGCCGAGATCAAGGCCGCGAAGGGCCGCAATGCCGAAGCGCTGGCGGCTTACCGCCTGACCGTGTTGCGCGCCTCGCAGGATGTCGAGGACGCCTTCTCCACGCTGGCCCGGCAGGAGGCCCGCGCCGCTGCGTTGGGACAGGGGGAGATCTCCCTGGCCCGCGCCCGGCAGGCGTCGCTTGCCGCTTACAAGGGCGGCGCGGTCAGCATGGTCGAAGTGCTCGATGCGGATCGCCGGCTCTTGGAAACCCGCGACGGCGCGGTACAGGCGCGAGCGGCCGCCGCTCGCGGCGCCATCGCCTCCTTCCGCGCGCTTGGCGGCGGTTGGTCGCCATCGACCTGAGATCGGAGGGAGAACGACATGGAGCGACGACCGCCATTTGCTTCATTGACAACCCGGAGCCCATAGTCATGGAGGACGTTATCATCATTGGCGGCGCCTTTGCCGGTCTCGCCGCCGCGCTCCAACTCGGCCGCGCCCGCCGCAAGGTCACCGTTCTCGATACCGGCCTGCAGCGCAAGCAACTCTCGCGCTACCCCACGATCAGAATGGTCGATGCCCGCGCAGAGAATATTTCCGGCGCCATCAATGACTTTTCCGTCCTCACCGACAGCGGCGAAAGCTTTGCGGCGCGCCGCGCGATCCTGAGCTATGGCGTCGTCGACCAGATGCCGGATATTCCGGGCTTTGCCGAAAGCTGGGGCACGTTCATAATACCCTGCCCCTATTGCGATGGCTTCGAAGTCGCCGGCCAGCATTGGGGCCTCGTCTGGTCCGGCCCGCAATCGCACAATCAGGCGCGGTTGTTCCTCGATTGGACCGACACGCTGACGGTCTTACCCGATGCTCACGAAATTGCACCCGATATCCGGGCAGAGCTGGACCGCCGCGGCATATCTGTCGTCGATGGCCGGATCATCGAAATCGCCCATAGCGGGCACCATGGAGCGGTCGTCATGCTCGATACCGGTTCCGACGATCCGCTCCATCAAATCCCGGGACCAAACAGCTAATCCGAAGAATTTCGGTCCACTTGCTTTTCCTTCCGTCGTAATGATCCCGCAGCCGATCTTCGACCTGTTCCGGCTCCCACACGGCCGCGCATTCTAAGGCTTCACATTCCGCAAGGCTCGCGGCTCGCTCCCAGTTCGTTTGTGCCAATGAGGAAGATAGATCGCCAAACGGCCCGTGATCGCGTCCTGCTTATGCCACGCCCGTAATAGGGGATTCGCATTTCAAAACCCGGCAGTCCCCTGACCACCCAAAGCCGCACCCACATCAACCACAAATGAGAGGGGCCGCCGGAGCAGTTACGCTCCGGACGGCCCATCATGCATGGTCAGCGGCCGGAAGTGCCGCCTTCGGGGAAAAACGCCGCGTCGGCCCTGCCGAGCCTCGCGCGACCGCATCGCCAAACCTTAGCGATGGGTTCCCCGAATGGACTTGTCCGACCCCATTGCTGAACCATGAGACATCGGATCACCTCCTTTCGCGCTGTTAAAGCCAGTGAGACCGATGGGAGCTGAAAGCCTCTTGCCCGGTCTCTGATACGGAGACTGAATCATTCCCGGCCCATGATCAAGCCTTGTATTATTCTTTTTTGGAATCATACTTACGCGCCGCGGAGCAGCCCATCCGGGCGTCAGTTCCGGCAATCCTCGACCACCCGCACCGGTTCCGCCCAGCTCGGCAGGACGATGGCTGCCTGTCCCGCCAGCATCAACGCGAAACGCCCGCGTGAAAAGGCGATGGCGTCGAGGCCGGGATCGCTGGCGCCGCGTGTCGCGGTCATGCCGCCCGACACCGCCTGCGCGGGCCATTCCGAGCGCCCGAAGCTGGTCACGACCCCCATCATCGCGCTCGCCCCCGTTCCGCTGCTGATCGGCCCGACCAGCGTCCGGCCGACCGTGATCGCTCGCGTCGCGAGGTCGCACCGCAGCCAGGCGGCGGGCGCGGCGCCCGCCATGCCGAACCGCGCGGTCGTGGCCTGCGAGTCACGGGTGTAGGACCATGTGCCGGGCGTCATCGCCCAGTCCGCGAGATCCTGCCCCGGTTGCTGCTGGAGGACTTGCGGCGGGGACGCTGGCGGGGGCGGGGGCGGGGACGCGGGGCGGCGGCCGGGTTCCGGCACGATCGTGGGCGCACAGCTTGCCAGCATGGCCAGCAGCACAGCCGCTGGGGCAAGACCGCGCCTCACGGGCGAACCTGTCCCGTGCCGCGCACCAGCCATTTATACGTCGTCAGCCCCTCCAGCGCGACCGGCCCGCGCGCGTGCAGCCGGCCCGTGGAGATGCCGATCTCCGCGCCCAGGCCGAATTCGCCGCCGTCCGCGAACTGGCTCGACGCATTCCACATCACGATGGCGCTGTCGCAGCGGCGCAGGAAATCCTCGGCCACGCCGGCATCCTCCGCAATGATCGCGTCCGTATGGTGACTGCCATAGGTGGCGATATGGTCCAGCGCGTCGTCGAGGCCATCGACGAACCGGGCGGAGACGATCGGCTCCAGATATTCGGTGGCCCAGTCCGATTCGTCGGCCGCCTCCACGCGCGGATCGAGCGCGCGCACGCCGGCATCGCCGCGCACCTCGCAGCGCGCATCGAGCAGCGCGGACACGAGCGACGCGGCCTCCGGGAAAGCACGGTCGATCAACAGCGTCTCCATCGCGCCGCAGACGCCGGTGCGACGCATCTTGGCGTTGACCGCGACGGTCCTGGCCATCTCCGGGTCGGCGGAGGCGTGGATGAAGCTGTGGTTGATGCCGTCGAGATGCGCGAGCACGGGCACGCGCGCCTCGTCCTGCACCCGCGCGACCAGGCTCTTGCCGCCACGCGGTACGATGATGTCGATCAGGCCGGCGGCGCGCAGCATCGCGCCGACCAGCGCGCGATCGGCGATGGGGACTAGCTGGACGGCGTCGGCGGGCAGGCCGGAGGCGGAAATCCCCTCCACCATCGCCGCATGAATGGCACGGTTGCTTTCCAGCGCCTCCGACCCGCCGCGCAGGATCACGGCGTTGCCCGAGCGCAGGCAGAGCGAGGCGGCATCGGCGGTCACATTGGGCCGGCTTTCGTAGATGATGCCGATGACGCCCAGCGGGACGCGCACCCGGCTAAGGACGAGGCCGTTGGGGCGGCGCGTCTCGTCGATGACCCTGCCCACGCAGTCGGGCAGCGCGGCGACCTGCTCCACCGCGTCGGCCACCGCCTCGATCCGTCCGTCGTCCAGCTTCAGCCGGTCGAGCATCGCGGCGATCAGGCCATTGCCCGCGCCCCGTTCCATGTCCGCCGCATTGGCGCGCAGGATCGCCGGTTTGGCCGCGCGCAGGGAAGCGGCGGCGGCGCGCAGGGCCGCGGCCTTTGCCTCGTCGGTCGCGCCGGCGAGGATGGCCGTCGCCTTGCGGGCGCGCGCGGCCATCATGCCGATCAGCATTTCGGGCGTCTGGGTGAGATCGTTCATGGTCTGGCCTTTCGTGGAAGCGCGCTCTTATCATGGATCGCGGCGCGGGCAAAAGATGGCGTAGCCCCCGTCGCCGGCGTAAAGGGAGCCATGAACGGCACCCTTCCCACAGAAAGCTGGGCGCGGCGCATCACGCGCTGGCTCCTCGCCATCGCCTATGCTTTTGCGGGGTACAAGCATCTGACCGCGCCAGCGGGCTTCGTCGCGATCACGCCCGGATGGGTGCCCGATGCGGTAATGGTGGTGTGGCTGACCGGCTGGTGCGAAATAGCCGGGGCGATCGGATTGCTGACGCCCCGTCGATGGATGGGGTGGGCGCGACCGGCGGCGGGAATCGGGTTGGCGCTCTACGCGCTGTGCGTGTGGCCCGCGAACGTCAACCATGCGTTGAACGACATACCGCTGGGCGGCACGCATCTCGGCTGGTGGTATCATGGCCCGCGCCTGGCGTTGCAGCCGGTCATCATATGGGTGGCACTGTGGGTCGGCGGGGTGACCGAGTGGCCGTTCAGGCGCCCGCGATCCTGATCTCCGGCCAGCGGCGAAAGGACAGGCGTGTCGGCAGGCGTCCGCTCAGCGTGCATTGCCATGCGCCGATGCGCAGCACCGCCACCTGTCCGATCGTCCGCGCGCCCAGCCGGCGATGCGCGGCGATGGAGGCGGCATTATAGTCGGCGATGGAACTGACCGTGCCCTGCAACCCCTCCCCCTCCAGCCATTGCCGCACACCGGCCCACAAAGCGGGAAAGGCGCGGCTTGCGCGGCGCTGCTCGTCGATCCACAGGCCGCCGTCCCAGGCGCTATTCTCGGGCAGGCGCAACCGGACGCCGAGCAGGCTTTCCTCATGGCGGTCGCGCGCAAGCCAGATGACGCCGAGCAGCGCATCCTGCCGGCCGAACAGGCCAAGGCAGAGCATGCCGGCGGCAAAGCGTTCGGCCTGCACGGCGGTGTCGGCGTCGATGCTATGACCCGCCAGTTCCGCCGGAGGAACGGCGCGGGCGCTATAGCCGCGCGGCATCGCGGGCAGGCCGGCCGCCGGGACCATGACCAGCAGATGCCGGGTATAGGAAAGGCCCGGCAACCGCGCGCAAAGCTGGCCGAACAAATAGGACAGGCGTCCCGATCGGCCGATGATGCTGTATGTCGCGGCCCGCTCCGCCCTGCGACGGCCCGCGTCCGGCCGTCGCGCCGGCCCTTCCAATACCGACAGCCCGCGTCTCCCTTACCGCCCATCCGCCTATGGCGGAAAGGCTAGCGAAGGCGTCGGTCCGGGACGTGTCGCGATTGCATCCAATGATTGCCCGCGCAAAAACGAACGGCGCCCGCAATGGGGCGCCGCTGCGTTTCCTGGCGATACGCGTCCCGCCTTATTTCGGCGACAACACCATCAGCATCTGGCGGCCTTCCATGCGCGGATAGGCTTCCACCTTGGCGACTTCCTGGACGTTTTCGGCGACGCGCTGAAGCAGGTTCATGCCCAGTTGCTGGTGCGAAAGCTCGCGGCCGCGAAAACGCAGGGTGATCTTCACCTTGTCGCCATCGCCGATGAAATCATGGACCTTCTTCATCTTCGTATCATAATCATGATCGTCGATGTTCGGACGCATCTTGATCTCCTTGATCTCCTGCGTCTTCTGGGTCTTGCGGGCGATGTTCGCCTTTTTCTGGGCCTCGTACTTGAACTTGCCGATGTCGAGGAACTTGCACACCGGCGGGTCGGCGTTGGGCGACACTTCGACGAGATCGAGCCCGATCTCGGCTGCCTGCTCCATGGCCTCGCGCGTGTAGAGAACGCCCAGATTTTCGCCAGCCTCGTCGATCACGCGCACCTTTGGCACGGTGATGAACTCATTGTAACGCGGACCGTTCGTAGGGGGCGGCGCCAGAGGGCGGCGGATCATAGGGGGACGTATGGCAGTTTCTCCTGGTCGTTATTGACACGTTCGGGCGGCATAATAGCAAAAATTGAAGATTCGGGAAAGGCCCGGCGGCCTAAACCGAAGCGCGGCATATGGGCTTCAAGGCTGCGCGGTGCAAGAGGCGATCAACGTTGCGGTCCGAAGCGGACCAGCCAGACATCCGGCACCGCGCCGAGCCGCAACGGCAGCAAACTCGTGCCCAGGCCGGCGGCCACGAAGACCTGCCGATTATGATCGATGATGTTGCCGCAGGCGAAGCGGTTGCCGAAGCGGGACATGGTGGCGACGGGGCCGAAGATCGGCAGGTCGATCTGCCCGCAATGAGTGTGCCCCGCCATCACCGCGTCGGTCGGAATGCGCAGCGCGGGGGCGACATCGGGATTGTGCGACAGGAACAGCCTCGGCCCGCGTCCCAGCGCGGTCATCGCCTTCTCCACCCCGCCCAGATCGGGCCGGCCATTCCCCCAGTCATCGACACCGCCGATGACGAAGGGACCGCGCCGGACCGCCTCGTTGTAGAGCAGGGTGATCGGCGTGGCCGCGAAGGCGCGTCGGAATTCCGCCGCCAGCACCTCGGTATAATGGTCATGGTTGCCGAGCACGGCGACCACCCCGAGCCGCGCCCTGAGCCCGGCCAGCGGCGCAACGGCTGCACGCGGCGAATATTGGCGGGTCGCGAGGGACTTTTCGCTGACATAGTCACCGGTCAGGACGATGAGATCGGGATGCAGCAGATTGAGCCTCGCGACGATCCGGGCAAGCCGCTCCGGCGGCATGTCCGGGCCTGCGACGTGCGTGTCCGAAACCAGCAGCACGGTGCGCGGCGGTTCGCCGGCCGGCCAGTCGCCGACGACGACATCGGCGCGGCGAACCACGGGATCGCGCAGCGCAACACTGTACATATAGCCGATCAGGGCAAGGCCCGCCGCCGCGACGATCGCGAGGATCAGGGTCAGTCGGCGAACGCGCCGCATCCTGTACCCTCGCGTCCTAGCGCAGGTCGGGCGGCAGGGCTTCCTGGCGCAACAGGGTTATGATCTCGTCGAGGGCGACCACCTTCTGATGCTCGTCCGATCCAAGGCGGCGCAGCGCCACGGTCTTTTCCTCCGCCTCGCGCTTGCCGACGACGAGCAGGTTGGGAACCTTGGCGAGGCTGTGTTCGCGCACCTTGTAGTTGATCTTCTCGTTGCGCAGGTCGGTTTCGACGCGCAGGCCCGCCGCCGTGAGCCGGGCCGCGGCCTCCAACGCATAGTCGTCCGCGTCGGAAACGATAGTGGCGACCACCACCTGCACCGGCGCGAGCCAGAGCGGGAACTTGCCGGCATAATGTTCGATCAGGATGCCGATGAACCGCTCATAGCTGCCCAGGATCGCGCGGTGGAGCATGATCGGGCGGTGTCGATCGCCATCCTCCGCCACATAGCTGGCGTCGAGGCGCTCGGGCAACACCGTGTCGGTCTGGATCGTGCCGACCTGCCACGTCCGGCCGATGGCGTCGGTGAGGTGGAATTCCAGCTTGGGTGCGTAGAAGGCCCCCTCGCCCGGCAGTTCCTCCCAGCCCCAGTCGGCGTTGTCGCGGCCCGTGGCGGCGACGGCATCGCGCATCGATTGCTCCGACCAGTCCCACATTGCGTCCGAACCGAAGCGGTTGTCGGGACGCAACGCCAGCTTGATCGCATAGTCCGAAAAGCCGAGATCCTTGTAGACGACATCGAGCAGGTCGCAGAATTTCGCGACCTCCTCCACGATCTGGTCCTCGCGGCAGAAGATATGCGCGTCGTCCTGCGTGAACTGGCGCACGCGCATCAGGCCATGGAGCGCGCCATGCGGCTCGTTGCGGTGGCAGCAGCCCATTTCGGCGAGGCGCAGCGGCAGATCGCGATAGCTTTTGATGCCCTGGCGGAAGATCAGCACATGCGCGGGGCAGTTCATCGGCTTGAGCGCCATCCACTCGGCCTTGTCCGAGATGACGGGGCCTTCGTCCTCCGTATTCGGCACCTCGTCGGGGATGACGAACATATTCTCGCGATATTTGCCCCAATGGCCGGACTGCTCCCACTGGCGCGCGTCCATGATCTGCGGCGTCTTGACCTCCTGATATCCGGCCGCATCGAGCCGGCGGCGCATATAGGCCTCCAACTCGCGATAGATGCGATAGCCCTTGGGATGCCAGAAGACGCTGCCATGCGCCTCCGCCTGGAGGTGGAACAGGTCCATCTCCGCGCCCAGCTTGCGATGGTCGCGCTTGGCGGCCTCCTCCAGCCGCGTCATGTGCGCGTCGAGTTGCTTCTTGTTCAGCCAGCCAGTGCCGTAGATGCGGCTGAGCATCGCATTCTTCTGGTCGCCACGCCAATAGGCGCCCGATACGCGCGTCAGCTTGAAGGCGGCCGGGTCCAGCTTGCCGGTGGAGGCGAGGTGCGGGCCGCGGCACATGTCGTACCAGCCGTCACCCGAATGATAAACGGTCAGCTCCTCGCCCTGCGGCAGTTCGGCCGCCCATTCCGCCTTGAAACTCTCGCCCGCCGCCGCCCATTGCGCGATGAGCGTGTCGCGGTCGATCACTTCGCGGCGCAGCGGCTTGTCGGCGGCGATGATTCTGCGCATCTCCGCCTCGATCGCCGGCAGGTCTTCTTCGGTGAAGGCCCGGTCCTTCGGCGCGAAGTCATAATAGAAGCCATCGTCGGTCGATGGCCCGAAGGTAATCTGCGTGCCGGGGAACAGCTGCTGCACCGCCTCGGCGAGGATGTGCGCGAAGTCGTGGCGCGCGAGTTCGAGCGCGTCCGCCTCATCCTTCGCCGTCACCAGCGCGAGAGTCGCGTCGCGGTCGATCGGGCGCATGATGTCGTAGAGCTCGCCGTCGATCCGCGCCGCGATGGCGGCCTTGGCCAGCCCCGGCCCGATCGCCGCCGCGATCTCGGCCGCGGTAGTGCCGGGCGCGACTTCACGCACGGAACCGTCGGGCAGTATGATCTTGATGATGGCGGACACGGGATTTCCTGTCTGAGTCTGGTGGGAAGATGGCGCGGAGTGCCAGCCTCGCCCCTTAATTAGGGATGGGGGAGTGTCAATGCCAAGGCATCTCTCTCCTTCAAGTAGGAGTCAGTGCGCCGCGCCCCAGCTTGACCCCGTGCCGATCTCGACCCCCAATGGCACCGATAGCTGGACCAACGGCTCAGCCGCGCTTGCCATGATCCGCTCGATGACTGGTTTCGCCGCGTCCACATTGCCCTCGGGCAGTTCGAACACCAATTCGTCATGCACCTGCAACAGCATCTTCACGCGCTCCAGCCCCGCCTCGGCCAGCGCCGGCCCCATGCGGACCATGGCGCGCTTGATGATGTCCGCGCTCGTGCCCTGGATCGGCGCGTTGATCGCGGCGCGCTCCGCCCCCTGCCGGATATGCTGGACGCTGTTGGTGATCTGCGGGAACCAGGTCTTGCGTCCGAACAGCGTCTCGGTGAAGCCCTTCGCCCGCGCCTTTTCCAGCGTTTCGTTGATATAGGTGCTGATGCCGGGGAAGCGCTCATAATAGCGGTTGATCATCGCCTGCGCCTCGTCCGCGCTGAGTTCCAGCCGCGCGGCAAGGCCCCAGCGCGAAATGCCGTAGAGGATGGCGAAGTTGATCGTCTTGGCGCGACCGCGCGTGTCGCGGTTCACCTCCCCGAACAATTCGCGCGCGGTGGTGGCGTGAATATCCTCGCCCGCGATGAAGGCGTCGCGCAGCGCGGGGACGTCCGCCATATGGGCCGCCAGCCGCAGTTCGATCTGGCTATAGTCGGCGGCGAGGATGACGTTGCCCGGTTCGGCGACGAAGGCATCGCGAATCTGTCGGCCGGTCTCCGTGCGGATGGGAATATTCTGGAGATTGGGGTCGGTGGAGGACAGGCGGCCGGTCTGCGCGCCGGTCAGGCTGTAGCTGGTGTGGACGCGGCCGGTGTTCGGGTTGATCTGCGCCTGCAACGCCTCGGTATAGGTGGATTTGAGTTTCGACACCTGCCGCCATTCGAGGACGAGGCCGGACAGCGCCGACCCTTCCGCCTTCAGTTTCTCCAGCACCGTGACGTCGGTCGAGTAGGCGCCCGACTTGCCCTTCTTGCCGCCCTTGAGGCCCTTTTCCTCGAACAGGATGGCCCCCAACTGCTGGGGCGACCCGATGGTGAAGCTGCGCCCCGCATCGGCGAAGATTTCCTCCTCCAGCCGCGCCATTTCCTGCGTGAACTGGCTGGAGAGACGGGAGAGGACGCCCCGGTCGATCTTGATCCCGGCCCGCTCCATGCCCGCGACCACCGGGATCAGCGGCCGATCGACCAGTTCATAGACGCGGGTCGCGCCTTCCACGGGCAGGCGCGGTTTCAGGCGGCTCCACAGGCGAAAGGTGACGTCCGCATCCTCGGCGGCATAGGCAGTGGCGCGGTCGAGGGGGACATGGGCGAAGCTGATCGCCTTCTTGCCGGTGCCCGTCACCTCCTTGAAGCTGGTGCAGGTATGGGCGAGGTGCGTGGTCGCCGCCACATCCATGCCATGCCCGCCCAGCATCTTGCCGCTGTCCAGGTCGAAGCTGAGGATCATGCTGTCGTCATGCGGCGCGATGGTGATGCCGTGGCGGCCCAGCACGTTCATGTCATATTTGATATTGTGCCCGATCTTGAGCACCGACGGGTCGCCGAGCACGGGGCGCAGCCGGTCGATGACCTCCGCCAGTCCGAGTTGCAGCGGCTTTTCCCCGAACATGTCGTCGCTCGACACATGGGCGAGCGGAATATAGGCGGCCCGGCCCGGCGCGGTGGCGATGCTGATGCCGACGAGGCCGGAGGCGACGCTGTCCAGCGCGTCCGTCTCCGTGTCGATGGCGAGCAGGCCGCCGGAATAGGCCTCCGCGATCATCGCGTCGAGCGCCGCCATGTCCGTGATCGTCGGATAGGCCGCGCAGTCGATGGGCGGCATTTCGGGGAGTTCGGGAAGGTCGGTGCGCGCCTCGATCCGCTCCGAGACGGACGATCCCGTTGGCGCCACGGTTCCCGCCACCGCCGACGGGGCGACGCCGGTGATGCGGGCGAGCAGGGTCTTGAACCCCTGATCCTCCAGGAAGTCGCGCAGCGGTTCGGGCGGGATGCCGTCGAGTTTCAGGCTGTCCAGCGACTGCGGCAGCTCCATCTCGCAATGGAGCGCGACCAGCTTGCGTGAGAGCCGTGCCATCTCCGCGTTCGCGGCCAGATTCTCCCTCATCTTCGACGGCTTCATCGTCGGGATCGCGGCCAGCACGGCTTCGAGGTCGCCATGCTCCAGGATCAGCTTCGACGCCGTCTTGGGGCCGATGCCCGGCACGCCCGGCACATTGTCGACGCTGTCGCCCATCAGCGCCAGCACATCGCCCAGCCGTTCCGGCGGCACGCCGAATTTATCGACAACATAGTCGGCGCCGCGCCGCTCGTTCTTCATCGTGTCCAGCATGTCGACGCGCGGCTGGATCAGTTGCATCAGATCCTTGTCGGACGACACGATGGTGACATGCCATCCCGCCTCCACCGCGCGGCAGGTGTAGGTGGCGATGATGTCGTCCGCCTCATAGCCCGCCTCCTCGATACAAGGCAGCGAAAAGGCGCGGGTCGCGGTGCGGATCAGCGGGAACTGGGGCACGAGGTCTTCGGGCGCGGGCGGGCGATGCGCCTTATACTGATCGTACATGTCGTTGCGGAAGGTGTGCGATCCCTTGTCCAGCACGACCGCGAGATGGGTCGGCCCATCCGCCTTGTTCAGCGCGTCGGCGAGCTTCCACAACATGGCGGTATAGCCGTAGACCGCGCCGACGTTCAGGCCGTGGCGGTTGGTGAGCGGTGGGAGCTGATGATAGGCGCGGAAGATATATCCGCTGCCATCGACGAGATAGAGATGATTCTGCTGGTCGGCCATCGGGCGGGCATAGCGCAGGAGTGCAGGCTGGGAAACCGCGTCGGAATGGGGGGAGGGAATTGCCGGCCGGCTCCCTCATTCGTGCCGAAGCGCGTCGATCGGGTTCAGGCTGGCCGCCCGCCGCGCCGGGAAATAGCCGAACACCACGCCGATCAGCGCGGAAATGGCGAAGGCGACGAGGTTGATCTGCACATCGAACGTCCACGGCACCTGCATCAGCGGCGTGACAACCGCGATCACCGCCTGCGCGACGAACAGGCCGACGATGCCGCCAAGGCAGGACAGCACGATCGCCTCGACCAGAAACTGCATCAGCACCTCGTTCGCGACCGCGCCGATGGCGAGGCGGATGCCGATCTCGCGCGTACGCTCCGTCACCGACACCAGCATGATGTTCATGATGCCGATCCCGCCGACGACGAGGGAGATCGCCGCCACCGCCGCGACGATGCGGGTCAGAAGCTGCGTCGTGCCGGTCAGCGTGTCGCTGATCTGGCGCGTGTCGAAAATGTTGAAATTATCATCCTTGCCCGCCGTGATCGCGCGCCGCTCGCGCAGCAGGTCGGTGAGCGCGGACTGGATCTGGGTCGTCGAATAGGCCTTGTCGACCCCCACCAGCATCAGCCGGATGTCGGTCGATCCGGTGAAGCGCCGCTGCACCGTCTTGAGCGGCATGATGACAACATCGTCCTGATCGCCGCCGAAACCCGCCTGCCCGCGCGTGGAGAGCGTGCCGATCACGTCGCAGCTGACATTGCCGATGCGAAAGCGTTTGCCCACCGCCTCGCCGCCGCGAAACAGGTTGGTGCGCACGGTCGACCCGATGATGCAGACCGCCTTGCCCGCCGCTTCCTCGACCGGGGTGAACAGCCGACCGCTGGTCAATTCCCATGGCTGCACCTGAAAATAGGCGGAGGTGGTGCCGTTGATCGTGGTGGACCAGTTGGCGCCCTCATAGATGGCGGTCGCGGTCGCTTGCGCCTGCGGGGCGACGGCGGTGACGCCGGCGATCTGCTGCTGGACGGCGATCACGTCGGAAGGCTCGAAGTCGGGCGGTCGCGGTCCGCCGCCGCCGCGCCCGAAGCCCTGACCGGGGCGCACCTGAAGGATGTTGGTGCCCAGCGCGGCGATCTGCGTCTGCACCGCCGCCGTGGTCGCCTTGCCCAGCGTCACCATCGTCACCACCGCACCGACGCCGATAACGATGCCGAGGATGGTGAGGAAGGAGCGCAGCAGATGTCGCCGGATCGACCGGATCGCGAGGATGAAGATGGTGCCGAACATCAGGCGGTCACTCCTGCCGCCTTGCCCGCCTCGATACTGTCCACCAGCCCATCCTTGAAATGCACGATGGTGCGCGCGAACGCGGCCATGTCCGGCTCATGCGTCACCATCAGCACGGTGATCCCCTCGCGGTTGAGGTCGGTGAGCAGGCCCATGATCTCCACCGACCGTTCGGAATCGAGGTTGCCGGTCGGCTCGTCGGCCAGCAGCACGTCGGGCTGCGTCACGATGGCGCGCGCGATGGCGACGCGCTGCTGCTGCCCGCCGGAGAGTTCGGCGGGGGTATGGTCCCACCACTGCTTCAGCCCCACCTTGTCCAGTGCGGCGAGCGCCGCGGCGCGCCGCGCATGCTTCTCGTCACCGCGATACAGCAACGGCAGCTCGACATTTTCGAGCGCGGAGGTGCGCGACAGCAGGTTGAACCCCTGGAATACGAAACCGAGGTAGCGCCGCCGCAGCAACGCGCGCTGGTCCCGGTCGAGCGCCTCGACCGGATGGCCCTTGAACAGGAAGGTTCCCGCACTCGGCACGTCGAGGCAGCCGAGGATATTCATCGTCGTCGACTTGCCCGACCCGGATGGTCCCATCACCGCGACGAAATCGCCCGCCTGAATGTCGAGATCGACTCCCTTGAGCGCCTGAAACGCGGTCGGGCCAGCGCCATAGACCTTGGTGACGCCCCGCATCGAGATGATAGGCGCGTCAGCCACCGCCGCCGCCTGCGCTGCGCCGTCCGCCACCGGCACCACCACCGCCACTCGGGCGTGACGGCTTGTCGCCGGCGCCCGCCAGTTGCCCGGTGATGATCTTCATGCCGGGTTTCAGGCCACCCGACAGCACCTCGGTCTGCGATCCGTCGGTATCGCCGGTGGTGATCCGTACAGGCTTCGGCTTGCCCTCCTCCAATATATAGACGGTCTGCGATGCGCCCCGCTCCATGGTCACGCTGCGCCGGGACTGGCCGCGACGCGGCGGGCCGAAGCGCAGCGCATCGGTGATGCCGCCACCGCCGCCCCCTGCCCCAGCGGAGGGGGGCGTGAAGCGCAGCGCGGCATTGGGGATCAACAGGATATTCTTCTTGTCCGACGTGACGATGTCCGCCGTGGCGGTCATGCCGGGGCGCAGTTGCAGGCCGCGATTATCGACCGAGAGATCGGCGGCATAGGATACGACCTGCCCCGTGGTCGATGTGGTGGAGGTCGTGGTCGAGGAGGCGCTGGCGGCGGAGACCGACAGGTTCGACCCCACGTCGACGCGCGTGATCGCGGCCGGGAAGGTCTTGCCGGGGAAGGCGTCGACGGTGAAACTGGCCTTCTGCCCTTCCTTGACCGATCCAACGTCCGCTTCGTCGATCGCCACCTCCAGCTTCATTTCGCGAAGATCCTCCGCGATCACGAACAGGGTCGGGGTATTGAACGAGGCGGCGACGGTCTGGCCGGGGTCCACCTGCCGCGCCAGCACCACGCCGGACACGGGCGAGGTGATGACGGCGCGGGCGCGCTGCGTCTGCGTCTGGGAAAGGGTCGCCTGCGCCGCCACAACATTGGCCTCCGCAACCCGCACCGCCGCGATGGCGCGCTGCGCGTTGGCGCGGCCGGTCTGCAATTCCGTGCCGGACGGAACGCGGCCGCCGGAGAGGCGATAGACTTCCTCCAGCCGGGCGAGCTGCGCCTGCGCTTCGGCCACGGTCGCGCGCGCCTGCGCGACGCTCGCCTGGCTCGCGGCGAGTTGGGCCTTGTTCTGGCGGATCTGCGCGTCGATCTGCTCGGGGTCGATCTGCGCCAGCACCTGCCCCGCCGACACACGATCGTTGACGTCGACAAGAACCTGGGTGACGAGGCCGGACAGTTGTGAGCCGACCGTCACCTGATCGGTGGGCGCCAGCTTGCCGGTCGCCGAAACGCTGGTGACGAGATTGCCGCGCTCGACATCCGCCGTCGCATAATCGGGCGCATCCGATCCGCCGAAGCAGCGCGCCAGCAACAGGATCAGGACGATCAGGGCCAGCCCGAGCACGCCCCACTTGATGAAGCGCTTCCAGCCGGGCTGCGGCTTCACGCCGAGGAAGTCGTCGAGAGTTTCGTCAGCCATTGCTACCCGTTCCCGGTTGATTGGTTGGCGCGGTCGGCGTCACGGTCGAGTCCCATCCGCCGCCCAGCGCAACATAGAGCGCGATCAGCGCCGTCGCCTTGTCGCTGCGCGCCTGCACGAGGCCGTTGCGCGCGGAGACGAGCGACGCCTCCTGCGTGTTGAGCGTGGTGAAATCGGTGAGGCCGGCGCGATACTGGCTGCGCGCCAGGATGGCGCTGTTGCTCGCCGCATCGAAGGCGATGCCGAATTCGCGCTCGCGCACGTTCGCCGACTGGAGCGCGACGATGGCGTTTTCCACATCTTCGATCGCGGTCAGCACGGTGGATTTATAGGCCGCGAACGCCCCGTCGGCTCCTGCCCGCGCCGACCGTATCCCGGCGTTCAGGCGGCCCGCGTTGAAGATCGCCTGCGTCACGCCCGCGAACAGGCCCCCGGTGATGGTGTTAAAGATATTGCCCGCCTGGCTGGCGTTGGCGTTGATGCTGCCGCTGATCGAGAGCGCGGGGAAAAGCTGCGCCTTGGCCACGCCGATCTGCGCGGTGGCGGCGGCGAGGCTGCGCTCGGCCGCGCGCACGTCCGGTCGCTGGCGCAGGACATTGGCGGGGATGCCGGCGGCGACGCTTGGCGGACCGGTCGGGATCGGGCGAACGCTCGCCAGCATCGGTTTCAGCGCGCCCGGCGCCTGTCCGGTCAGCACGCCGATCCGCGACACGGCGGCATTATATTGCTGTTCGATCGAGGGGATATTGGCGGCGGTCTGCGCCCGCGTGGCCCGCGCCTGCTCCACGTCGAGCGAGGAAACGAGACCGGCCTGCACGCGGAAGCCGGCGATTTCCAGATTATCATCCTGTATGGCGAGGCTGGCGCGTGCATTGGCAAGCTGCGCCTGATAGGCGCGCGCCAGCACATAGTTGCGCGCGACCTCGCTCTCCACCGATAGCAAGGTCGTGGCATAGTCGAAGCCCGCCGCCGCATATTGCGCGCTGCTGCTCTCGACCGACCGCCGTATCCCGCCGAACAGGTCGATCTGGTAGCTGGCGTCGAGGCCGAGCGAGAAATTGTCGCGCCCCTGCGCGGGCAGGGTGGCGACGGTGCCGTTGGACTGGGTGATGGTCGCGCCGCCGCCACGCAGGGGCTCGGTGCGATTATATCCGCCGGACCCGCCGATCGTGGGAAACAGCCCGGACCGGCTGACCACCAGCGCTTCGCGCGCCTGCCGCAGCCGCGCCACCGCCTGCGCGATGTCGAGGTTGGCGGCGGCGGCCTGTTCGACCAGCTGGCCCAGCACCGGGTCGTCGAACTTGCCCCACCAGCGGGTAAGATCCTCCGCCTGCGGCGCGGCGGTGACGGAAAAACCATCCGGCACGCCGAGATCGGCCGCGCTCCTCGGCCGGTAATCGGGACCGACGGCGCAACCGGACAATAGCGCGGTGCCGAGAAGCAGGGGAGCGCGAAACTTCATGGGGCTATGCATGTCGGCGCCTCAACGCATATGCCAGCCGCAAAGTGTCGCAATATGTAGAAAAATTACGCTAGCGTTCTCATTTGAACCGCAGCGGCAGGCCGGCCATGAGGAACTGCACCTCCTGCGCCACCGCCGCGATGCGCTGGTTCATGCGGCCCGCCACGTCGCGAAAGGACCGTGCCAGCGCATTGTCGGGCACGATGCCAAGGCCGACTTCATTGGCGACGAGGATGATGGGACCGCCGAAGTCGCGCACCGCATCGCAGAGTGCGTCGGTCGCGGCATCGGCATCGCGCCCGGCCAGCATCAGGTTGGTCGCCCAGAGGGTGAGGCAGTCGACCAGCACCGTCTTGCCGGCCTGGGCGGCGATCGCTTCGGGCAGGGCCAGCGGCGCTTCGACCGTGGTCCATCCCTCGCCGCGATCCGCCCGGTGCCGCGCGATGCGGTCGACCATCTCGGCGTCATAGGCCTCGGCGGTGGCGATGAAGACATGGGGACCGGGCAGTGCCTCGCTCCGGTCCTGCGCATAGCGGCTCTTGCCGGATCGCGCACCGCCCAGGACGAACAGGCTGTTCACGCCGCGACCGCCAGCATCGCGTCGATGTCGACATGGCGCTCCAGCTCTGCGGCGATGGCGTCGAGCGCGGCATCGACATCGGCATGATAATCGCGGCCCGATCCTTCCGCGCCGATCCGCGCCAGCAGGGCGGAACGGAATCCCGCGTCTGCGAGGATGCCGTGCACATAGCTGCCCATCACCAGCCCATCCGCGCTGATCGCGCCATCCACGCGGCCATCGTCGAGCCGTGCAAGGGGAAGGAGGGAATCGCCGACCGTCTCGCCCATATGCATCTCATAACCCGAAAAACGCGCGCCGAGCGCCTCGCCCGCCACCCGCCGCAGCGCCTTGACCGGCGAAAGCACCGTATCGACGCCGAGCAGGCCCAGCCCATCGACCGCGCCCGCCGGACCCTCGATCCCACCGGGGTCGGCGATGGTCTGCCCCAGCATCTGATAGCCCCCGCACAGGCCCAGTATCGCCCGCCCGCGCCGGTGATGCGCGCGGATGTCCACGTCCCACCCTTCGGCCCGGATCGCGCGCATGTCCGCGACCGTCGCCTTGGAACCGGGCAGGACGATCAGCGCCGCCTCGACCGGGATCGGCGACCCCGGCGGGATCATCACCAGTTCGACGCCCGGTTCCAGCTTGAGCGGATCGAGATCGTCGAAGTTGGAAATGCGCGGCAGGATCGGGCAGGCGACCAGCAGCCGACCGTCGCCGCCGCCACGCCGTTTCTCCAGCACCACGGCGTCCTCGCTGGGCAGGCGCAGCGCGTCGCGCAGCCAGGGCACGATCCCGAAACCACGCCAGCCCGATCGCGCCTCTATCGCGCGATAGCCGTCCTCGAACAGGGCCACGTCGCCGCGAAATTTATTGATGATGAAGCCGCGGATCATGGC
>Ga0207639_10000624_pt1 | contig 24412 bp, 19 predicted proteins | sample KBSCornC32_FD_184299 | JGI IMG/M metagenome (GOLD analysis project Ga0207639, IMG submission 184299) | Corn rhizosphere microbial communities from Kellogg Biological Station, Michigan, USA - KBS Corn C3-2 (SPAdes) (version 2) | ecosystem: Host-associated > Plants > Roots > Rhizosphere > Soil ...
CCCTTAACAACCGGCACGGTGAGACAGTGAAGCGGTAGAAACATTTACATTCAACTGTTTCGGTGGTGAAATGTAGTTGTCACGGTCCTTGAAAATCCAGTTTCCACGCTTAACGGGCTTAAGACCGTTACACGCGGAACGGGCGGAACGGGCGGCTTCGTCTTTACAAAAAAGGCCGTCAAAACTGATGCCGAGAAGAAGGTTTCGACACAGCCCGCGTTTTGACTCCGATGACCAGTCCTTTCACGAATACCTTGTAAACCAGCCTCTGCAGTCCACCACGCGGACCGAGCTTTTGCGGCTTATTCGCGGCGGCGAGGACACGCATCTCGAGCTAAAGGTCAAACTCTCAAACACCGAGCGTATCGCTCAGGAGATCGTTGCTCTCGCCAACACTGACGGCGGGACCGTGATATTCGGCGTTAACGATCAGCTTCGAATTGAGGGCGTCTCCAACCCCGAATGGGTGCAGGAGGAGCTTGCACGCATCTGCCGCGAGGAGATCGTGCCGTCGATCGTGCCCCTGATCGATACGATCGCTTTTGATAGCGGCAAGAGGATCGTTGCACTCGATGTCATCGGCAAGAAACGTCCATACAGGACGCGGGACGGGAGATTTTACCTTCGCTTCGGTGCCGAAAAGAGGGAAGCCTCACGCGACGAGCTCTCAGCATGGTTGGACGAAATTCGCCCGCTCGGCTTTGAAAACATCCCGATGCAGAACGTTCATGAGCAGGACTTTGACGACGCCCTGCTGTGGAGCTTTGCAAGCTCGTTCGCAACCGAGGCTCCGAACATGAGCCTCTATCAGACGAGCGATTTTCTAAGAAAGGACCTGATGCTCGCCGTCGGCAACACGGACGAATTCTTCCCCACCGTCGCCGCGGTTTTGCTGTTTGGCAAGAATGAAAAGGTCGCTGAGCTGTTACCAAGATCCAACGTTACCGTCGCACGATTCTCCGGCGACAACGGCACCGCTCAACTCATCGAGGCTGTCGAGGTGAAGGGCAATCTTCTGACGCAGTTTGAGGGCATTTTGCAGTTCATCCAACGATACGTCGATCTCGGCAAGGATAAGCCCAAACGCAAGCTCTCGCTCGTGGGAGACTCGGTCGCAAAGCCTCGTGGCAATTATCATTACTACTCAGTTTCCGAAGCGATCATCAACGCTCTCGTGCATCGGGACCTTGCACTCAGGGACATTCGCACGCGTGTGAATATCTATGACTCGGCGATCGAGTTCATCAATCCGAGACGCACGATCGGCTTTTCGCCGCCGGCGTATCGTGCCATTCGCTACGGCATCACGCAACGGCTAAATCCACAGATCGCCGCGATCTTTACCCGCCGCGAATACGGCATCAGTGCCCCGCACGGCGGCCTGCCGATGATCCTCACTCAGTCCACTCGCTTCTCCGATCGCAAGCCCGAGATCTACATTGCGAATGATGAATTTAAGCTCAAGATCTATGCTGCATAGACTTGAATAAGGTATTCGAAAAAGGTCCTTTTATGATATCGTCTACCTATGGATTTTGTTGACGACATACATCCGCTGAGTGAATTTAAGAAGAACGCTTCCAAGCTGATCAAACAGGTGCAGGCGACCGGCCGGCCGATGGTCCTTACGGTCAATGGCAAGCCCGCTGTCGTTTTGCAGGATCCCGTGACGTATAGGAACTCGGCAAAGGATGCGGAATATTGGTCCACAATTGCTGCCCTGAAGCGAGCATACGACGACATCGAAAATAGTGACGATTGGCCGACCCACGATGAAGCTTTTGCCTCGATCCGCAAGAAGATATCCGAAAAATATCGAAGCGAATGAAGACGTATCGAGTCCGCTACAGTGCGGAAGCACTCACCGATCTGCTCGCATCGTATGAATGGGGAATCAGTAACTGGGGCCTGGGCAAGGCTGACGAGTGGTTCGACCATATTGACAACATGATCCGGACAAACCTGTCTACGCTCCCGCTCGCGTGCTCACTTGCACCTGAAAACGTCCATCTGGAATACGAGACGCGACAGCTCCTGATCGGTCGCTATCGTGTGCTTTTTCATATGAAAGCCGAAGAAGTTCTTGTCGTTCACATTACCGGCCCATTTACACCTCAGAAGTGAAAGGCTCCAGCAAACTGCGGACGCTTATATCAGCCGCGGTCGGGCTGCTCTACTACTTCTCCAATCCCAAACCTCAAAGCTTTTACGATTACACATTTCGCGTCGCGGCGAACATGCTGCACGGGCATGTTGCATTCAATCTCGCACAGCCGGCGTGGCTGAATGAGTTTGTTCCTTTCGAGGGTTACTACTACTCCGTGTTTCCGCTCGGAGCGGTGTTGTCGATGATGCCTTTTGCGGTGCTCAAGGTGCTGGGGATCGTCAGCGAAATGCCCGGTGCGTTCGTCGCAGCGTTACTTGCAGGAGCGAGCTGCTGGTTTTGTCTGAAGATCGCTGACCGATACGAGATCGATAACTCGAAACGTCTCCTCTACTCGCTGGCAATACTATTTGGAACATTTACATGGGCGAATCTGACGTTTGATGGAGCATGGCAGCTTGCGTTGGGATTCGCGATGTTGGGCGAGCTGGGAGCGATCTATTTCACGGTCTTTGATCGACGGCCGCTGCTTGCGGGTATTTTCTTTGCGATAGCATTTGGGAATCGCACCGAGTGTCTGCTGACAGCTCCTATGCTGTTCTATCTGTTGAACCGGAGCGAAGAAGATAGTAACCGCAGAGACGCAGAGACGCAGAGGAAAACCTCGAAACGCGAGAAGAGCCGTGACGAGATTGACGCGAAAGCGAACGTTTTATCGTCTCCGCGTCTCCGCGTCTCTGCTATAAATCTTGCCTTGTTCTGCTCAGTGCCTTTCGTTCTAGGGGTGTTAACGCTGGTTTACAACTTTACACGTTTCCACTCGTTTGCGGATTTTGGCTACGCGAGGATACCAGGCGTGCTCGATGAGCCGTGGTACAAGGACGGTATTTTTTCGGTCAATTACATTCCACGGCAGGCGTACGAAATGCTGCTCAAGCCGTGGCACTGGAAGGACTATTTTCCATATCTGATCCCTGACGGTTTTTCAGATTCGATACTTCTGAGCAGTCCATTTTTAGTTTTGATAATGCGAGTCGGTGCGAAGGACGGTGCTCTAAAGCTCACGTCGTGGTTATCGGTGGTTGTTCTTACATTTACACTGTGGATGCACGGGAATTCGGGTGGGTGGCAGTTCGCGTATCGCTATGCGATGGTGCTGCTGCCGTGGATATTTGTGCTGCTGCTTGAGTCTGCAAAGAAGCACGTTACAAAGATCGAATGGACACTCATCGGCTTCTCATTTCTTGCGAACGCATACGCAACGTGGCTTTTTAACTGGACCGATTACGTGAAGCCCTAGAATCAACGGCTGATGCTCATCGACCTCTCACCGCTAAAGGCCTCACGCGATTACCGGCTGCTCTTTTTTGGGCAGCTCGTGTCGTTTTTTGGGTCGATGATGACGTTTATCGTCGTCCCGTGGCAGATGTATCAGCTCACGCAGTCGTCGGCGATGGTCGGGTACATTTCGCTGGCCGAATTCGTGCCGATGTTCTGTCTCGCATTTGTCGGCGGGGCACTCGCGGACTACATCGACAAGCGAAAGCTGCTCCGGCTCACTGAGATCGGACAGACTTGCCTGACAGCCTTGCTCGTCGTCAACGCACTGCTGCCTCGACCGCTGATCTCGGTTCTCTTTGTCGTCATCGCACTCCATGCAGGCCTTGCCGCACTACAGCGACCCGCATTTGAGAGCTTTATTCAAAAGGTCATCCCCGCTGAAATGATGGCAGCGGTGATGGCGTTGAATTCAGTGCGGTTCTCGATCGGAATGATCATCGGTCCTGCCGTCGCGGGCATCATTGCGACCGAGCTGAGTCCGGTAGTCGCGTACTCGACCGATCTCGTCACTTTTGCCGCGTCGCTGATCGCTGTGTTCATGATCCGCTTCGTGCCGCCGCCTGAGAATGCCGAGCGGCCGAGCCTCGACGGTATCCGAAAGGGGATCAAATACGCCTTCTCACGAGAGGAGCTCGTCGGAACGTACTTCATCGATATTGCCGCTATGTTCTTTGCCTTTCCGCAGGCGTTGTATCCAGCTTTGGCCTCGATCTATGGCAACGAATACGTTGGCTTCTTCCCGGCGGCTATCGCCGCCGGAGCATTGGTCGCGAGTCTCACGTCCGGCTGGACAAAGAACGTCCATCGACATGGAATGATGGTCATCCTCGCTGCGCTGCTCTGGGGCGTCGGGATACTGCTATTCGGGCTGTCGACGAGTCTCGTGCCGGCGTTATTCTTTCTCGGCTCCGCCGGATTTTTTGACATGCTCTCGGGCGTATTTCGCGGTGCGATCTGGAATCAAACGATCCCAAACTACCTCCGCGGCCGCCTCGCGTCGATCGAGATGATAAGCTACCTCACGGGCCCGATGCTCGGCAGTGCGAAAATGGGAATTGTCGCCGAGTACACCAGTGTCAAATTTGCGCTCGTCAGCGGCGGTGCTATCTGTATAGTTGCCGTGGCAGGCACCGCGATGTTCCTCCCGAAGTTCTTTGCGTACGATGGCCGAGAGGGAATTCGCCAGCGTGAGATTGAGGAAGCCGAACGTGCCGAAGCGAGCAAGCTATCAGCAGGAGAAATTTGATGCTCATGGGCTCTTCTTATCTCAGTGCTCTCTGTGCCCTCGGTGGCTAATATTCACAAATGCCGATAGTAAAAAAACGTGAGATCGAGAATCTCGAGCAAATGTCCGGCGAGGAGCTGCAGAGGTTCCTGGATCGACTGCCTGAGCGACAGCAAACCATCAGTAAAATGCTCGATTACATCGAGGACCAGCTATGGGACTCCGAATGCGACGACCATCTCAAGCACGCGATGAAATTCATGATGGACAACCATCTCGATTTCCCAAAACTCACATCTTGGCTCAACCAAAACGGCGGCTACTGCGACTGCAAAGTCATGGAGCAGATCGCTCCCATCTGGCGAGCGAAGTTTGGGGATGATTGATCAGTTATCCCGTAAGCACCGCACGATAGTCTTCGATCCGCTCAGGGCTGAATGGGAGAATGAGCTCGCACACCCAAAAAGGTGACTGTTGAAAATCTCGTGATAAACGCGAGATAACACCCTAATAAGGAGGACACGGCAAACGCCGCACTCTATGTAGACAACTGCATAGGATTCCCCACCTGGGACAGAGACAAGCTCAAGCCCTTTTAAATGCCATATCGCAGTTTAGCTGGCATGTTTTCAAATATCCTGGCTCAACTCGCAAAGAACTCATGTCCCTCTGTGGCCCTTCAAACCGCATTTTCGATCTGGCTCTGCCGATTTGATTCTTGCTTACAGTAGCCCGCGGTATACACTACGGGCAATATGAGATCGAAACGGGACAAACTTCATATTTACGCGGTTGCGGCGTGGGTATTGTGCGTCGTGGTCAGTCCTATCTACTCGCAGTTCGTGCAAACGACACGTTCGCAGCTATCAGAAATGCAGAGAGATGAGTGGTTGACGCAGGTAGTGTTTTCGCCGACAGGCAAAGAGATCGTGTCAGGTGGGATAGACGGACGGGTGATATTTTGGGACGCGGCGAGTGGTAGGCAGTTGAGAGAGACAGCGCTGCCGGCGATGGTGCTGAGCATTGCAATCTCGAAGAGCGGCGACATTGTTGCGGCAGGTGACGCCGCGGGGAACGTCTCGATCATCGATGCAGGTACCGCCAAAGTGAAAAGCACGTTCTCCGCGGACAAACATCTCGTAAATGCCGTCGCCGTAAGTGACGACGAAAGCACGATCGCTGGCGGCGGGAGCGACGGGATCGTGCGACTTGCATCGGTGGCGGACGGTAAGCCGGCGGGCGAGATAAATCCGGCACAGAACGCGGTAACGGCGCTCGCGTTTAGCAAAGACCGGTTGATCATCGGCCTACGCGGTGCGAAAAATTCCAAACGCTCAGGCGAGGTATGGGACTGGAAGAACAAGAAACAACTGCGTACTTTCGACGAGGGCCCGTGCGGGATGCGGGCGATGAGCGTTTCGGCGGATGGGCAGTTGGTTGCGATCGCGGATTATGTCGAAACGACGTTGCTGAATATGATCCCGACCGACAATGGCGGAGCGGAGTTGAGCATCCGTGTGCTGCCGGACACCGACGAGGGCACGGCGGTCGCGATCTGGGACATTTCGAGCGGGAAGCGCGTGGCACTCATAAACGGCGAAACCGGAGCTCGCAGTGTCGCTTTCTCGCCCGATGGCAAGATGTTGGCCACCGCCGGTGCCAATGGCGTAATGATCCATGACATCGGTAACGGATTGTTCACTGAGATCGGCCGTATCGACACTCAGACCAGCGTTGATGCCGTTGGGTTCAGTCCGGATTCAAAGCAACTGGTCCTGGCCCGCGAAAGGGAGCCGCTGGTGCGCGCTGGTGAGGGTGGAACGGACAAGATCGTGGATCCGTTTTTTACGAGCTTGGTGATGCAGGTGCGGCAAGGTCTCAGTTCGGGCATGATGATGGAGTTCGGCGCGTCGCCAAAGGATGTCCCGAAGAAAGGATCCACGTCTGCAACCGGCGGTTCGTCGATCCAAGTCTGGCAAGTCGCTGCCAAGACGTCGCCGGCTGACCTCAAGACGTGGGATGCGGTCAATCAGGTTTTTAACAACAAGATCGACGATGCGAGACGCACTCTCGAGAGCGTCATTAAGGACAACCCAAAATACGGTGAGGCCCGCCGCTTGTATGCGGTCTTTTTCAACAACAAGGATGCTTCCAAGGCACTTGAATTGTTGAAAGCCGCTGTAAATGCCGATCCTAGCTGTGTGGCGTGCTGGAGATCACTCGGCGATATCCAGTTCAAAATGGAGAAGTACACTGACGCTATCCAAAGCTACGAGAGTGCTCTAAAACTTGCTCCGGATTATGGACTCGTGATCGGGCACGAGGCAGAAGCATACGGTGCTGTCGGACTTATGATCATGTCCGGTGAAAACACCCAAAAAACGATGGATGCCGCCAAGATCGCTTTGACCAACGCGATCAAACTGCGGCCTGGCGTCGAGCGGTTTTACACGAATCTTGGGGCGGCGTATTACTTCAGAAGCGACTTCGACTCAGACATCAATCTTTTGCTGCTAGCAAAGCGGCTGCGCCCGGACCACTCTCGTATCTACTACGATCTTGGTCATGCCTACCGCTATAAAGGCGATAAACAGAAAGCCATCGAGGCATACAAACGCTACGTCGCCATGGGCGAGGAGGGTGAAGAAGACCGCGTCGAGAAGGCTAAACAACTCATTGCGGAATTGAGTAAGTGAAGTTGCCTCATTTGAAAAAAGAAAGCCCGGGATGCGCGGGCTTCTTTACAAGCTGAACGTCGCACTCTGAGCTACTTATCGTCCGGCAGGATCTCGATCTTGACGGCGTAGGTGCCTTTGTTGTCGTCGAGGTAGCCTTCGTTGATGCCGAGGAAGAGGGCGCCGTCGCGGGTGGCGGTGAAGGTGCGTTCGGCACCGACGTAGATGAAGTCGTTGTTGTCGTCGCCGATGACCGCGATGAGCGCTCCGGTGGCGACATTTTTGAGGAGCTTTTGCTGATCGGGAATGTCGGGATCGCCAGATGGCGTCGACTTTTTGTCTTTGCCGAGGTCGACGGTGCCGTCGCCGGTGATGCGGATCCGCTGGCCTTTGCGCACGACCCAGCCGGAGTTGGTCCAGCCGTTATTCGTGTTGTCGGCCGTGACCTTTACGTCCCAGGCGATCGGCTGCATCTTCGAGGCATTTGAATTCTGCTTTACAGGATCGACGCGGCCGGGCTGTGAGCTCGTTCCGCTCGCGGAAATGACGCGGGCCTGGTTCTGTGTGGAAGGGTTTGCCGCGGGTTTTTGGCTGACGCTCTGGCTGCTGCGGTTGTTATCAGTGACGACCACCGCCGGCTTTTGGCCACTGTCTCCCCATTGTTTGAAGCGAGGCTTTTGGTCGTTCTGCTGTGCCTGCGAGGTCTGTTGCTGCACGACGGGCGGCTGTTGGACTGACTGGCGGGCGGGTTCATATTTGCGACTCGGCTGTGCTGCGGCGACATTCGAGTCCTCGTCAAACTTGATCGATTCGACCTCGCTCGCCGCAAACGTCAGTTCGTGCCGATGTGCTCCCTCGCCCATAACGACAGTGAACTTGCCGCCTGTGAACGACACGATCTTGCCCTTGATGATGCTGCCGTCCTTGAGGTGCAGCGTATCGGCGAAAGATACGAGCGACAGCGCCGCGACGACTGCCGCGATAGCGAGACTTTTCAAAATTGTAGACCTGCGAAACATGATTCCTCCAAAACCGCCACCCGGCTTCTCAAGAGTCTAGATGTAAATCGAAAAAGACCTTAGAGGCCGGGGAAAGGATGAATTCTAGCTGGTAAAAGTTGCTGGATTTTGCGGGTCAGGCAAATTCAAAGGAATCATAGCATAGGAAAAGTGAACAATGAACAGTTAACGGTGAACGGTCGGGAGCGAGGCAGGAAAAGCCGCCGGATCAACGGCGGCTTTTTCGGAGTTATGGAGAACGAGAATGACTTACATACCGAGCGTGAAGGTCGAAAAGATCCTGCTCGTCGGTACGGTAACATCCGTATCCTCGACCGTCATCAAAAGGCCAAAGTCTGTAAGCGAGGTCTCAGCGTTGATCGTCGCTTCGTTGCGGTTCTTATAGTTAAAGATCTGACCGAGCCTTGTATACGTCCCGTCAGGGGCATAGGCCCACAGAACGAAGTGCTTGGTTGGCGAGACCTTCTTCAGATCGTTAAACTCGACGCGCACCGACGTGCGGTCGTCATGACGATGAATGTGGGCCTTAGCATCGAGCCCTCTCAGATCGCCGTCCTTAAAGTGAAGCGTCGCGGTCTTTTCGTCCTTGCCGAATGAAGAGACGTTGAGCAGCGGTACCTCGTAATTAACGAATGTCGACGCCGCTACACCGCTCGTCGTCGTCACAACCGTGCTCCTCGGTATCACCGTAAAGCCCGAGGGAACGTCACTCGTCAGGATCACGTTCGACGTGTTTACGCCTGTCAGCCCCTCTGTAGGCGAAAGGACGAGCATGAATTTGTCCATCGGCGTCGTGAACTCCGCGGTTGCGACGCCATTTGTCACCGTCACGGGTCCGAGAAGAGTGGGCGTTCCCGTCGGATCGACGGCGTACGCGTAATAACTCGTGGTGGTCGCGGGTAGACCATTCAGGTCGAGGGCGACCTTTGTGCCGTCCGCCGACCTGATGATCTTCGCATGTCCTCGTCCGGTAAACGTCCCCGATGGAAGCATGTTAACGGTGACCTCGCGGCCGACCGGATACTGAATGACGGAATATGTTCCGTCCGGATTTTTGGTAACTACGGTGCCCTGCGCCAGGGCAAGTGCGGCTGATCCAAACACTAGTACTGACGCAAAAATGATCTTCAAAATCTTCATTGGTGCCTTACCTCCCTGTTTATATAGGTTAAAAAAGATCGACCGCCTCCTTTTGTATCCCAGCGTACGAGCCCGGGCTTGAGATGCTGCTCGAACAGTTCGGATCAGCGGAATTGGTGGACCATGCAGGCTCGGCGGCCCCGGCTGTGATAGGCTCGATGCGTATCGTCGATATCCTGCCGGAAAATAGTTGCGGCGAATCTGCTGATGTTCTTTGCTGACGAAATTTCAACCACCTCCGTCGCCCTGCTGCTCGCGTTCAGCTTTGCCGCGGGTCTCAAGCACGCGACAGAGCCGGATCACGTCGCGGCAGTTTCGACCATTGTTTCAGATCGAAAAAGCATCTGGTCGTCGTCTCTCGTCGGTGGTCTGTGGGGCGTGGGACACACGCTCGCGCTGCTGATCGCCGGAATCGCGGTCGTCGCATTCCATTTTGAGATAAGTGAGCGGCTCGCGAATATCCTCGAGTTTGGCGTTGGCGTGATGCTGCTGTTTTTGGGAGCGCAAACGTTGTGGAAGGTTTTTAAGGGCGGCAGTGTCCACACGCACGTCCACGTTCATGGCGGGGTCGTTCATGCTCACCCGCACGTCCATGATGTCGAACAGGTCCACGCCCACGCCGCACCGGCGCAGACTCATCACGGACTCAAACTCAATCCAAAACCGCTATTCGTCGGCCTCGTTCATGGCCTCGCCGGCAGCGGAGCATTGATGCTGTTGATCCTAGCCACGATCCAGTCACGGACAGTCGCTGTCGCGTACATTTTAATATTTGGCGTCGGCTCGATCGGCGGAATGATGTTGATGTCGATGCTGATCGGACTGCCGTTTCACTTCACCGCCGGACGGTTTGTCAGTCTCGACAAATGGCTGCGCTCCGGAGCGGGCTTGTTTTCGCTCACGTTCGGGATCATCTGGATCGTCACGCTGGTCCCCGAGATCCTCGAGCGCTAGCACTTTTCACCATCCCACCCATTTGCTAACATCTATTCCTTTGCCGGTGTAGCTCAGTTGGTAGAGCAGTTGATTTGTAATCATCAGGTCGTAGGTTCAAGTCCTATCACCGGCTCCATTCCGTTATCCACAAGTTGTGGTCCAACAGGTTAAAAGTACGAGTCTGTTGACCCATGCATTAAATATCCTTACGATAATTTTTATCTGCCCTATCAAAATGCGTGTCGCTTGAGGGACGTCCGATCTCGTCTCCAGGCGAACCGATCTCAGGAGGCGCTATGCGGACGTTCGTGTTGACGGCAGGTTTTTTGGTTTTCGTCTTAGCAGATGTTGGTGCGCATGCCAACGCTCGTAGCGCTTTCGAGACCGATCAACTTCCGGTCATCGAGATCGTCGACCCTCCGGCCGATACAGGCATCCGCGTCGAAGTAGCAGAAAAGTACAAAGCGCGATTCGCGAAATGGCAGACCGAGCTTGTCTCGACGGACTTCGGGCGCGCGCAGTGGGACAGGTATGCAACCAACCGTCACTTCCTGCTGGTCATCAAGGTCGATCCCGATCACGGGATGGGAGCAGGGACCGACAAGTTTACCTGGGACACGAACGGTAACTTTATCGGTGCGACGATCACGATCGGGTCGGAGATCGAGACAGGATTCCCGGAACCGACCTATTATCCCGTTCTTAATGCGCTCGCTCCCGATACGCGTGGTCCCGCCATTCGATCATCGGTGGTCGCCGCGGCAAAGATCTCGCACGAGATCGGTCACGTGGAGCAGACCGAAAAAGCGAACATGAAGCTCATGCAGCTTCAGAGCAAGCTGATCCCGCAGTACATGTCGATATTCCTCAAGAATGGATTTGATGAGAATGACAAACGCCTGCTTGATCTCGAGCAGCAGATCGGCGGCACGCCCACCTCGATCTGGGAGGAGCGCGAATACACTAGCGAGATAGACACGATGCGATACGTCAGTCAGCGGATCGATATCGGTGATGGTTTATGTCGCGTGTTGAAGCGTATACGGCAGAACCTAGACAATTATGCGGGCGAACACGGAAGGGCATTCGAGCAAGCGCCGGAATTGTCCGAGCCGAGGTGTTCGATATAGCGTCACGTCAATATAGGCAAATTGGTCTAACCCTTAAGAAAATCCTTCTGAATTGGTAAAACAGTCCTTGACAAGCTTTTTAGGCTTGTGTATATTCACTCCGAATCAGTAAACATCGACTCGACAGACGCATACTTGCACACGTTGTTTCTCAGAATGAGTAGCTAAACGCAGAATCACTTCTGAGCGATTGGTGTTACCAATACTTTAGTTAGGGCCGACTATGTGATCTTTTTGAGACGCTGGCCGAGCTGAACATCGAGGATTTGACCATCATGAAAAAAGAATTCACCAGCCTCGCCGGAGCGATGCTCGCAGGCGCTATCTGCATGTTTGCTCTGCTGTCGGTCGGCGTCGCTCAAGAGTTTCGCGGCACCGTGACCGGAACAGTAATGGACCCAAACGGTGCGGTTGTCCCTAACGCGACGGTGATCGTGAAGAATAAGGATACCGGCGTCGCTGTCACTCTTAAAACGAACGACGACGGTGTGTACAATCTACCAACACTAAGCCCGGGCACGTACTCCATCTCGACGTCATTATCCGGGTTCAAAACCTCGACGCGTCAGAATATACAAGTGCGGGTCGACGATCATCTAACGATCGACTTCAAACTGGAGATCGGAAATACGGCGGAGGTGACCGTCATGACGAATGACGAGATGCTGGAACGCGGCAGCGTTACGACCGGCATACTGATCAGCTCGCGTCAGGTGCAGGAACTGCCGCTGCCCGAGGGTGCGGTATTCACGCTCGCGCTCCAGTCGCCCGGTGTTGTTTACACTGGTGATCCGAACTTTCAGGGTCCTACGTCGAATGGCAATCTCGCCGGCTTTCGCACTGACGGAGCGGCGGGCAACGTGATCAATCTCGACGGCTCGCCGGATCTTGGCTCGGCCGCTGCCGTGGCCTTTACGCCTCCGGCGGACGCGGTCCAGGAATTTAAGGTCAACACGAACAGCTTCGACGCGCAGAACGGATACACCGCTGGCTCGACCGTGAACGTCGCCCTCAAGAGCGGAGGGAACGCACTGCATGGAGCCGCATATTACTTCAACCGCGACAAGAGCAGGACCGCGAACAACTTCTTCAACAATCGTCAGGGCCGTCCGCGTCCCGAACGAAAATATTTTCGCTGGGGCTTCACCCTCGATGGGCCAGTTGAGATCCCCGGTATATATAACGGCAAGAACAAGACATTCTGGCTGTTTTCGATGGAAAAGCAGAATGACAACGTTGCGCAGCCAACGACGTTTTTCGTGCCGACCGCTCTCGAGCGGACCGGCAATTTTTCTGAGATCGCTTCGACGACCCCGATCTACAATCCGTACGCGGCGTTCACAGGCGGCACTTGCAACTCGGGGAACGTTTGCCGCCCGGCGTTCGCCAACAACATCATCACGCCCGGTTTGATCAAGCAATACGCTTTGAACTACCTGGCGCTTTACCCGCTGCCAAATCTTCCGGTGGTCAACGGCATCGGCCAGTATGTGTCGGACATGAATCTCCATCGTCCGTACCAGTCGTATCTAGGAAAGATCGACCACAACTTTAACTCGAACAACAAGATCTTTGGCAAGTACTACTACAGCAAGAGCCGCGAGGACCGTTATAACTGGATCGGCGGCGAGGGATCGCCGACACAGGGCTTTGAATATCGTGTAAACAAGGGCGGCAATATCGATTACACGTCGATCCTTTCGTCAAGCATGATCTTCGACTTTCGAGGCAGTTACAACCTGTACAGCTTGAGGCGTGCGCCCGCTAAGCCGCTCTCGCCGGCGAGTCTCGGCTTCCCGGCGGCGGCTCTTGCAACGCTTAGCAGGTCGTCGGTAATTCCGAGAATGGATTTTGCCAGCTTTGCCTCTACCAGTATCTCGAATGCTATCGGAGCGAACCGCTCAGACTACGGCGAAGGACGTCTTGTCCCGTTTCACCTAATGTCGATGCAGCCGACGGTGACAAAAACGTTTGCCTCTCAAACGATCCGCGCTGGCTATGATTTTCGACAGGTGCATGAGCAGTTTGATTCGACGGGTTTTGCGTCGGGACGTTTCCTTTTTGACGGTACTTATACGACCCAATGCGCGAACTCGAATGCGGCGTGCGCTTCGTCCGGGAGCAATTCGACCCAGCGGGCTGCATACGGACGTGACCTTGCGGCATTCCTGCTTGGGATACCGACAGCAAACTCCAACAGCCTCATCGACAACCCGACGTCGTATAACGTTAAGTCGAATTATCATGGCATGTTTGTCCAGGACGACTGGCGTGTGACCCAAAAGCTGACGCTGAACCTCGGTTTGCGCTATGAGATCGAGAGCGGTATCTACGATTCGGCGGATCGTCTTGTAACGGGTTTTGACACCACGACGGCTAACCCGCTCCAGGCGGCTGCACAGGCAAACTTTACCGCGAGCCCTCCGGCCAGCGTCCCGACGACATTTAACGTGCTCGGCGGAATGACCTTTGCGACGAGCGGTGACCGGCACGCGCAGGCGACCGACAAAAATAATTGGCAGCCGCGCGTCGGCGCTTCGTATGCACTTGGCAGCAAGACCGTCCTCCGCGGTGGATTCGGGATCTTTACGGCTCCGTTTCTCGTCACACCTCCGCTGCAGTCGGGCTTCTCCACGCCGACCCTATTTGTCCCCTCGACCAATAACGGTCTGACGTTTACGGCGACTCTCGACAATCCTTTCCCGGGCGGCGTCGCTGCATCGCAGGGCTCGAGCCAAGGTCTGGCGACGTTCATCGGCCGCGATCTGACGATCCTGTCGCACAACCGGGAAAATACACAATTCAAACGGCTGGTCGTTGGCATACAGAGACAATTGCCGTTCGGCCTTGGGCTTGACGCATCGTACGTCTCGGGTTGGGGCTCGAACTTGGCCGTAGCGCGACAGCTTAACTATATTCCACTGACATATCTCAACAGTACGACGCCGACCTTCGATTCGACGGTCTCGACTTTCCTCGCGGCGACCGTGGCGAATCCATTCCGGACGCTTGTCTCCGATAACGCGACGTATAACGCGGCGACGATCGCTCGGCGGTCGTTGCTGACGCCATTCCCGGAGTTCGGCAACATTACACTCACCGACTACACCGGCACGAATCGTTACACCGCTCTGCAGATACAGGTGATCAAGCGGTTTACACAGGGCCTCTCGCTCAACGGCTCGTACACCCGCTCTCGCGAGAAGGAAAGAACGCAGCGTCTTAATCCGCAGGACGCCAGTCTGACCGAACAGCTTAGTGCGAACGACAGGCCCAACCGCTGGACGTTCTCGGGTATTTACGAGCTGCCGATCGGCAAAGGTCGCACGTTTGGCTCGCATTGGAACCACTGGCTCGACGCTCTGATCGGCGGTTGGCAGGTGCAGGCGAATTATGAGTGGCAGAGTGGCGAGCCGCTGCTCTTTGCAAACGTTTACTTCAACGGGGATCCAAAGACGTTAAAGAGCATGCTTGGCAAGAGGAATGCACAGGGTCAGAAATACGGCGTCGACATTCCTGCGTTCGATGTCTCGGGTTTCTATCCGGCGGGCACGGTCCTCAACGGCGGTGCCGCTCCGGCGTCGATTGCCGTGGGCAACAACAACCAGATCTCGGGTGCGAATACCGTGCGTTATTTCCCGCTCACGGTCGACGGATTGAGAAATCAGCGGTTCCTGAACTTTAATGCGGGTATCTCAAAGAATTTCCACATTCGAGAGGGAATGAAGTTCCAGATACGCGTCGAGGCGGTCAACGCGCTCAACAATCCATACTTCAACGCGCCGAACCTTAATCCGTCGAATATGCCAAACCTCGTGACTCCCGGCGTGGACAACACGGGCAAGTTTGGGTTCACAACGGGACCGACGCGACAGCCACCACGCGATATTCAGATCGGAGGGCGTTTCACCTTCTGATCCACGCGTGCATTGCAGGTAACTGCGGCGGGCGTCATTATCCAGAGGATGTGGCGCCCGATCTTTTTTTCTAAGATGAGGATCGTCATACCAATATTAGTTTTACTTTTGCTTGTAGCGGGCGTTACGACCGCCGCTGCTGACATAGTTGTCGCCGCCGATGGATCAGGAGACGTGAGAACGGTCCAGCAAGCTGTTGACCAGGTTCCCGACAATAATGCCTCGAGATTCGTTATCAGGATCAAACCTGGCACATACATTGAACAGGTCCGCATACCCGCATCAAAGCCGCTGATCGCGTTTGAGGGTATCGACGCCGCAAAGACAGTGCTGACTTACAACCTTTCCGCAAAGGCCGCCGGCTCGACGTCGGCGAGTTACAGCTTTTACGTCGGCGGCAGCGATTTTAGAGCGGAGAACATTACGTTTCAAAACTCATTCGGTCAAGGGTCGCAGGCGGTCGCTGCCTTAGTAGACGCGGACCGCGCCGTATTCAAGAATTGCCGTTTTCTTGGCTGGCAGGACACGCTGTACGCAAAGAGCGGCCGTCAATACTACATGAATTGTTATATCGAAGGCCACGTCGACTTCATCTTCGGCCAGGCAGCGGCGGTGTTTGATTCGTGCGAGATACACAGCAAGGCCGACGGATATATCGCGGCACCGATGCGATTTGCCGACGACGAGCCCAGCGGCCTCATTTTTTACAGATCAAAGCTGACGAGCAGCGATACAAAACAAGGTGTCTATCTCGGCCGCCCATGGCGTGACTACGGGCGAGTTGTATATATAGACACCGAGATCGATGCCCAGATCAGGCCTGAAGGCTGGCATCATTGGGAACCACAGCGCGAAAAGACAGCGTTCCTTGCCGAATACCGTTCGACTGGACCGGGAGCGAATAATGCAGCTCGCGTTCCGTGGGCACGACATCTCACAGATGCAGATGCTCGCGCATTTGAGCCGCAGAATTTCCTAAAGGGCAGCGACGGCTGGAATCCGGCAAAGGCTGATGACAAATGGCTGACGAGCCACCGGCCGTCGCAGTCAGCGGTCTCGTGGGGCAACATTCTGAAGCAAAAGCCGGGTTGGTACCAGACCGACGAGGCCGCCCGGATCGCCGATCAGGTGATCGTGTATCAAAAAAATAATGGCGGCTGGGAAAAGAATATCGACATGGCCGCGATGCTCACGAGCAAAGAGCTCGACGCAATCGCCGCTAAGAAGAGCGACGTCACCGAGACCACGATCGACAACAAGGCGACCTACACCCAGCTCGAGTTTCTCGCAAAGATGATCACTGCGTCCAAGCTCAAGCAGTCGCCGCCCGCGAACCTGCCAAAGTATGTGGATGCTTTCTTTAAAGGTTTCGATTATCTGATCGCGGCACAATACGACAATGGCGGTTGGCCACAGTATTGGCCGCTGAAAAAGGGCTACTATACGCACATCACCTTCAACGATGATGCGATGATCGGCGTCATGAGCTTATTGCGTGACGTTGCACGAGGGAGCTCGGATTATAAGTTCGTCGACAATGCCCGCCGCGAAAAAGCGGCTAAAGCAGTGGCTAAGGGCGTTGCGCTGACATTAAAACTTCAGATCGAGGTCGGCGGCAAAAAGACGATTTGGGGCCAGCAATACGACGAGACGACGCTAAAGCTCGCGTGGGCGCGCAAATATGAACCGCCCTGCCTCACCGCGGGCGAGAGCGTCGGCATCGTGCGATTCCTGATGGATGAAACCCCGACCCCCGAGATCAAAGATGCTATCGAGGCGGCGATCGAATGGTATAAGGCCAACCAGCTTAACGGAATTCGCTGGGTGCGCACCGACGGGCAGAACGCGCTCGTCAAGGACCCGTCCGCAGAGCCTTTGTGGGCGAGATACTATGAGGTGGAGACGATGAAGCCGATCTTCCTCGGACGTGACTCGGTCATTCACTATGACGTGATGCAGATCGAGCCCGAGCGTCGCAACGGTTACGCTTGGTACGTCTCGACGCCAAACAGTTTGCTCGCGGAATATCCTAAGTGGAAGGCAAAGATCAAATGAGTATGGACCGCAGAGAGTTTCTCGAGCTTCTCGCCGGTGCTGGTGCAGCGTCCGCTCTCTTGCCGCGGTTTGCCTTTGCGGCCGATGCCGATGCATGGACAACGGTCTACCCAAGGATCCTTGCATCGATCAAAGCTCCGACATTCCCAAACCGCGACTTTACGATCACTAAATATGGTGCGACGCCGGGTGTTTCCAATGACAGCACGTCTGCCATAGCGTCTGCGATCGATGCATGCTCAAAAGCTGGCGGCGGAAGGGTCGTTGTTTCGGCCGGTGAATATTCGACCGGAGCTATCCATCTCAAGAGCAACGTCAATCTCTACCTCGCCAAAGGCGCGACGCTAAAATTCTCGCCCGACACAAAAAAATATCCGATCGTGCTGACGCGTTGGGAGGGCATGGAGCTGATGAGCTTCTCGGCGTTCATCTACGCGTATGACCAGGAGAATATCGCCGTCACAGGCGAGGGCACGCTCGACGGCGGCGGCCGCGACAATTGGTGGCGGTGGCACGGCAATCCGGAGTATGGCTGGAAACCCGGCATGCCGAATCAAAAAGAAGCGCGCGCCAAACTCTATAAAATGATGCAGGACGGCGTGCCTGCAAAGGACCGAGTTTTTGGCGAGGGATCGTATCTGAGGCCAAACTTCATCCAGCCTTTTAAATGCAAGAATGTGCTCATCGAGGGCGTCTCGATCGTTGATTCCCCGATGTGGGAGATCCACCCAGTGCTGAGCGAGAACGTCACCGTTCGCAACGTGCATATTAACTCGCACGGACCGAACAACGACGGCTGCGATCCTGAATCCTGCAAGAACGTGCTGATCGAGGACTGTACATTTGATACAGGCGACGACTGCATAGCAATCAAATCGGGACGAAACGAGGATGGGCGTCGCATCGGCGTTCCGACCGAGAACATCATCATCCGAGGCTGTCATATGAATGACGGCCACGGCGGCATTACCGTCGGCAGCGAGATCTCGGGCGGTGTGCGAAATCTGTTTGCCGAGAAGAATCGAATGGACAGTCCAAACCTCGATCACGCATTTCGTGTAAAAAACAACGCTGCACGCGGCGGAGTGCTTGAGAATTTTTACTTTCGCGATATAGATATCGGCCTGGTGAAGCACGCCGTGATCACGATCGACTTCAATTATGAGGAAGGTGCAAAGGGCAAGTTCAAGCCCGTGATGCGCAGCTTTAACGTCGAGCGCGTCACCTCCGGCAAGAGTCAGTACGGCGTCGATATTCAGGGGCTTGATGGCGCGCCCGTCGAGGATCTGACGATCGCCGACAGCACTTTTAACGGCGTGAGGGATGGCAACGTCGTTAAGAACCTCGTGGGCCAAACGCTCAGGAACTTTAAGATCAACGGCACGACGATGAATAAGATCTGATGAAATTAGCGATCATCGCCATCGTGCTCATGGGTCTCACTTTGCCAGTCTCGGCGCAGCATCGGCGGGTGACGATCTTTATCGCGGGCGACTCGACCGCCGCAATAAAGCTTCCGGAAAAACGGCCTGAGACTGGTTGGGGCGAGATGCTGCAGCAGCATTTTGACGAGAAGAAAGTCTTGGTTGACGATCGCGCGCAGAATGGCCGCAGCACAAAAACATTTATCTCGGAAGGCCGCTGGCAAGCGATCGTCGACGCCGTGCAGCCCGGCGATTTTGTACTCGTCGAGTTTGGCCACAACGATGAATCAAAAGACAAGGGCGAGCGGTATACACCACCCGAAGACTTTAGAAAGAATCTCGTCCGGTTCGTTGCCGATGTACGTGGTAAGAAAGGCATCATTGTGTTGATGACGCCTGTCGCACGCCGCAAGTTCGATAAAGATGGCAAGCTCGTAGACACTCACGGTGAATATCCCGACATCGTGCGCTCGGTCGCAAAGCAGGAGAAGGTCCCGCTCATCGACATGCTGCAAAAAACTCAGGATCTGCTCGCCAGGTACGGATCGGAAGGGTCACGTTCGCTGTTCCTGCAGCTCAAACCTGGCGAGAACCCAAACTATCCGAATGGCATAGAGGACAACACGCACTTTAACCCGACAGGAGCCACGGAGGTGGCAAATCTTGTCATTGATGGTATAGGGGAGCAGAAACTCGCGATCAGGAAGTATCTAAAGAAATGAAGCTCGCACTCATTCTCATCATTTCTCTCGCTGTATGCGCTTCGGCCCAGATCGCGCCCGTGTCGCGTCAGGCGACCGAGACCGCGATGGAGCGCATCTGGCTTGATTCGCCAAACGGCAAAGGCATACCGTCTAAGTGGCTATACGACTATGGCACGATCTTGAGCGGCGTTCGTACACTTTGGTACGCGACTGGCGAGAAGCGCTACTTCGACTACATCAAGCGAGGTGTGGACGCGTTCGTCAACGCCGATGGAACGATCAAGACGTATAAGGTTGACGATTACAACCTCGATCAGGTCAGGATGGGCTCGGCGGTGATGATGATGTATCGCGTCACTGGCGAGGCTAAGTACAAAAAGGCTGCTGACCTAATCCGCTCACAACTCAAGGGTCAGCCGAGGACCAACGAGGGCGGCTTTTGGCACAAAAAGATCTACCCGTACCAGATGTGGCTCGATGGTCTCTACATGGCCGAGCCGTTCTATGCGGAGTATTCGGCGACGTTTGGCGAAAACAACTGGGATGATATCGCTAACCAATTTATTTGGGCAGAGAAACACACGCGCGACGACAAGACGGGTCTGCTCTACCACGCCTGGGACGAGTCAAAGCAGATGGCGTGGGCCAATAAAAAGACGGGTCGTGCTCCTATGTTTTGGGGACGCGCAATGGGTTGGTATGCGATGGCTCTCGTTGACGTGCTCGATTTTTTCCCCAGCGATCATCCGAAGCGTGCAGATCTGATCGCAATTCTCAACCGCGAAATGGCGGCGCTAGCCAAGGTGCAGGACAGGAAGAGCGGGTTGTGGTGGCTTATTTTGGATATGCCGGGGCAAGACAAGAATTATCTCGAGGCGTCCGCCTCGTGCATGTTCGCCTACGCGTATGCGAAGGGTATTCGCATGGGCTACCTGCCCGACAAATACGAGCAAAACGCCCGCAGCGCGTGGGCTGGTATACAAAAGGAGTTTTTGCGGCCTGGTGAAGGCGGTCTTGACCTGATCAAGACCATCGGCGGTGCCGGCCTCGGCGGCACGCCGTATCGCGACGGTTCATACAATTACTACACCGGCGAAAAGGTAGTGACGAACGATCCCAAAGGCCTCGGCGCACTCATTCTCGCGTCGGTCGAAATGGAGGACCTCACGAATTCCAGGACCGGTCGCGGCAAGACCGTGGTGCTCGACAATTGGTTCAATCACGAGATAAAAAAGGACGACAACGGCCGCGAGATCACGTGGCATTACACGTGGGACGAGATGGCGAATGGCGGCTATTCGATCTGGGGAAACGGATTTGAGAGAGCAGGGGCACGGATCCAAACACTCTCCGTCGCGCCGACGACAAGCGGTCTGGCGGGCGCGGACGTTTACATCATCGTTGATCCGGACACGCCGGCAGAGACACCGCATCCAAACTTCATTTCACCGGCCGATATCGAGGCGATCACCGCATGGGTAAAACGTGGCGGCGTGCTTGTCCTGATGGCAAATGATAAGGGTAATTGCGAGTTCGAGCACCTAAATCAGCTCGCCGCAGAATTCGGTATCAAATTCAACGAAGACAGTCTCAACAAAGTGCAGGGGACGCAGTTCGATCAAGGTCTCGTGGATATCGCGCCTGCTAACGCGGTGTTCCCAACAGCGCGAAAACATATCTAAAAGAGATCTCGTCGATAACCGTAACGCCGCCGGCAATGCCCCTCGCGTCAAAGGACGGCGCGGTGCTTATCGCGACATCAAACTTTGGCAAGGGTGTGATCTTCGCGGTCGGTGATCCGTGGCTTTATAACGAGTACACGGATGGCCGGAAGCTGCCGGCTGATTTTGACAATTTCAAAGCGATGGAGGATCTCACGCGATGGACGCTCACGCGATCGCAAAAACATTAGTATGCAGAAGCTCTTATTGATATCGATCGCGCTCGTCGCCCTTTGCGGCTTAACCGCAGCCCAGGAACGCAAGCCCTCGACGGCGACACGGCCTTTCGTCGTAAAGACGCAGCAGCAGGTCACCGACATTCAAAAGGCTCTCGAGCAGAAGAGCGGCAACACGAACGACGACATTGTCGCCGCTGCCGGGATACAAATGCGCGTCGCTGTATTTCATGACGAAAAACGTGTCGATGATAACGTCGAGCTGCATGACACATCGGACGATATCTACTACGTCCTCGATGGCACTGCGACGCTGATGCTCGGTGGGACGCTCGACGCGCCAAAGGAAGTCTCGCCCGGCGAATGGCGTGCTAAGACGGCGACCGGCGGCCAAAAGTTCGTCATTCAAAAAGGCGATCTCGTCGTCGTACCGCGTGGGACACCGCATCAGCGGACGGTAACGGGAAAGGGTTTATCCATGATCCTTATCAAGGTGTTTGCTGCCGAGCAGCCTGTAAAATGACTCTTCGCGACGACAATCGGTTTACAATAGGCGCAGTGACGAACGCGGAGTTTAAGACGCTGTCGACCGAAAAGAACGGCTCTACCGCCGGAGAGGTGGTCTCGCGCCTGCGGGACATGATGCAGCGGGGCGAATTATCGCCCGGCGACCGTCTGCCGCCCGAGCGTGATCTCGCAAAAATGCTCGGCGTGAGCCGCCCGACCTTGCGGGCCGGCATTCGCTCGCTGGCGACCGTCGGGATATTGGTTTCGAAGCAGGGAGCCGGAACTTTCGTGGCCGATTATGCCGAGTCGCCCATGCTCGACTCTAGTCCGCTGCAGATGTTGTCGGACTTGCACGGGTTTACGTCGGACGAGATGTTCGAGGCACGTCTTGCTCTTGAGATGAGCATCGCCGGCCTCGCAGCCGAGCGCGCGACGAGCGAACAAATGACGCTGATGGCCGAGGAGATCACGGGCATGTACGCTTCACTTGCGGACCCGACCCAATACCTCGTGCATGACATGCAGTTTCACCAGACGATCGCCGCCGCGAGTCAGAATCGCATCCTCACCGCGTTGATGAACATGGTCGCTACGATACTTTTTGACAACCGCAGCAAGACCGTTCATCGAGCTCTCGACCTCAAGCAATCTGCCGAGCAGCATCACAATATCTACCGAGCCATGCGCGAGCGAGATCCTGAAGCCGCGCGCAGGGCGATGCATGATCACCTGATCGAGACGCAAAAGGCCCAACGGCTCGAAGAAAAGCGTTCCAGCAAAAAGGACTAGTCGGAAATATTAGCGGGTTCGAGAGTGGGTGCGAGGAGTTGCATGATGCCGAGTGCCACGAGGTAGGCGGACGCTGCGATGATGAATACCGCGAAGTAACTGCCGCTGTACGTCACTATGTAACCGATCGTAGCCTGCAGGATCATGCCGCCGACAGAACCCGCCATTCCACCAAAGCCGACCACGGAGCCGACCGCTTGTTTTGGAAACATGTCCGAGGCGGTCGTAAAGATGTTTGCCGACCAGCCCTGATGCGCGGCGGCGGCGAGACTTATCAGAGCCACCGACAACCACAGATTCGTCGTGCTCGTCGCAAAAACTACCGGCAAAACACAGATCGCACAGATCAGCATGGCGATCTTACGAGATCCGTTCACGGTCCATCCGCGTTTTATAAGGGCCGAGGACAGCCAGCCGCCTCCGATCGAGCCGATGTCGGCGACCAAATAGATCACAACGAGCGGCGGTCCGAGTTTCGTAATATCCACGCCAAAGCGCTGATTGAGAAAGGGCGGAAGCCAAAATAGCCACACCCACCAGATCGGGTCGGTCAGGAATTTGCCGATCGCAAACGCCCAGGTCTGCCGGTGCGGGATAAGTCGCGCCCAAGGGATGCGTTTTGTCAGCTCTTCATTATCGGAGCGAATGTAGGCGAACTCAGTCGTCGATAAGCGAGTGTCCTCCTCGGGGCGTCGATACACGAGCAGCCATGCGATGAGCCACACAAATCCGATCGAGCCGGTAAAGATAAACGCCCATTGCCACCCATAAGTGATCGCGATGAACGGGACCGTAAGTGGAGCAACTATGGCGCCGATATTCGAGCCCGAATTGAATATTCCGGTCGCGAGCGCGCGTTCTTTCCTTGGAAACCATTCAGCAACAGTCTTTATCGCCGCCGGGAAATTGCCTGCCTCGCCTAAACCCAGAGCCATGCGTGCAGCGCCAAAGCCGACCGCAGAGCGAGCAAACGAATGGGCCATCGCGGCGAGGCTCCAAAAGATCATCGCGATCGAGAAGCCTTTTCGCGTGCCGAGGCGGTCCATAAAACCGCCGATGACCAAAAGACCAACAGCGTACGCTGCCTGAAACGCTGTATTGATCCAGCCGTAATCTACGGCATTCCAACCGATTGTCGCCCTAAACGATTCATCGGTCGTGAGGATGCCCAACACCTGCCGGTCAATGTAATTAATGGTCGTCGCAAAGAAGAGCAGCGCGCATATCGTCCAGCGACGTCGACCGATATGCGCGTTGAATTCCTCGGCGGCGACCCCAAAAGAGCCGCTTGCAGTAGATGCCGAGTCCGCATCCGGATCTGTCTTTGCCTGCGCCTGCGGCTCCTCAAAGGTCTCTACAATTTTCGCTAGCTCGGACGACATCTACTGATTCACTCCGCTCGCCAAAAACCCGCCGTCTACCACCAGGACCTCGCCGGTGACAAAGCTCGCCGCATCGGACGCCAGGAATACAGCGGCACCGGCAAGCTCCTCGACAGCCCCAAATCTGCCCATCGGCGTCCGCATAAGGAATTCTTGCCCTCGCGGCG
>Ga0207639_10000625_pt1 | contig 24388 bp, 15 predicted proteins | sample KBSCornC32_FD_184299 | JGI IMG/M metagenome (GOLD analysis project Ga0207639, IMG submission 184299) | Corn rhizosphere microbial communities from Kellogg Biological Station, Michigan, USA - KBS Corn C3-2 (SPAdes) (version 2) | ecosystem: Host-associated > Plants > Roots > Rhizosphere > Soil ...
GACGACGAGGCCTTGCGCCACGAACTCGCGCGCCTCGCACCCGATCTCGTGATCCTGATCGGCACACCCGAGTCGGCGGCAGTCGCGGCGGCCTGCGCGCGCTGGGGTTGCTGGCAGATCGACGCCGACCTTGGCGATCGCACGGCGCAACTCGCGCTGCTGCTGGCGCCGTTGCTGCGCGGCGATCTCGCGACGGCGATCGGCTGGCGTCTCGATTTCGAAGCGCCGCTCGAACCGATCGCGCTGGCCGCGGGCAATGAGGCGACCCACGCCGGGTCGTTCGCGCTGCAACGCGAACAGGTGCTGCGCAAACTGCCGTCCCTGCTGCTGCGCAGCCTGCGCGAAGTGCGCGCCGGCCGCATCCGGCTGCCCGCGCACGGCCGCGCCTGCCTGCGCATGGACGGCGCCGCGCATCGCCTGCGTTTCGGCGACGGCCTGCGCGCGTTCAACGTGTCGATGCGCCGCACCCTGCTCTGGCGACGGCGCATGTGGGGTGGCGAGGATCCGTGGTTCCTCGCGTTGCGCACCGCGCGCACGCCGATCGATCCCGCCGCGCCCGCGGTCGGCGCGATTACCGCGCTGGTCGCACCGGCGGGCCGCTACTGGGCCGATCCGTGCATCGTCGAGCATGCCGGCGAACGCCTGCTGTTCATCGAGGAGTACGGCTATCGCGACAGCCGTGGCGTGATCGTGTGCGTGCGCCTCGACGCCGACGGCAGCGCGCATCGGCTTGGCATCGCGCTGGAAGAATCGTGGCACCTGTCGTATCCGCAGGCGTTCGAAGCCGACGGCGCGTGGTACCTGACGGTCGAATCGGGTTCGGTGCGCAAGGCCGGCCTGTACCGCGCGGCATCGTTCCCGCTGCGCTGGGAGCACGTCGGCGACCTGCTCGATGGCTGCGTTTGCGTCGATCCGACCCTGCATCGGCACGGCGAGCACTGGTACCTGTTCGCGAACGTGTCCGAGAGCGGCGGCAGCACATGCGACGAACTGTTCCTGTTCGTCGCCGACACGCTGCACGGGCCGTACCGGCCGCACCCGGCCAATCCGATCGTGTGCGACGTGCGCCGCGCGCGCCCGGCCGGGCGCCTGTTCGAGCGCGACGGCCGCCTGATCCGGCCGGCGCAGGACTGCGCGCCGGACTACGGCGCCGCGATCGTCTTCAACGAAGTGCTCGAACTGAGTCCGACCGCGTATCGCGAGCAGCCATTGTCACGCATCGATCCGGACTGGCTGCCCGGACTGTGGGGCTGCCATACCTATTCCTCGATCGACGGGTGCGAAGTCATCGACGGGCGCGGGCACCCGACCACGGCCGCGCACACGGCGATCGGCGACGACGCCCTGCTCGCGCGCGATGCCCGCGTGACGCTGCCGGTCGTGAGCGTGCTGATGCCGGTCTACAACGGCGAGCGCTTCATCGCCGAGGCGATCGAGAGTGCGCTCGCGCAGACCCTGCACAACATCGAGGTCGTCGTCGTCGACGACGGTTCCACCGATTCGAGCGGCGCGATCGCCGACCGCTACGCCAGCGCGCACCCGCAGCGCGTGCGCGTCGTGCACCAGCGCAACCAGGGCCTGCCGCTCGCGCGCAATGCCGCGATCGAGGCCGCGCGCGGGCGCTACCTCGCCCTGCTCGATGCCGACGACGTCTGGCTGCCGCACCACCTCGCCGACTGCGTGGCCGTGCTCGAACGCGATCCGACCGTCGGGCTCGTGCATGCCGACGCCGAGGACATCGATGCCGACGGCAACCGCTTCCCCGCCGACGACGAGGCGCGCTGGGGGCGCGATTCGCGCGATCCGTACTCGGCGGTGCTGCTGCGCCGCCAGCACATCGTGTGCCCGACCGCGGTGTTCCGGCGCGCCGTGGTCGACCAGGTCGGTGCTTTCGACGCGGCGTTCAACCGCCTCGGCTGCGAGGATCGCGACATGTGGCTGCGCATCGCCGAAGCCGCGGGGGTGGTCTACCTCGCGGGTTTGCACGCGCGCTACCGCATCCACGGTTCCAACATGAGCGCGAACAGCGAACGCATGTGGCGCGCACGCAAGCTGCTGGTCGAGAAGTACGGCGAGCGCCCACGCGGGCGACCGCTCGTGCGCCGCGCGCGCGCGGCGATCGATGCCGACCTCGGCCACGAACTCGCGCGCGAGCCCGCGGCGTGGCCGGCGCTGGTCGCGTTCGCGCGCGCATTGCGGCGCGATCCGCTGCGCATGGACGCCTGGAAGGGCCTGCTGCGGCGCGTCCTGGTCGGGCGGCGCCCGGGCGCCCTCGTCAGGCGCTAGTGTCCCATGCAGACATCTCCGACATCTCCCTGGAAACCGACATGAGCGAAGGAACGATCCTGGTCACCGGCGGCGCCGGCTACATCGGCAGCCACGTCGTGCTGAAGCTCGTCGCGGCCGGCCACCGCGTGGTCGTGCTCGACGATCTCAGCACGGGCTTCCGCGAGGCGGTGATCGGTGCGCCACTGGTGGTCGGCAACTGCGGCGATGCGGAGTGCGTGCGTGCGGTGCTGCGCGAACACGGCGTGCGCACGTTGATGCATTTCGCGGCGCGCACGATCGTGCCCGAGTCGGTCGCCGATCCGTTGCGCTACTACGGCAACAATACGTGCGCGACGCGCAACCTGCTGGCCGAATGCGCCGCCGCCGACGTGCGCCACGTGGTGTTTTCCTCGACCGCGGCGGTGTACGGGATTCCGGCACAAGGCCGCGCGCGCGAGGACACGCCCACCGCGCCGATCAATCCGTACGGCAGCTCGAAGCTGATGAGCGAGTGGATGCTGCGCGACCTCGCCGCGGCGGGCGGTCCGCGCTATGTCGCGCTGCGCTATTTCAACGTCGCCGGCTGCGATCCGCACGGACGCATCGGACAGTCGACGCGCAACGCGACCCTGCTGGTCAAGGTCGCCTGCGAGGCCGCGCTCGGCAAGCGCGCGCACGTCGCGGTGTTCGGCACCGACTACCCGACGCCGGACGGCACCGGCGTGCGCGACTACATCCACGTCGACGATCTCGCCCAGGCGCATCTCGATGCGCTGCAATACCTGCGGGACGGCGGCGCGAGCACGACCCTCAATGTCGGTTATGGCCACGGTTATTCGGTACGCGAGGTGCTCGCGGCGGTCGCGCGCGCGCACGGCGCGCCGGTGCCGGTGATCGAACAGGCGCGCCGCGCGGGCGATCCGCCGGTGCTCGTCGCCGACGCCGAACGCATCGCGCACGTGCTCGGCTGGACGCCGCGCCTCGACGATCTCGACCTCATTGCGCGCACCGCGCTCGCATGGGAACGCCATCTCGCGAGTGCGTCCCGGGCATGACGCGCAAGCTGCCCACGGTCGCGGGCCACTATCTGCGCTATTCGGTCGGCAGTTTCCTGGTGCTGGTCGCGGGCTTCGTCTCGTTCCCGATATTGACGCGCCTGCTCGACAACACCCAGTACGGCATCCTCGGCTACGTCGATACCTGGATCGGCCTCGCGCTCGGCATCGCCAAGCTCGGCGCGCAGCATTCGATCCTGCGCTACTACCCGCATCGTGCCGAAGCCGGCGTGATGGAACGCTTCGCGACGAATCTCGTGATGTTGCCGGCGGCCGCCTCGCTGCTGCTGTGGATCGCCGCCGCGCTGGTGCTCGCGGTCGCCACGCGCTTCGTGCCGGATGCGTTCCCGCCGGTGTTCTGGTTCGCGCTGCTGACGATTCCGCTCGGGGTCGGCACCAGTTTCTCGGAGATGGTGCTGCGCGCGCGCGAGCAGTCGACGTTGACCGTGACCTTGCGGGTGATCTGGCGCTGGCTCGAGCTCGCGCTGATCCTCGGCGCGGTCGTGCTGGTCGCGCATACCGCGCTCGCGGTCTACGGCGGTCGCCTCGCCGCGGCGGCGCTGATGCTCGCCGCGTATGCCGCGCTGGTGTGGCGGCAGTTGCCGTTCCGCCGCGACGCGATCGCCGCCGCGCCCTTCCTCGAATCGCTGCGCTATGGCTTCCCGCTGCTGGTCAGCGAGCTGGCCGGCATCGTGCTGGTGTCGATCGATCGCGTGATGCTGAAGTCGATGACCGGCGACTACGCCGATGTCGGCGTCTACACGATCGGCTATGCGCTCGCGCTGACGGTCAGCACCTTCCTCAACGCGACCCTGTACGAGGCATTCAATCCGGTCGCGAACCGCATCTACGAGACCGAAGGCGCGCTCGCGCTCGGTGCACTGAAGGATCGCGTGCTGCTGCCGATGGTCTACTGCAGCTTCGCGATCGCGGCCGGGTTGTGGGGCGCCGGTGCCGATGCGTTGCTCGCGCTGAGCGGTCCGGACAAGGCGGCGTCGGCGCCGGTGTTCGTGATGATCGGCATCAACTACGCGCTGTTCCCGCTGCTCGATCTCGGTGGCTATGGCCTGCTGCTGCAGAAACGCTCGCTGCTGATCCTCATGCTGACCGTGACCGCCGCACTGCTCAACGTCGCGTTGAATCTCGTGCTCATCCCTCGATTCGGCGTCATGGGCGCGGTGTATGCGACCTTCGTCAGCTACGCCGCGCTCGGCATCGCGCATTGCGTCGCTTGTCCGCGCCACCTGCTGCGCCTGCCGGACCTGCGCGCGACCCTGACCGCGCTCGGCCTCGCGCTGCTGCTCGTCGGCGTCGCGCGCGGTACCGACCTGTTCGGCATCGTCTCGCACTGGGGACGGATGGGCGCGATGGTCGTGCTCGGGCTCGTGCTGTACGCGGGGCCGGCGCTGCTGCTCGATCCGCGCCTGCGCGCGTTCGTGCGTTTCGGCCGCGCCGCGGCGGCTTGACGGAGACATCGGCGATGCGCATTTCCGTCGTGATCGGCGCCTGGAACGCGGCCGAACTGCTCGGCCAGACGCTCTCCAGCGTCGCCGCGCAGACGTTCGCGCCGCACGAGGTGATCGTCGTCGACGACGGTTCGACGGATGCGACCGCCGCGGTCGCGGCGGCGCATGGTGCGCGCGTGATCTCGACGCCGAACCGTGGTGTCTCGGCCGCGCGCAATACCGGCATCGAACAAGCCGGCGGCGACTGGATCGCCCTGCTCGATGCCGACGACCTGTGGACGCCGGACAAGCTCGCGCTGCAGGTCGAGGCTGCCGCGCTCGCGCCCGACGCCGGTGTCGTCGTCTGCGACCACTACCAGTTCCACGGCGAGGGCGAACTGATCCAGGGTTCGATCCTCGACGAACGGCGTGCGCGTTACGACGCGCTGCAGCCGCAGCGCCTCGCGCCCGCGATGAGCCGGTTGCCCGGCATGGGCACGCGCCTCGTCTCGCTCGGCATGGCGTTCTTCCCGTCGACCTGGCTGGTGCGGCGCGATCTCGCGCGCGCGATCGGCGGTTTCGATGCAGGCCTGCGCCGCTGCGAGGACTACGAGTTCCTGTTGCGCGCGCTCGCGCGCAGCGATCTCGTCGTCGTCGAGAAATCGCTGATGGGCTATCGCATCCATGCGCAGAACATCTCGCGTGTCGCCGAGGCGATGACCGACGCGCTGATCGACATCGGCGAGCGCATCGGTGCGCATCCGCAACGTTACGCCCCCGGCGCAGCGACGGCGTTCGCGCCGCGCATGCACGAGGTGCTGCTCGAAAGCGCGAGCCTGCGCCTCGGTCGCGGCGACCGCACCGGTGCGCGTGAACGGATCGCGCGCGCGGGCTCGATCCGGCGCGACCGGCGCTGGCTCGAACTGTTCGTCGCGAGCCGGTTGCCGCCCGGAGCGCGTGCGCTCGTCGCGCGACTGCACCAGCGCCTGCGCGGGGCGCGCCGATGATCGACTTCCTGCTGTCGCCGCTGAGCTGGATCCTGTTCGCGATCGCGGGATGGGCGTGCGCGGCGCGCCTGCGGCGTTGCCGCCGCTTCGCGCAGCGTGCCTGCATCGCGCTCGCCTTCGCCGCCATCCTCGGCGCGACGCCGCTCGGCGCGAACCTGCTCGTCGCGCCGCTCGAACGCGCGGTGCCGTCGAACTGCGCGGCAGCGGCATCCATCCCGATCGTGGTGCTCGCGGGCGGATCCGATCGCCGTGCCGAGGACGCGCTCGATGCCGGCGCGCTCGGCGTCGCCAGCCTGCGCCGGTTGCTGGCGGCGAGCGGCGCGTGGCTGGCAACGCCGGAGCGGCGGCTCGTCATCGCGGGCGGGCCGGCGTTCGCGGGCGCGCTTGCCGACAGCCTGCTGATGCGCACGCTGGCGCAGTCGCTCGGCGTGCCCGCGCCGATGATCGACGTCGAAACCGCTTCGACCGATACCTGGGAGAACGCGCGGGGCGTCGCTGCCTTGCTTGCTCCGCCGCAGCGCATCGTGCTGGTCACCTCGGCGCTGCACATGCCGCGCGCGCGCTTCGCGTTCGAACGCGCCGGCTTCGAGGTGTGCGCACTGCCGACCGATCCGCGCTGGCGCGACTTCGGCCTGCCGGGTTACCTGATACCGCAACTCGACGCGGCATCGAAGACGCGCGCGGCGCTGCACGAATGGGTCGGCCTCGCCTGGTACCACCTGCTCGCCTGGAAGCAGGGTTGACGCCGCCAGCGCGTACCATGGACCCGTAGACGGGAGCAGGCGATGCGATTGCCGCACGCGTTCGAACAATCGACATGGATGCGCACGATGGCGCGGCGGTGCACGTGCATCGCGCTGTCGGCGCTCGCGGCAGCACCTGCGGCAGGCGCCACCACCTGGTATGTGCGCACCGATGGCGGCGATGCCGAGCAATGCAGCGGCCTCGCCGACGCGGCCTATCCGGGCAAGGGCAAGCACCGTGCGTGCGCGTGGTCCGGCCCGATGATCGCGTTGCCGCCGCCGGCGGGATACGGACAGTCCGCGACGCCGCGCATCCAGGGTGGCGACACGCTGGTCATCGGTGCCGGTGAATACATGGTCGGTTTCGGTGCGCCCGGCGCCGAGGCCTGCAACAGCGGCATCGCGTACGCCTGCACGATGGCGCCGCTGCCGAGCGGACCGTCGCCGCAGCAACCGACGCGCGTGCTCGGCGCCGGTTTCGACAGTGGCTGCACCAGGCCGCCGCAATTGTGGGGAACGCAACGCGCGTACGCGGTGCTCGATCTCACGCGCAGCAGCCATGTCGAGCTCGCCTGCCTCGAAATCACCGACCACAGTGCCTGTGTCGAGAACCACTGCGGCGGCGAGGGTGGCTGTCGCGGCGAAGTCGATCGCTGCGAGCGCGATCGCTATCCGTACGGCAGCTGGGCCGAGAACGGTCTCGTCGCGAGCGATTCGCGCGACGTGCACGTGCGCGACGTGAACATCCACGGCATGGGCAACGACGGCGTGCGCGCCGGCCGCCTGACCGACTGGACCGTCGAGCGCTTCCGCATCCATGGCAACGGTTTCGCGGGTTGGGACGGCGATATCGGCAATGGCGATCGCAGTGTCGACACCGGCAATCACGGCGCGCTCGTGTTCCGCAACGGCGAGATCGGCTTCAACGGTTGCGGCGAGCGCTGGCCCGGCGGCCAGCCCTACGGCTGCTGGGGCCAGGAGGAAGGCGGCTACGGCGACGGCCTCGGCACCGGTCGTACCGGCGGCGACTGGCTGTTCGAGGACGTGCATGCACACCACAACACGCAGGACGGTCTCGACCTGCTCTACCTCGACGAAAACGGCAGCGTCACGATGCGGCGCGTGCGCGCGGAAGGCAATGCCGGAAACCAGTTGAAGGTCGCCGGCCACAGCATGATCGAGCACGCGACCGTCGAGGGCGACTGCGCGTACTTCTCGGACCCCTCGCACATGGGCGCCGGCAACATGCGCGACAGCGATGCTTGCCGTGCGGCGGGCGACGCGATCGCCACCGCGCTGCGCGATGGACAGACCACCACGATCCGCGACAGCACGATCAGCGGGCAGGGCGGCTGTCTCGTCACCGGCAGCGGTGGCGGCGTCGGCGCGGTGCTCGAATTGCGCGACAACACGCTGAGCGGCCGGCCGCGCTGGGACGACAAGGGGCGCCAGACCTGCGGCTATTTCCTGTACGAGAGCAAGGCGCGCATCGTCGCCGAAGGCAATACGCTCACCGATGTCAGGCAGGCGAGTGCGACCGTGCGCGCAGCGTGCGACAACGGCTCCGAGGATTCGGTGCGCGGGAGGGCATGCCGCGCGCTCGAGCGGATCTACGATTCGATCCGCGGCGACGCAAAAAAGGATGCGCAGCACCCGTGACGGGTCGCTGCGCATCGGTGTCGATCGCGCGTCGGCACATCGGCGCCGACGCGTTCCTGATCAGCTGTCGAAGCTGTTGCCGAAGATCCGCTCGTCCGCCATGCCCTGGTACTGGATCGCGCCGACGTCGTAGCCGATCTGGCCGTTGAACGTCGACGGGCGCGGATAGCCACGGAAATCCTGCGCGGTGCTGTTCGCCGCGGTCGCCCAGCCGATCAGCGGACTGGTCGGCTGCGGGATCGCATTGAACGCGTAGAGGTCGTCGTTGCTCAGCTTCGGGTCCTGACACAGGCTGCCCATCGGGCACTGGTCGTTCTTGACGTTCCAGAACAGGTTGCCCATGTAGTTCATGGTCGGCTGGCTGAAGCCGGTGGTCGCGTAGTAGTAGACGCCGCCGGACAGCTCCGGGTAGCCGGCACGCTCGAGCTGCCAGTTCATCGCGCCGTTGAAGACGTTGCTCGTGATGTTCACGGTCGAGGCGGAATTGCCGCGCGAGAGCATGACGAGACCGTTGCCCTCGCTGGTGACGGTGTTGTTCTTCAGCGTGAGCGTGACGACGTGGTTCGTGTTGGTGCCGGCCGGGCCGATGTCGTTGCCGGGCAGCATCGCGATCGCGTCGCCGCCGGCGCGGCACGAATCGCTGTCACGCATGTTGCCGACGCCGATGTTGCCGGCGTGCGAGAAGTAGGCGCAGTTGCCGACGATGATCGAGTTGGTGATTGCGGTCGCGCCGGCGGTCTTGAGCTGGTTGCCCGCATTGCCGTCGGCGAGTACGCGATCCATCGTGATGCTGCCGTTGCCGTCGGCGTACAGCAGGTCGAGGCCGTCCTGGGTGTTGTGATGCACGTGCACGTTCTCGAACACCCAGTTGCCGCCGGTCGGGCCGGCGCCGAGGCCGTCGCCGTAGCCGCCTTCGTTCTGGCCCCAGCAGCCATACACCTCGGTGCTCGGGTAGCGCTCGGCGCAGCCGTTGAACGAGATCTCGCTGTCGCGGAACAGGATCGTGCCGTGGTTGCCGGTGTCGGCGGTCGGCTGGCCGTTGCGGATGTCGTTGTCCCAGCCGCCGAAGCCGTTCGCGTGGATGCGCACGCGTTCCATCGTCCAGTCGGTCAGGCGGCCGACGCGCACGCCGGCATTGCCCATGCCGTGGATGTTGAGGTCGTGCAGGTACACGTCGTGCGAGTCGGCGGCGGTCAGGCCGTTCTCGGCCCAGGTGCCGTAAGGATAGGTGTCGCGCTGGCAGCGGTTGATCTCGCCGGCGCAGGTGCCGCTCATCTGGCAATGGTTCTCGATGCACGCGTGGTGGTCGGTCACCTCGACGCAGCCGACTTCGACGTTCGAGCTGCCGTTGAGGTTGAGGATCGTCGACGCGCGCTGCGTGCCCCAGAACTCCGGTGGCGCGGCGCAGTCGCCGAGGATGCGCGTCGGTGCGGCGGTGGTGCCGCTCGGCACCGCCGCCATCGTGCAGGCGTAGGCCATGCCGGTGTTGCAGCTGCCGGTGCCGGGCGCGCCGTAGCCGATCATGTAGCTGCCGTGCGCGATCTTGAGCGTGTCGCCGCCCTGGATGCGCGGCGTGGCGACCTGGCCGTAGCCCGGGGGCGGCGGCAGCGCGATCATCGGGCTCGACCAGGCGCAGGCCTGACCGGTGCCGGTGCCCGGATAGGCCGCGTTCGCGAGGCCGGTGCACTGCTCGGCAGTGCCGCCGTCGGTGCGCACGTAGTAGGTCGACGCGAACGCCGGTGCGAAGCCGAAGCTGGCCAGCAGGACCAGCAGGAAGCAGAGCAGGCGCGCCGGGCGCATGCGGGAGTGCAGGGACGTGTTGCCGTAGGACATGACCACCATCTCGAAGTGCTGCCGCCAGGGTGCGGCCGAAAGGTTCTTGCACTCCGTTGCATTGCGAGCCGTGGTCCACGCTTTGACACGTTCGAACTTGTGGTGGATCTCTGCGCCGCACGGCACGGGCAGGGCGTGAATTCTTCTCCCGCGCGCCTTGCTGCGTTGCGCAACGCATCACAAATCAAGGGGATAGATCGCAACGCAATGTCAAGATTGCGACGCAAACGTAAAATGATCGGTGGATTTCGATACCTGTTTCGCAAAACCCCTGCACGCGGTCGAACTGTGGCCTTGCCTCTATCCAGCCCTTCGCGGAAACTGTGACGGGGTTCACGTTTATCCGTGATCGCGCGTCAGCGAGGACAGGATCCATGCGCAGTTCCATCCGCTTCGCGCGCGCATTCGGCGCGCTGTTGCTGTCGATCGGCACGGGTGCCGCGTCGGCGCAGGTCAACGTACTCGCCGAGCGCTACGACGACGCGCGCACCGGCGCGAACCTGGCCGAGACGCAACTGACCACCGCGAACGTGAATACCGCGACCTTCGGCCGGCTGTGGTCGTATGCAGTCGACGGCCTCGTGCAGGCGCAACCGCTGTATGTCGCGGGCGTGGCGATACCCGCCGTCGGCACGCGCAATGTCGTGATCGTGGCGACGATGAACGACGTCGTCTACGCGTTCGATGCCGATTCCGCGGCGACGCTGTGGTTGCGCGACCTGCGCAACGCGCCCGGCGCGCCGATGCCGGTGCCGATCGTCGACATCACCGGCAGTTTCAACGAGCTCAACATCGTCGGCGCGGTCGGCATCCAGAGCACGCCGGTCATCGATGCCGCGAGCAGCACGCTGTACCTGCTCGCGCGCACGAAGGAGGGCGCGAACTACGTGCAGCGGCTGCACGCACTCGATGTCGCCAGCGGCGCCGAGCGCGCGAACAGTCCGGCCGTGATCCAGGGTTCGGCGCCCGGCAACGGCGATGGCGGCGGCACGATCACGTTCGACCCGAAGACCGCGAACCAGCGCGCGAGCCTCGCGCTCGCCAACGGCAATGTCTACATCGCCTGGGCTTCGCACGAGGACATCGTGCCGTGGCATGGCTGGGTGATCACCTACGACAAGACCACGCTGGCGCGCACCGCCGTGTTCGCGCCGGCGCCCGACGACGCGGTGAACGGCGACGACGGCGACGGCGGCATCTGGATGGGCGGTCGCGCGCCCGCGGTCGACGCGGCCGGCAACGTCTACTACATGGTCGGCAACGGCGTGTGGAACGGCGTGAACGATTTCGGCGAGTCGTTCATCAAGCTCGGCGCACCGCTCGGCGGCACGCTGTCGGTGCTGTCATACCTGACCCCGAGCGACTGGCAGGCGCTCGCCGGCGGGCCGGACATGGATCTCGGCTCGTCCGGTCCGATGCTGCTGCCCGGCACCGACCGCATCGTCGGCGGCGGCAAGCAGAGTTTCATGTACCTGAGCTCGACCGCGGACCTCGGTGGCGTCGTGCAGAACGATCCGACGCCGGCCGGTCCGGCGCTGCCGCAGGTGCTTGCGGTCAATCCGCCCGATCCGACGTTCACCAGTGACCACTACATCCTCGCCGGCGGACCGGTGTACTGGAACCGCGCGAACGCGACGGGTCCATGGATGTACGTCTGGGCCGACGACGATTACCTGAAGGCCTATCACTACAACGGCTCGACCTTCGATCTCGCGCCGATCTCGCAGAGCACGCTCGCCTCGCAGAATTTCGGCAGCGGTTCGATGACGCTGTCGGCCAACGGCAGCACGCCCGGCAGCGGCATCGTATGGGCCTCGCTGCCGGTCGCGAGTGGCGGCCATGGTCTCGCGCACGCGATGCTGCATGCGCTCGATGCGGACAATCTCGCCACGGAGATGTGGAATTCCGACCAGGACCCCGCCGACAACATGGGCTACTGGCCGAAGTTCAGCGCGCCGACGGTCGTCGACGGCCGCGTCTACATGGCATCGCATTCGGGCTACGTATCGGTGTACGGCGTGTTGCCGGCGACCCCATACTTCACGCTCGCGGCGACGGTGCCGGCGACGCCCGCGCCGGATCCGGCGGATTCCGCCAATCCCGGCCCGTTCGCGGCCGCGCACGCGGGCGGCAGTCCCGTGTACACGATCAGCGCACGTGCCGGCTCCGGATTCAGCGGCAGCATCGCGCTCGATGTCAGCGGCCTGCCGCCGCATGCGACGGCGCAGTGGTCGAACACGAACGTCGCACCCGGCAGCAGCGTGACGCTGACCGTGCATACCACCAGCGCGACGCCGCCTGGCACGTATGCGTTGACGATCACCGGTACCAGCGGCAGCCTCGTGCACGACACGAGTGCCGCGCTCGGCGTGGTCGCGGCACGTTCCGTCGGCATCGGCTTCTGGACCAATGTGTGCACCTCGAGCGGCATCGGTGCGAGCGAGACCGCAGGCGTGCTGCCGCGGCGCTACTGGAACAGCGAACAGTTCAATCGCCGGCCGGCGCCGAGCGGCCCGTTCCGCACCACGCCGGCGGCACTGATCGACGATGGCGGCGCCTCGATCGGTGCCTTCGCGAGCTGGAGCGCGGATGCGGAGTCGGCGAACGCGGGTGTCAGCGACACGCCGGGCAATGCGCGTCTCATGCACTGCTATCTCGATCCCGCGGTCGGCAACAGCGCGACGGTGACCGTGACGAACCTGCCGGCGAGCGCGCTCGGCTACCTCGTCTACGTCTATGCGGATGGCAACAACGGCGCCAGCGCGCGCGCCGGCACGTATGCGGTCAGCGGTCCCGGCATCGGCGCGACGAGCACCCAGGTCATCGATGCGGCGAATGCGAGCTTCAGCGGCAGTTTCGTGCGTGCCGACAACTCGGCCGGAAATTACGCCGTGCTGCCGATCGGCAAGGCGACCGGGTTCACCCTGAGCGCGACGCCGGAGCCCACGGGTGCCGCACCGGTCAACGGCATCCAGATCGTGCCGGAGCGGATCTTCGCCAGCGGCTTCGAGTAGGCGCGCCGCGGGGCGCTCAATCGAATCCGTTCGCGAAGATCACGTCGCAACCTACGCCGGCCGGACCGGCCCACCAAGGCACGATCCCGGTCGCGATATTCCATAGTGCGTCGTTCGCGCTGGGCCGGATATCGAATTCGTTCGGGCACAGCTGCGACTGGCCTGAAAGAAGGCTGATGGCCGCCGCCGGCACGGCGCCGGTGAAATGGTTGCCGCCCACGCGGATGGAGCGCAGCAGCGGCAATGTGGCGATGGGCGGCAGCGCGCCGGCCAGTTCGTTCCTGCTGACGTCGACGGTCTGCAGCGCAACGAGGCCAGCCAGCACCGGCATTGCGCCGCTCAGCTGGTTGTCGTTGACGGCGAAGTACTGCAGCACGACGAGTCCGTCGAGTGGCGGGATCGGGCCGTCGAGATCATTGTCGAACGCGGCGAACGCGCGCAGTGCATTCAATCCCGCGAGCGCCGGCAGGTGCCCGCTCAGGCGATTGCCGTAGACCTCGAAATCCTCCAGCTTCGTCAGTCCGGCGAGGTCGGGAATCGTGCCGGTCAGTCCCGATGCGGTGACCTGCGCGTTGTTGTCGACGATGAAGGCCTGCAGCGCCGACAGGCCTGACAGCGGCGGTATCGGCCCGGTGAGGAAATTGTTGTCGGCGCGGAACTGCTGCAATGCCGTGAGCGAGGCGAGCGCCGGGATCGTGCCTTCGAGCGTGTTGTTGAACACGTTGAAATACGTCAGCGCCGTGAGTCCGGCCAGCGGCGGGATGGTGCCGCTGAAATCGTTCGCACTGGCGTCGAAATACTCGAGCGACGGGAGGCCGTCGATCGCGGGCAGCGCGCCGCTGATCGCATTGACACCGACATCGAAACGGGTGAGCGCCGCAAGTGCGCCGAGCGCCGGCAGCGGACCACCCGCGAGGTGGTTCCCGCCGAGGTCGACGGCGACGACGTGCGTGTCGCCGGGAGTGCAGCTGATGCCGTACCAGGTGCATTCGGTACCGACCGCGTTGAACGTCGGCGTGCCGCTGGCGGGACAAGCACCGCTGCACCAGTTTGCGTTGCTGTCCCAACTGCCGCCGCCGGTCGCCTGGTAGATCGCGATCAGGGTGTTGCGCTCGGTCGCGGGGATCGCGGCAGCGGCATGCTGCAGGCTCGCCAGCGCAAGACAGGCAGCGGCGCAACGCACGATGAGGTGTCGATGCTTCGGCAGGCGTGGACAGGACATCCGCTTCCCCCTTTGCGATCGGACGGTGCTTCCGCGACCGCTGCGTCTTTCTCCCAGGTCGGCGCGATTCTAGCGGTTCACGCGCGGCGGCGCTGCCCGCGTGCGGCGCCGCTGGCCGAGCGGCACGACCGTGACGCGCACCGCGCCGGCGCTCGCCGCTGTTGTTGCGACCGTGGCGGATTCGCCGGTCGCTTCGCGCTGCACCTGCTTGAGGCGCATGTAGCGTTCCATCAATCCGCACAAAATCCAGAAATCCCCCATCACGGCGCCCTCCAGGAACGGGCTGCCGTACAGGTTGCCGAGCACCATGCTCAGCACCGTCACGGTGAAACCGGTCGCGAGCGCGTGCGCCTCGTCGTCGTCGCCGGCGCTGCGGCGAAGCCGACCGGCGAGCGCGAACAGGCGCGTGATCAGCCAGCCCAGTGCGAGCAGGCCGAGGATGCCGCACTCGCACACGGTCAGCACGTAGAAGTTGTGCGCGTCGTAGCCGGCATACTCGGGTACGTAGTGGCCGATCTGGGTCTGGAAGCGGTTCAGGCCGATGCCCTGCGGATTGTCCTGCAGCATGCCCATCGCGCCGTGCCAGATCTTCCAGCGCGATTCGGTGCTGACGTCGTACTGGTCGCCGCCGGGTCGGCTCTCCTGGTGCGTCTCGGCGACGCGTTCGGTCACGCTCTCGGGCAGGTAGTCGATCAGGCCGACGAAGACCACCGCCATCAGAGCGGCGAGCACGACGTGACGTCGCGCGAACAGCAGCGCCGCGGCCAGCAGGGCGATGGCGTACGACTGGCGCGAATAGGTGAACAGGATTGCCGCCGCCAGCACCGCGATGCCGGCCAGCGCCGCGACGCGCCAGCGCCATTGCCGGCGCATCATCAACGCGAGTGCGATGAACATCGGCAGGAACATCGCGTAGTAGACGCCGGCGCGATTCGCCATCGCGAACGTGGTGCCGAACGGCCCCGACGCGCGATGCGTCTCGACATAGGCGCCGAGTCCGTAGTCGAGGCCCTGGCGGATCGCCTGCACGCCGGCCAGCACACTGACCGCGAGCACGAAGATGATCAGCCAGCGCGTCGTCTTCAAATCCTGCTTGCAATGCAGATAGACGAAGTACAGCAACGGATAGAAGATCGCGTTCTTGAGGTAGGCGTTGTCGTCGATGCCGAGTTTCGCCCAGCGCATCTGCGCGATGACGTAGGCGAGCGTGAGCGCGCAGAAGAACAGCAGCAGGCCGCCGCGCAGCAGCGCCGGGCCGTGCGCCGGATCGGGCGCGCTGCGCAGCATCAGCGCGAACACGGTCGCGAGGAACAGCAGGTTGACCAGGTTCAGGCCGACCAGGCCGCTGGTGAACGGGAAATGCAGCTCGTAGACGGTGTAGAAGATCTGGAAGAACAGCAGCGCGCGCAGCATGGTCGCCTCAGCCGGTCGGCGCGGCGCCGGCATCGAGATAGCGCCGTGCCCACAGTTCGAGCGAGAGGATCAACCATAGCGGCTCGGACAGGTCGTCGTTGCCGGCGACATGTTCGGCGAGGCAATGCTCGGCGGCCTGCGCATCGACGAGGCCGCGCTCGCGGAACGCGCGGCTGGCGATGATGTCGGCGGCGAATTCGCGCAGGGGGCCCCTGAACCAGGTCGCCAGCGGCACCGCGAAGCCCTGCTTCTTCTTCGCGAGCACGTCGGGCGGCAGCCAGCGTTCGGCGGCACGACGGAGCAGATGCTTGCCGCGACCGCCGCGGATGCGCAGGTCCGGCGGCAGGCGCACCGCGAAATCGACCAGGCGATGGTCGAGCAGCGGCGCGCGGCTCTCCAGCGAATGCGCCATCGCCATGCGATCGACCTTGACCAGGATGTCGTCCGGCAGGTAGCTCGCGAAGTCGATCGCGATCAGGCGGTCGAGCGCGCCATCGGGCAGGCGCGCCGCCGCGAGCGAGAGCGCGTCGTAGTGACCGTCGCGGCGACCGAGCAGCGCCTGCGCGTGATCGCTGCGCGTCAGTGCGACGACGCTGAGGTAGCTCTGCGGGAACGGCAGGCGCAGCGACTGCCCGATGCGGCGCAGGCGCCGTCGCTGCCCGCCCGGCAACACCAGCGCCGCGGCGTCCGCCGCGAGCGCAGCCATCGGCTTGAGCAGGCCGAGGCGCTGCGCCTTGAGGAAGCGCAGGTAGCGACCGTAGCCGGCGAACGCCTCGTCGCCGCCGTCGCCGCTCAACACCATCTTCACGTGCTGGCTCGCAAGTTGCGACACCAGGTACGTCGGCAGCGCGGACGCATCCGCGAACGGTTCGTCGAGGTACCAGACCAGGTCCTGCAGCAGCGCCACCGCATCCGGCTCGACCACGAGGTCGTGATGCTCGGTGCCGAGATGCTGCGCGACGCGGCGGGCGTCGTCGAGTTCGTTGAACTGCGCCTCGCGGAACCCGATCGAGAACGTCTTCACCGGCTGCGACATGTGGCGCGCCATCAGTGCGACGACCACGCTGGAGTCGAGTCCGCCGCTGAGGAACGCGCCGAACGGCACGTCCGACACGAGCCGGCTGCTGACCGCCTGGTCGAGCAGGTGGGCGAGTTCCTCGGTCGCGGCCGTTTCGTCGAGGCCGGTCTTGGGAGTGAAGTCGAGCGTGTAATAGGCCTGCTCGCTGACGCGCCCGTCGAGGTAGCGCAGGTAGTGCGCCGGGCGCAGCTTGCGCACGCCCTTGAGGATGCAGCGTGGCGAAGGCACGTAGCCGAATGCGACGTAGCCCTGCAGCGCGTCGTGATCGAGCTCGGCGCGCAGGCCGGGCACCTGCAGCAGTGATTTCAGCTCGCTGCCGAACAGCAGGCGGTCGCCGAGCTCGGCCACGTACAACGGCTTCTCGCCGTAGCGGTCGCGCGCGAGCAGCAGCAACTGGCGGCGCGTGTCCCACAGCGCGATCGCGAACATGCCGTGCAGGTGCGCGAAGCAACCCTCGCCCCAGGCCTCGTACGCCTGCACGATGACTTCGGCGTCCGATTGCGAATAGAACACGTGGCCGCGTGCGACGAGTTCCGCGCGCAGCTCGCGGTAGTTGTAGATCTCGCCGTTGAACACCAGCTGCACGCTGCCGTCGGCGTTGTGCATCGGCTGGTGGCCGCCGGCGACGTCGATGATCGACAGGCGGCGCATGCCCAGCAGGGCACGCGCGTCGCAGTAGATGCCCTCGTCGTCGGGACCGCGATGGCGGATCATCGCGTTCATCGCGCTGCCGAGCGCCGCGGAGGGCGGCGCTGCGCCGGGAGCCACAACCATGCCTGCGATGCCGCACATTCGATTCAGCTCCGAGAGGTGGATGGTGCGGCGGCAACGTCATGCGCCGGCGCGCCACGATACAACGCGAGCAGGCGTTCGACGACGACGTCGAGGCCCGCGTGCGCACTGACGTCGGCGCGCGCCTGCGCCCCAAGCGCGCGCAGGCCTGCGCGCGGCAGCGCGGCGGCTTCGCGCAGGCAGGCGGCGAGCGCGCCGGCGTCGCCGGCCTCGAACAACCAGCCGTTGCGCCCGGGCACGACCAGGTCCTCGCTGCCGCTGATGCGGCTGGCGACGACCGGGAGGCCGCTCGCCATGCATTCGAGCAGCGTATTGGACAGGCCTTCGATCGTCGACGGCAACAGGCCGAGGTCGGCGCCGGCGAGCAGGGCGTCGATGTCTTCGCGGTGGCCGAGGAATTCCACCGCGTCGGCGATGCCGAGCGCCGCGGCCTGCGCGCGCAGTGCCGCTTCGAGCGGGCCGTTGCCGACCACGCGCAATTGCAGCTGGCGTGAGTTGCCGAACGCGGCGGCGATCGCCTCGAACAAGGTCGACAGGCCTTTCTCCGCGACCAGTCGACCGACGAAGATCGCCTGCAGCGGTGCTTCGTCGGACGCTTCGCGCCGCGCATGCATGAAACGCCGCGTGTCGACCGCATTCGGCAAAGCGACGACGCGCGCCGCGGGAAAATCGTGCCGTGCGAGTTCCGCGGCAATGCGCCGGCTGATCGCCTGCGTCCAGCATGCGCCGCGCAGCGCGTCGCGCGCCTTGCGCGCGAGCAGGCCCGCGTCCGGCGCGAGCACGCCGCGTTCGAGCTCCCACCAGCCGGATACCTTGACCAGCACCGGGCGGTCGAGACGATCGCCCATCGCGCAGGCGATCGCGGCGAGCCAGTGCGCGATGTGCGCATGCCAGGCGTGGTAGCGCCGCCCGCGCCGCTGCAGGAACGCGATGAAACGACACCAGAGCACGAGGCGCGCGAGTCCGCGCACGCGTGGACTCGGCAGGCGCACGACCGGTATGCCTTCGACACGCTCGACGCGCGCCTGCGGCGCGTTCGCCACGCGCGGCGTCACGATCGTCACGCGCTGGCCGCGCCGGCGCAGTTCGCATGCGAGCGTGCGCAGCTGCGACTCGGCGCCGCCGCCGCCGCGCACCGGATAGCCGCTTTCGAGGATCATCAGCACGCGCAGCGGAGCGGCCTCAGGCGCCATCCATGTACTCCCGCAGCCAGCGTTCGAGCACGACCAGTTGCCAGATCGAGGCCGAATGGTCCCAGCTGCCGCGGCGATGTTCGGCCAGCAGGCGTTCGACGCAGGCCGGGTCGAACCAGCCGCGCGCGCGCGTGCGCGCGTCGCCGAGCACGTCGTCGGTATAGGCGCGGAACGCGGCGTCGTCGCGCAGCCACACCGCGATCGGCATGCCGAAGCCCTGCTTCTTCTTCTTCAGCGTCGCTTCCGGCAGCACGCCGCGCATCGCGCGCTTGAACAGATAGCGCTTGTCGAGGCCGCGCACCTTGTGCCGCTCGGCGAGACGACCCGTGAACGCGACGAGCGCCGGGTCGAGATAGGGGAAGCGCACGCTGACACCGTGCGCGCGACAGGCACCGTGCACCTTGACCAGGTCGTTCTGTGCGATCGCCTGCAGCAGGTCGAGGCGCATGATCCGGTGCAGCGGGCTGGCCGGCGCGCCGAGCGCATAGGTCGTGCGCATGAGGTCGAGCGAAGCGTCGCGCGCGACCACGGCGCGGAAGTCCGCGCTGAGCAGCTCGTCGTAGTAGTCGGAGGCGAACGAATCGTCGGTGTAGAAGCGATCCGGGTTCGGCAGCGAGGAACGCGCGACGAAATTGCCGACGCGCTGCAGCAGGTGGCGATGGCTGCGGCCCGCGGCCGCGCCGATGCGGCCGCCGAGCGCGCGCAGCGGCGCCGGCAGGCGATGGTAGGCCTCCATCACGCGATCCTTCGCGTAGCGCTGGTTGCCGCCGAAGATCTCGTCGCCGCCGTCGCCGGCGAGCAGCAGGGTGGCGCCATGTTCGCGTGCGAGCTGCGCGCAAACCAGGGTCGCGACCGCGGACGAATTGCCGAACGGCTGGTCGAACGCGTGCACGCTGCGATCGAGCAGGGCGAGCGTCTGGGCGCTGTCGACCACGGCGGTGAACGGGCGCGCCCCGCAGGCTTCGGCCGCGAGGCGCGCGTAAGCGAGTTCGTCGTAGCCCTGTTCGGCGAAGCCGATCGAGAACGTGTCGACGCGACGCGGAGCGGTTGCGCGCGCGAGCAGCGAGACGATGCTCGAACTGTCGGTGCCGCCGGACAGGAAGCAGCCCCAGCCGTTCTCGCGCGCCGGCGCGAACGCGCGCACGCTGCCATCGATCCGCTGCAGCAACTGCGCGGCGAGTTCGGTGTCGCTGCCGGCGAGATCGGCGGGATACTCCGGCAGGTAGTAGCGTTGCGTGGCGCTGGCACCGTCCTGCCACAACAGGCGCGAGCCGGGCTCGATCCGCACGATGCCTTCGCAGATCGTGCGCGGCGCAGGGATGCAGGCGAAGTTGAGGTAGTGGTAGACCGCGACCGGATCGACCCGGCGCGAACAGCCCGGCGCGCGCAGCAGCAGGCGCAGGTCGGTCGCGAGCAGCAGGCCTGCGCCGCTCGCGAGCACATACAGCGGCAGGCTGCCGAAATGATCGACGCTGGCAGCGAGGCGCCGGCCGTGCGCATCCCATTGCACCTGCGCGAAGCGGCCGCGCCAGCCGGCTTGCGCCGACGCATCGTCGAGGCGCGCCTGCGCGAGGTCGCCCTCGATCAGGTCCGCCAGCGCGAGGCCGGCGCCATCGGCGGTCGCATGCCGCCTGACCGCGCCGCGCACGAACGCATGGACGTTCGGCGCTCCGCTGTCGACGGCGTCGAAACCGGCGAGCGCCGGCAGCATGCGCGCGCTGTCGGCACCGATCGCGACCACGAAGTCGCCGATGACTTCGCCGGCGAGCGGCGGCGGGCGGGCGTCGATGTTCATGCGGTTCGTGGCTCCGTGGTGGGCATGCGGTCGTCGAGTGCGCGCAGCCACGCGGCCTCGGTCGCGGCGATCATCGCCGGGATCGCGTAGCGCGCGTGCACGTCGCGCAACGCCGCTTCGGCGAAGCGTTGCCGCAAGGCGGCGTCATCACACAAACGCACGAGCGCCGCGCCGAGCGCGGCGCGGTCGTCCGAACGGAACAGCAGGCCATTGTTGCCGTCGCAGATGACTTCGGGATTGCCGCCGACATCCGATGCCAGCACCGCGCAGCCGGCCGCCATCGCCTCCAGCACGACGTTCGACAGGCCCTCTTCCAGCGAAGGCAGCACGAGCAGGTCGGCAGCCTGCATCAGGCGCGACGCATCGCGCCGTTCGCCGAGCACGCGCACGTGCGCGGCGAGCGCATGCCGTTCGATCGCGCTGCGTACCTCGGCTTCGAGCGGACCGTCGCCGGCGAGCAGCAACAGCGGTCTTCGTGCGGGGTCGATGTCGGCGAGCGCGCCGAGCAGCAGCGGCAGGTTCTTCTCGGGCACGAGCCGGCCGACGAACAGCAGCAGCGCTTGTCCGGTCGCAACGCCGAAGCTGTCGCGCAGCCGCATGCGCTCGACCGCGTCGAGCTCGGCCGGCACCGCGACACCGTTCGGCACGACCGCGATGCGCCCGGCCGGATAGCGCGTGCGTCGCGCGGTCTCGCGCGCACCCGCCGCGCTGTTCGCGATCGCGAGTGCGCAGCGCCCGAGCACCCAGCGCTTCACGCGCCATTGCCACGGCGCGTAGACGAAGAACAGGCCGCGGATCGAGCCGACCAGGCAGGTCGCCGGCAGCCACGGCAGCAGCGCGCGCAGCCACAGTTCGGCGGTCAGGGAATAGCACTGCACGAGATCGTAGCGGCCGGCGCGCAGGTGCGCGCGCAGGCGGCGCAGGAAGCCCGGGTCGAACGCGCGCGCCTTGGCGATGCAATGCGTCGGCACGCCGGCCGCCTCGATCTCGTCGACGAGGAACGAGCGCTGGCGGAAATACACCAGTTCCGCCTGCCAGCGCGTGCGGTCGAGGCCGCACAGCAGGTGCGCGATCTGGCGCTGGCTGCCGCCGACCTCCATCTCGTCGCTGACGACCAGCACGCGCCTGCGCTCAGCCATGGACGACCTTCGCGAAGCAGTCGTACAGGCGTCCGGCTTCGATGCGCACGTCGAACTCGCGCTCGACCTTGGCGCGGCCCGCACGCGCATAGGCATCGCCGAGCGCAGGTTCCGCCAGCAGCGCGGCGATCGCGTCGGCGAGTGCGGTCGGGTCGCGTTGCTCGACGATGCGTCCGCTGACGCCGTCGTCGATCAACTCGGGGATGCCCGATACGCGCGTGCTGACCACCGGCAGGCCGGCGGCCATCGCTTCGGTCAACACGTTCGGGATGCCGTCCGCATTGCCTTCCGGCGTGACCACGCACGGCATCACCATCAGGGTGGACTCGGCCATCGCCTGGCGCACCTCGGTCTGCGCTTTCGCGCCGACGAAGCGCACCACGCCGGCGAGGCCGAGCCGATCGCGCAAAGCCTCGAGGCGCGTGAGCTCCTCGCCTTCGCCGATGATCACGCTGTCGAAGGCGATACCGCGCGCGCGCAGCAGTGCCAATGCCGGCAACAGCACGTCGAACCCCTTGATCGGATCGAGTCGCCCGACCGACAGCAGCCGGTGCGGCAGGCGCCCTTCGCGCGTGTAGCGCGTCTCGTCGAGATCGAGTGCGGAATGCATGACCTGGATCGGCACGGCATCCGGCGTGCTCAGCCAGCGCTGCATGTGGCGCACGTTGTTGCGCGTGATCGTGACCGCGAGGTCGGCGGCGGCGAGCTTCGCCGCCATCATGTGGTCCTCGACGAAGATGTCGTGTGCGCGGCTGGTGAACGAGAACGGCTTGCCGAGCACGCGGCCCAGGAACCAGGCGACGGTGGCCGGATACGTCGCCCATGGCGCATGCACGAGGTCGGCATCGAAGCGCTCGATCGCGTCGAGCCGGGCGGCTGCGCGGCAGGCCGCGCCGAGGCTGTGGATCAACACCTTCGGCTGGCGCCACAGGCCGCCGACGAGACGCGCGACGAAACCGAGCATGACCAGCGGTCGGCGCAGCATCAGCAGGAGGAAAGCGAGCACCGACGCGAACGCGCCCTGTGGGTGCAGCGTGCGATCGAGCAGCAGCGCCGCGCGCTCCTGCACGATGCGCTCGCTGGCCGGCTTCAGCGACAGGATGCGAAGTTCCGCGCCGCGCTCGATCAGCGCATGCATCTCGCGCACGATGAAGGTCTCCGACCAGCACGGAAACAGCGAGACGACGTACAGCACGCGCAACGGGCGTTGCTCCGACGACGTGGCGACCATGCCTCAGGCGTCCCGCGCGCGCGTGGCCGACCATGCCGCGCTGGCACGGCCGGTCAGGAAATCGTACAGGCCGAGCAGCACGTAGAGGTTCATCCGCACGAACGTCGCGACGATGCGCGTGGGCGCGAAACGCAGCAGCGCGGGATTGCGGATCGCGGCAGCTGCGATGGCGTAGAACGCGCACTGCGCGAGCGCGAGCAGCAGCCACTTCGGTGATGTCGCGACCAGCGCGAGGTTGCTGACAAACAGGACGAACAGGAACAGCGGCGCGCACAGGCGCAGCCACTTGTGGCCCCACAGGCGCCAGCCGAGCGGATGTGTCCATGGCAGCAGCAGCGCCGGCTCGCGCGCGAGCAGCTGGAAATTGCCGGCGAGCGTACGGCGCTTGCGCCGCGATTCGAGCTGCGCGTCCTTCGATGGCCGGTCCCAGGCGCGCGCTTCGCTGGCGAACACGACGCGCGAGCCGTCGCGGGCGACCTGCAGCGGGATCCAGACGTCGTCGAGGATCAGGCCCTCGGGGATCTCCGGCAGCAGCGCGCGGCGGACCGCATACAGCGCGCCGCTGACACCGACCATCGAGCCACTCTCCGCCTCGTGGCTGCGGATGAACGTTTCGTAGCGCCAGTAGAAGTCGATGCCGTCGCCGAAGTCGCTGTGCGCGCGCTCGAACGCGAGTTCGCCGCCGACCGCGCCGACGCGCGGGTCCGACAGCAGGCGCAGCAAGGCGCGCAGCGCGCCGGGTTCGATGCGCTGGCGCACGTCGGCGAACAGCACGACGTCCGCATTGAGCCTGGCGACGATGTCGCCGAGGCAGGCCGACTTGCCGCGCCGCACCGGGAATATGTGTGCGCGCAGGCGCGTGTCGGTGCACTCGCGCAACACCGTCGCGGTGTGGTCCTCGGAGCCGTCGGATGCGACGTGGAAGCGCAGGCGATCGGCCGGATAGTCGAACGCGGCGAGGTTCTTCAGCTTGGCCGCGAGTTCATCGGCGGCATTGTGCGCGACGATGACCACGTCGACGCTCGGCTCCCACTCGGCCGGCTGCACGCGCCGCGGGCGATACAGCGCACGCGCGAGCATCGCGAGTGGATAGCCGAAGTAGGTCCAGGCGAGGGCGAGGAAACTGAGCAGGAAGATCCATTTCATCGTGCGTCTCCATGGCGGCCGAGCAGGTGCCCGCGCCAGCGTTCGTAGCGGCGATCGCCGAGCGTCTGCTTGGCAAGGTGGAGCATGTCGTAGCGCAGGCGCGCGCGCGCGATGCCGCGGCCGTGCACCCAGCCTTCGAGCGTAGCGAGGTCGAGCGCCGCGGTCACGCTCATGCGCGGCAGCACGTGCGCCGGGCTCGTCGCGCCGATGCGTCCCGGTACCGAACCGAGCACGTGCGAATAGCCGCATTCGCGCGCGATCGCGTCGAGGCCACGCGGCATGCGCCCGCCGGGAGGCGCGAGCAGGGTGACCGCCCGCCCGATGCGATCCTCGATCACCGCACGCGAACGCGTGA
>Ga0207639_10000626_pt1 | contig 24369 bp, 26 predicted proteins | sample KBSCornC32_FD_184299 | JGI IMG/M metagenome (GOLD analysis project Ga0207639, IMG submission 184299) | Corn rhizosphere microbial communities from Kellogg Biological Station, Michigan, USA - KBS Corn C3-2 (SPAdes) (version 2) | ecosystem: Host-associated > Plants > Roots > Rhizosphere > Soil ...
TGCCGCCACACCCGCGCTCGGCAAAGGCGCACCGCGCAGTTCGCGCGCAGCGCATTGACCGCCGTCGCCATCGTCTGCCCGCATTGCAAGCGTCCCGGCACGATCGAGTGCAAAGTCATGGGCGAAGGCAAACCGCCGGTGCCCGTGTTTGCGACCGAAGGCTTCCACATCGAAACCGGCCGTCTCCCCGAAAGCGACGTCATCGTCGTATGTAACGACTGTGATGAGATTATTGTGTTGTAGCAGCGCGCGACCTGTCATCCCCGGCGAGCGTGAGCGCAACGCGCGAACGCGAGGGAAGGGGACCCAGGTCACGACAAATCTCAATCACGCAAGGAGAGCGGCGCTCTTCCTGCCCGCATTGCAGAACCATCGGCACCTGGGTCCCCTTGACCTCGGACCGCTCGCGTCGCGAGCGCTCCTCGCCGGGGATGACAGGCGGCGCTAGTTCTCCACCTTCAAAATCTCAATCTCACTCTTCGGACTTACCATCTCCACCACATCGCCCGCTTCGCCGCGCATCAGCGCCTGGGCGAGGGGGCTGCGCCACGACAGTGTCCCGCTTTTCGGATCGGCTTCGTCCTCGCCGACGATGCGCAGCGTTTGCGAGCGTCCCGCGCGCGTGAAGGTGACCGTGCTTCCGAATGCGACCGCCGCGCCCTCCGGCTTCGGCGCCACCACCGCGCGCTCGCGCGCGACGCGCCAGTAGCGCAGATCGCGCTCGATCGTCTCGCGCAGAAGGACAGCTTCCCCGGCCGAAGCGCCATCGGCGCGCAGACGGGATGTCTCGGCCGCCAGCGCCGCCTCAAGCCGCGCCACATGCCCCTCGATCTGCGCAAGCCCTTCCACTGTGACCGGATTAGGCCCCTCCGACACCATCCGCTCCGGCGGCGGCGCAGATTCAGAGGACTCTTTTACGAAGGCGCGGGACATGGGAGCAATCTATAGTGCGCGAACGCGGCTTAACATAGCTTCCACGGACGAAGGGGCGCGAGTTCTAGCGTTCGCTTGATTCTTTATGAGCTACGCGTCTTCTCTCTCTGCGCCAAAGTATTTGGTAACGACAGATTTTTCTTGATCGCCTAGTTCTTCCTGCACTGATCTAAGGTTCGCTTCGAACGTCTGCACATCCATCAATTCTTTATAACCGGCGCTAACGAATAAGTATTCACCAGATCCGGACCCACCCGAACGATAACCGGTGCTGGGGATCAGTTCAGCGAGCCTTATCAGCGCATGTTTTTTATTTATTTGCGAAGCAAGCCAATCTCGAACCTCAAGAGGATTGGTCCATCTATGCCATACCCATAACAGCTTCTCTGCCTCCGAATGGTTCAAGAGAGTATCTTGTTTCGCCTCAGAGCGAATTCTGCTTAGGATTTTGGCCACAGCGGCCTCTACACAGTCCTTTGGAACTATTTGCTCAAAGTCCCCTTTCCCTCCAAACAATCCGTGTTGGGAAGCTAACAACTCTGTGAACAAAGCGGCGAGCACCAACCCTTCATTGTGATCCGCCATAACGTGAACAAGTTCAGATCTTTGATCGGCTGGAATAGATCTCAATCCAAAGAACAGGATCTGACGCAGCCGATCCAAGTTGTCCCGCATGAAGAACTCGAAAACCAAGTCTTTGCGAGCGATTAAGGAACCGCTCTGATCTAAGAGCCCTATTAGCAGCCCCTTCGTGAGTAGGGGAGCTTGGCCAACTTCCTCAAAAATCTGCTCTAAAAGTTCTGGAATGCGTTGAGAGTTACTATTACCGCTCAAATCTCGCAGCATTGTAGAAAATGCACTTTTGGGATCTGTAGATCGAAGCAACGCCATCATCTCAGCTTTTGATAGTCGCTGAGGATTTGGCGAAAGTGACAGATAGTTTCGGAAATATTCTTTGGTGCAAACTCTTCGATGAGACCGCCGCGTGAGTTCATCGCCTCGTTCATAGGTGTGTGTGTTCCAGGGCTCATTGAGACGTGGGAAAAGATAGGCGACTAAAAGCTTCGTGCGGTCTGTAAGATGCGCTTCTGTCTCCAACTGTTGGGCCAACTCCTTCTTATCCAGCAACTGATCTTGAACTCCGACCAATCTTTCTATGTTTGCGATCAGCGTGTCATAAATCTTTGGTTCAAAAGTCTGCAGAATGGTAAGCAGGTATAGGTCGGTTAGGTCGACTTCCTGCTGCACGCTAGGCCAGACTACTTGAAAGGCGTTTGAGAGCCGCGCTACATCGCGAGGTGTTCTGAGATAGATCGCTGACTCGCGAAACGCTGCAGACCATCTTATCTCATCATTTGGCGTTGCCTCTCCAACTATCCCGTTTAGCTTTGTGAAAAGAAGTGAGCGCAGCGAGCTGCTCGATGCGGGAGGTATTTTTGTTGTGACTTGAATGATTTTTTCTAAAAACGAGTCGTCGATCGAATCTGCGCCTGTTTTCAACAGCCGGGTAACTGCTTCACGATCGAATGCCAGCAGATATACGACGTTCGGTAGATCACCTAACGCTTTCACTGCTGAGAGCATTTGTCTGATTTCGGTCGGTAGAAGCCGATCAATGTCGTCGATGATAACGACGACACGCTTTCCCACTTTGCGCAGTTCAGTTGCTAATTCAATTTTGAGATGCTCAAGCGATTTGTCAGCGGGAAATAATTTTTGAGTGCTTTCTCCCACAGCCCGTCCGACTGTGGCACCCGCGCCGGTTCCGATCCCTGAGGTTGCTGCACCGGTAATGCCGCCTCCTACAATAGCTCCAAAAGAGGGAAGTCCATCTCGAATTTTTGCAATCGTTCGTGAGATAGGGCCAGCCTCCGTTCCTAGAACGACTCCAATCTCGTTGAAGAATGCCTTCACGAGGTTTTCTTGGCCGGAAAATAGCCACGGGTTGAATCGTACCAAATGAACTGGACGGTCTTTAGCCAGGTCATTCCAAGTAGTTTCAACACTTTCCCAAGTAGCTTGGTCTGACCCGCAGCCCATTTGATTGACGGTGCGACGGATCAGCGATCGCGAGAGCAATTCTATGACGCTGGTCTTGCCACTGCCCCATGGACCCTCAATTGAAATGACTAACCCCTCGGGAGGGCTCATTTCGATAACTGATCTAGCGATAGCGTCAGCGAACGTTGCTACACCGAGTTTATCATCGCTTTCGGCCTTTATCGGCTTATCGGCGGCGAGGGTTATATGGCTTACTTCAGCATCAATTTGTGTTTGGTCAGACAAGTTCGAAATTCCGGATCGGGAGGCGCGCTAACTTACCACTCTTGCTGGAATTTCGGTATTGGCACTCTGATAGAAGATGTTGCCGCCCTACTGCCAAACATCCTTGATCGGCTTCACGCCGGCGGCGTTGCCTAGCGGGGCGAGGCCGTACATCGCTTCGATGGTGGCGAGGATGGTGTCGTGGGTGATGTGCTCGCTGTATTGGCCCTGCTTGACCATCGGGCCGATGAAGAGCGTGGCGATATGATTGTCGACCGTGCCGTCGTCCTCGTCCCACGTCACGATGAGCAGGCTGTTGTGCGTGTTCGCCCAGGTCACATATTTCGCGAGGTTGTTCTTCAGCCACGTGTCGCCCTGGGCGATCGAGCCGTCATGCATGTCGTCGTTGAGGTTTGGGATCACCCACGACACGGTGGGCAGTTTGCTGAGCTTCTTCGGAAACGCCGTGTAGGGCTCGTTCGTCGTCACCGGCAGATTGGTGAAGTTCGTCCACGGCGAATGCTTGCGCGCATATTTGCCCGACGTGCAGACGAGCGAGCCTTCGGCGGGCAGGTCTTCCGAATAGCCGACGAAACTTTTGCCCGCGGCGATCAGCTGGCTCGCCTCATTGTCCACCGCGAAACTGTGCGGGCATGAGTCATTCGTCACGCCCTGCGTCGCGCCGCTGAACAGCTCCAGATAATTCGGCTGGCTCGGATGCGTAACCGCGTGCGAGTCCGTGAACGACGCGCCGGACCCAGCGAGGCCGTTGATATAGGGCGCCTGCGCGTTGCCGATGATGTCGGAGTAGCCGTGGTTCTCCTCCATCACGATGATGATATGCGCGGGCTTGGGCAGCTTCGCCGCCGCGGGGCCCGCGATCAGCGCCGCACTCACCACCACGCCTGCCAATTTTCCGAATGTCATGAGAATCCCCGCTACCTTTCGCGCGGGGATTAGCACATCAAAAAGTCAGTCCTGTAAACGCCGTTCAGTTCGCCGGCGGCGGTGGCGGTTCGCTCGACGGATCGCGCATCTTGGTGCGCGTCACCGCCGACATGATGCCGAGGCCGACGATCACCAGCGCGCCGACGACGATCCAGGTCTGCGGCACATGCAGCAGAAAAGCGCCATAGCCAAGTCCGCCCAGAAGGACGGCAAAGCCCAGCACATAAAGCATGAATGAAGACATGGTGGCGCTCCCGCTAGTTCCCAACTGATAACAATTGAGCGCGCGACAAGTTCCCAAACACAAACCCCGGCGGAGGAACCGCCGGGGCTGTATCGGTCAAACGATCGCGACTAGTGCGGATCGTCCGGTGTCGGCTCGCCGGGCTGTGCCGGATGCACCGTCACCCACGCATTCTTCGTGCTGTCCCAGTAACCGTAATCACCGGTCACTTCGTGCCAGCGATAATGCTTCACCTTCCAGTCCCAATTGTCGTCGTAGTAGACGACCTTCACGTCGGGATAGGTGTATTTCACCGTGCTGTGCCAGCAATCGCCGGCGTCGTTACACACGACGTAAGCGGACGCGCCGGTGGTCAACGCTACGAGCGCGGCCGCGCCAGCAAGCGCACCAATCGCGCCGGTTGTGAGAATGGACTTCATGCGCATGGAACAATCTCCCTAGAGATATTTCAAACCCCACAAACAAATGCGCGTGCGCGCGAGGAGTTCACGAAGTTCCAATGGAGAATGTTTAACGCGGCAAAGTTCCGTTAAGCGACGCGCGCGCCTTCGATGCGCCACGCGATCGGATCGCCGTTCGGCTTGCGCAGAACCGTTGGCGTCGACACCGCGCAGAACTGGCGCAGCGGGCCAAGCCATCCGTCGAGCTCTTCCGGATCGACGCAGCAACCATCGAGCGCCTCGAGGATCGTACGCTCCGGCGCGAGCGCTTCTTCGAGTGCGGTCCAGGCGATGGTGCGTTCATGCGCATGCTGGCGCGCGCGCATGGGAAGCAGCTTCGACAGCTCCTGCACCAGCAGGTCGTTCGGATGCGCCCGCAGCAATGGGTTGAGCTTCGCATTCAGCGCGAAGCTGTTTCCGGCAAGGAACGCGGCGCGCATCTCGGGCTCATAGATCGTGCGGATCATGGCCAGCCGGGCGCGGTTGGTGGCGACCACCGTGCTGCCCGCATGATGCACGATGAAGGAGAACCGCGCCGCCGGCGCGAGCACGCGGGCAAGCTGCCGCGCGGTCTTGTGCGTGCGGCCATATTCATAGCCGAACTGGCTGATCACCGCGTCGAAGCTTCCATCTTCGAAGGCGAGTTGCTCCATCGGCATGTCGGAAAGAAGCGTGATCCGGGAATCGCGCGACGGCGGCACGCTCGCGAAATCGATGCCCGTCACATGCAGGTCGGCGCGCGCAGCAACGACCGCGCCCGACGCCGCGCCCGCGCCACAGGCGAGATCGAGCACGCGCGCGCCGAGAGGGAGGAGAGCGGCGAACTGCGACCAGTGGCTCTGCATTGCATGGGTGATGTCGGGCGCGCCGCGCACGCATTGCATGCCGGAGGCGGGATCGCGCCAGAACGCCGACCATGCTTCGCGGATGCGCGTCCTGTCGTGATACATGGCGTCCCCAACACCGCTGCGCCATCATCGGCGAAGCAATGCGATCTCAACGCGCTTCGACTAGCGGCGCCAATGACATGAATGTGAGAGGACGCATTCGCGGTTCACATATTCGCGAACTAGCGGCGTGTGTGGGGATTGTTCTGGGCTTACAACGTCAATGACGAATTCGTGAAGCGAGAGCTGATGTCTTTGGCTCTCGCTTCACGGGATCGTTATACTTACTTCGCAGCGACCGTCTGCGGCGAATGGGCGAGGGCGGTGACGATATCCTGCGTCATCACCGGCACCGCGGCCTTCACGCCGTCGAGGCACTTGCCAACATTGGCCTTCAACGCGTCATAGTCCAGCAGATCGTAGGTGGATTCACCTTTGATATGGAACGCGTCCGGCTTCGCTGTGGCATCGTCCAGAACGAACGTCTTGTGCATCACCACCGAATGATCGGACGTGCGGAACAACTGCACGTTCATGGTCACGACCGGGCGGAAATGCGAGTCGTCACTCGAGTTCACATTGGTGCACACCGCCGACGCCATCACATCCAGCACCAGATCGGTCTGGTCTTTGATGGTGTCGTAATTCGCCGGGAATTTGTACGACGAGGCATCGTGCGCGAAAGCAATCGTGCTGGCGTCATAGCCGGCGCTCTTCAACGACGTGACCATCGATGTCTCTATGGCGTCGCCAAGCTTGTAGTGCTCTTCTTCCACCTTCTTGGCCATCGGCTCGGTGGTTTCGCGCGCGATCTCGGCCGAGATGCCGCCGGCTACACCGCCCGCAATCGCCGCGCCGAGCACGCCGGCAAACGGAATTGCCGCCGCCGCCGCCATCGCCTGCTGCGCTTCGGCCTGGCGCTTGGTGAAGACAGTGATCGCCACCGGATCCGCCGGACCGACCACCGCAACGCGATGAATGCCGGAAAGCTTCGTTTGATCGAGTTCTACGTCCTTCTGACCCGCACAGCCAGAGACGAGTACAGCCGCGCCGCAAAGCGCAGCGATTGTTTTGAGTGTCATGATATTTCCCCTTCGGCGGGAAACATCTATCAGGGGAATTCGCGCGCCGTAAAGCCTAGACGCGAGGCATTCTTAATTCGGACCCAGTCCAAACCAGAATATTGGCGCGCCGAACGAAACGATAGCGTACATTACATTTGTGACAGGTTTTCGAAACTCATCATGCGCAGACACAATGCTCTCGAACAGGAGCTCGGCATCGTCGAGCGGTTGGATCGGCCGAGACGACCACGACGGTTGCCGGGCGTTCGATGTGCTCGTCCCGCTCGGCCCTGCGCGTTTATGAAACGCGGCCATTGACCTTAGATTGCGTAAAAATTGTTTTCTCGCCGTACATTGGAGGCCCGTCCATGGGTAGCAAGTTCGAAGCCCCGTTCACTCATTTATTCCGCGAGCAGGATAGAGTCTCCCAGCTAATGCGCGACGCACTGGACAGCCCGACGATGCGGCTGATGCGTGAGCAAGACAAAATCTCCCAGCTGATGCGTGACGCATTGGACAGTCCGGCGATGCGCTTGATGCGTGAGCAAGACAAGGTCTCTCAGTTGATGCGCGATGCGCTGGACAGCCCGACGATGCGGCTAATGCGCGAGCAAGACAAAATCTCCCAGCTGATGCGTGACGCATTGGACAGTCCGGCGATGCGCTTGATGCGTGAGCAAGACAAGGTCTCTCAGTTGATGCGCGATGCGCTGGACAGCCCGACGATGCGGCTGATGCGTGAGCAAGACAAAGTCTCTCGGTTGATGCGCGACGCGCTGAACAGTCCGACAATGCGGCTGATGCGTGAGAGCGCCACGACGTCCAAGCTTATACGCGATATGACGCATCTATTTCCGACGGAGATGCAATCGCTGAACTCTGGCATTGAAGCCGTTGTTGAAGCTGCCGCAGGCGAGAACCTTCAAGTCAGACTTGCTGAAGAGGTGCTCGTCGGGATCTTTGATCATCTGCTTACAATGCTCCGACAGGCGCGCTCCATGTTAGAGCTGCGAAAGGTTTGGAAACTAGCGGAACTCCTTATTCCGCTTGTCTTTGCTTGGTATCTTGCGCTCGCCAGTGACCAGCACACTACGGAAGTGGGTGAAGAGATTCGTCGGGAACTGAAAGACCAGAAGCAGCAGACTGACGCTGCTCTGGCGAGGGAGCGCGCAGATCGTAACCAGCATCAGAATAACGTGGAGCGAAAACTGGACGAGCTTCTAGCTTTAGCCCGCGAAAAGGAGAATGCGCTAAAACAGCGAACATTCTACCTAGTAAAGCGCCCTGTCGTGCTATGCGCCCTAAAGAAAATTTGCGGAGACAAGGTCGCGTATCTGGATCCCGGTGACGATGTCGAGCTTCTAGAGCGCGCGGGTAAGTGGATTTACGTTGAAGTCATCGTTGAAGATGGTCAGACAGTACGTGGCTGGGTTTTGAAGAAATATCTGCGGCGTGAGAGGTGAGAGGTGAGAGGTGAGAGGTTAGCTCATCTGCTCCTACTCCCAAACGTCTTCGGCGCGTTTGGTCTCGGCGCGCGGCGCATCTTGCCGCGCGAGGTTTTCTGATGCTTTGGCCCACGCGAGGGCGAAGCTTTGTCTTCGGCGCCGTCGCGGACGGCGGAGAGGAATGCATCGTCCACGGCGCGGTCGACCTCGCTCTGCCGGGCAAAGGGGTCGTCGGCGATGGTGAGTTCGACGGCTTGCAGGCGCTTGATCTCGTCGCGCAGGCGGCCGGCTTCCTCGAACTCGAGATCGCTGGCGGCGGCGCGCATGCGCTTTTCGAGATCGGCGATGTGCGCCTTCATGTTATGGCCGATGAATTCCTTGCCTTCCTCGGCAAGGCCGGTGTCCACCATCACGTGATCGCGCTCGTACATCGAGCCCATGATGTCGGCAATGTTCTTCTTCACGCTTTGCGGCGTGATGCCGTTGGCTTCGTTGTAGGCCTTCTGCTTCTCGCGGCGGCGCGTGGTTTCCGCCATCGCGCGCTCCATCGAGCCGGTGATGTGATCGGCATAGAGAATGACCTTGCCGTCCACGTTGCGCGCGGCGCGGCCGATGGTCTGGATCAGCGACGTCTCGCTGCGCAGGAAGCCTTCCTTGTCCGCGTCGAGAATGGCGACCAGCGCGCATTCCGGAATGTCGAGACCTTCGCGCAGAAGATTGATGCCGATCAGCACATCGAACGCGCCGAGGCGCAGATCGCGGATGATCTCGATGCGTTCGAGTGTCTCGACGTCCGAGTGCATGTAGCGCACGCGAATGCCCTGTTCGTGCATGTATTCGGTGAGGTCTTCCGCCATCTTCTTGGTCAGCGTGGTGACGAGAACGCGATAGCCCTTCTTAGCTATCGCGTGACATTCGGAGATGAGATCGTCAACTTGCGACTCCACCGGTCGAATTTCGACCGGTGGATCAATAAGTCCCGTCGGGCGAATGACCTGCTCCGCGAACACGCCGTCGGTGCGCTCCATCTCCCACGGGCCGGGTGTCGCGGAGACATAAACCGACTGCGGCCGCATCGCGTCCCACTCTTCGAATTTGAGGGGGCGGTTGTCGATGCAACTCGGCAAACGGAATCCGTATTCAGACAGCGTCGCCTTGCGGCGATAGTCGCCGCGATACATGCCGCCGATCTGCGGCACGCTGACATGACTCTCGTCCGCAAACACCAATGCGTCTTCCGGCAGGTATTCGAACAGGGTCGGCGGCGGCTCACCCGGTTTGCGGCCTGTCAGCCAGCGCGAATAGTTCTCGATGCCGGCGCACGATCCCGTCGCCTCGATCATCTCCATGTCGAAGGTCGTGCGCTGTTCGAGGCGTTGGGCTTCAAGAAGTTTTCCGTTCTTGCGGAAATCGTCGAGACGCAGGCGCAGCTCTTCTTTGATGCCTTTCATTGCCTGCTGCAGCGTCGGACGCGGCGTCACATAGTGCGAGTTCGCATAGACCTTGATCGAGTCCAGCATCCCCATCTTCTTGCCGGTCAACGGATCGAACTCGACAATCGAGTCCACCACATCGCCGAACAGCTCGACGCGCCACGCGCGGTCCTCCAAATGCGCTGGGAAGATATCGATGACATCGCCGCGCACGCGGAAGGCGCCGCGGGTGAAGTTGTCGTCGTTGCGGCGGTATTGCAGCGCGACGAGGTTCGCAATCGCCGCCTGCCGGTCAACCTTGTGCCCGCGCATCATCGACACCGCGGTGCCGGAATAAGTCTCGACCGCGCCGATACCGTAGATGCACGAGACCGACGCCACGATGATGACGTCGTCGCGCTCCAGGATCGCGCGCGTCGCCGAATGGCGCATGCGGTCGATCTCCTCGTTCACCGAGGAGTCTTTCTCGATATAGGTGTCGCTGCGCGGAATGTAGGCTTCCGGCTGGTAGTAGTCGTAATAGGAGACGAAATACTCGACCGCGTTGTGCGGGAAGAAGCCTTTCATCTCGGCGTAGAGCTGCGCGGCGAGCGTCTTGTTCGGCGCGAGGATGAGGGCGGGGCGCTGCACCGCCTCGATCACCTTCGCCATCGTGAAGGTCTTGCCCGAGCCGGTGACGCCGAGGAGGACCTGATCGCGCTCGTCACTGCGCACGCCCTCGACCAGTTCTTTGATCGCGGTCGGCTGATCGCCGGCCGGTTCGTATTCGCTGACCAGCGTGAACTTGATGCCGCCTTCAGATTTCTCCGGACGCACGGGACGATGCGGCACGAAGCCCGCAAGTTCTGCGCCCGTCGCGCCATGCAGCGGCAGATTGCCGATGGGCGCGATCAGCGAGTCATTGTTCTCCGGCGGACCGGGATCGTAGGCCGTGCCCGCGGGCTCGACCGCGACCTTGTCCACCGCTGCGCGGAATTTCGCCGCGTTCTCGGACAGGCCTTTGCGCCCGCGTTTGGGAACCATGCCGTTGTTGTGCGCCATGCCGCCAATATAAGGAGTCGCCCCCGCTTTTGCAGCCCGCCTCCTGCCAGACTGCTGACATGGCGGTGTCAGGAGGGGTGATGATAGGCGCTTCCGTGGTTCGGTACGGCCAATGCCGAAGCGCTTCTTGCAGCGTGCGGGATGTCCGTTTCCATCCGCAGAACTGTGCTGCGTGCATTACTTGCTGATCTTGAAAACGGTTCCGTGGCTGCGGGGATGCCTGCCGCCGCCGCCCTGATACGTCGTGCCATACCAATAGACGCCGTCCGTGACCAAGCGCGAGTCAGGGTGAATTCCGTCAGAATGTGAAAACGTGTGCAGCGTGTGTTCCTCTCCATTGGGAGCGAGGCGGAAAACGGTGCCAGGACTCCCTCGGCTGCCGGAAGTGTTGCCGAACAAATTTCCACGCGAGTCCATCCTCAACCCGCCCTCCGGATAGAAGCTGTCAGCGCCCCCCGAAAAGGCGTAGAGAATTTTGAAACTGCCGTTCGTTGCGAGCTTGTAGATGACCCCGCAGCCTACAGGGCAACTCTGGCTGAGATTTCCTCCTTCTATAGTAGTCCCGTAGAGATTACCCGCCTTGTCCAAGAGAGGGGGGTTATCCGGAAAAAAGCCGCCCCCAGCCCCATCGAAAGAATGCAGGACGGTTTCTGTGCCATCCGATGCGATTTTGAAGATGGTCCCACAGCCGCCAGTGCAGTTGTCGCCGCTAACGCTGCCACCTTCAGGCGTAGTCCCATAAAGATTGCCTTGGTCATCTCTTGTAAGCCCGGAAAAAGGCCCCCAGCCGTCCGGCATTCCGTGAAATGCGTGCAACACAGTTTCCGTCCCATCCGGAGCGAGTTTGAAGACGACCCCGCAACCATATGGCGGAAAGCAATTTAGATCGCCGCCACCCCCAGCTGTTCCATAAAGATTTCCAGAATCGTCAGGAATCAATCGAACGTTTTGAGGATAAGCTCCGTCGGTTTCGTCGGCGAATTGATGTAGCAGCGTCAGTTTACCCTTGGGCGAAAGTTTGAAGACGACTCCATAATTGTGCGAGCCACCGGACTCCGTTGTGCCGTATAGATTTCCCGCCGAGTCGCGGAAAAGACTGCCGGTCGGGTACGTACCTTCCCCCTGGTACTCGAATATGTGCAGCGTTGTCTTTTCGCCCGTCGACGAAATCTCAAAAACCGTGCCGCAGCCAATGCCACCGCCACAAGCCATGTTTCCGCCTTGGGACGTAACGCCATAAAGGTTGCCATCGTCGCCCTGAATGACTCCCTGAGGATATGCACCATCGGTCCCACCCAGAAAGCGATACAATGTCTGCTCCTGATGTCCCGCCAATACTGGCCAAGGCGAAAGGCAAGCCATCAGCATGAGAGCCGCAGGCAAAACTGATCTGAAATTTCGAGACACGGTTCGCCCTCGCTTTCCGCAGGCCGAATGGTAGCTACTTCAGATAGCTAGCAACAGGGGCGAATACGAGACGAAATACTCGACCGCATTGTTGGGGAAGAACTGCCGACGATATAAGGAGCCGCCCCAGCTTGCAGCCCGCCTCCTGCCAGACTGCTGACATGCCAGTGGCAGGAGCGAAAAAGCTCGTGCACTTTCAAAGTCGCCGAGATCCGATGAGTTGAAGCGCTCGCCCCCGGGGATTAGTCTACTTCCGGTTTATTCCGAGGCTTCTATGAACATCCGCTCATCCCTGATGACTGCCTTTGCCGCGATCCTGATCTCGCAAACGGCCCAGGCTGCCACCCTCATCCCGATCCCGCTCTATCCCAACAGCGTCGTGACCAGGGTGATTGGAATCAACAACAACAACGTCATCACCGGCGGATACGTGCTGCCCGGCAACTCAGAATCAGGCTTTTTCGGCACAATCGATGGCACCTATACGCCCTTTGATTTTCCCGGCAGTCACGAGGACGTGGAAGGGCGCTCTGTCAACAATTCAAATGCGATCGTTGCTTCTGTGAGTACCTCTGGCGTGATAACGGCGTTCGAGCGCTTCGCGGACGGCACGGAGAAATCGATCAAAGTCAGCGATTATCCGGTCGACTATTCTTTTGCTGGCGGGATCAACTCCAAAGGGACTTTTGTGGTTGAGTCTTTCACTGACGGTGTCAAGTACAGCTGCTACGGCAAGAATGCGCGATGCAAGAGCGATCTGCTCATCTTCGGGAATTCCTATTCCAATCCCAGAGGTATTAACGACCATGGCACCGTGGTCGGATTCAACGGAGCGCAGGGATGGGTTATCTATAATGGGGTCAGCGCTTGGGTGAATTACCCCGGCGCGAAATACACATATCTGGGCGCCGTCAATAATAAGAACATCGCGACCGGCGTGTGGACGGAACAAGACAATATTACGAGTCATCCTTTTCTGTACGACATCAAGTCTGCCGAGTTTCAGGACTTCAAACTTCCGGGTTTGCACAACACCTTCGTGGTCGGCATCAACGATGCCGGATTGGTATTGGTCAATTCAGACGAGGGGCCTTTCGTCTACTGCACCAAAAAGAAAACTTGCCCGAAACAAGGCATAGAAGTGCCGGACGGGAAGATCACAAAGGCGCAGCTCACCCATTCGCTTGGATCTCATGCAATTGGGCCCGATGAGAGCGGCAAGACCGAGGTCCGATCCCAGTAGCGCTGCGATCCCGGAACTCCTGCGTTCCAGCCATTGCGACAATGTAAGGAATTTCAACGGTCAACGCCGTGCCCAACCTGTGCTAAAAGGACGATGGCAGGCGTTGGGACGCATCGAATGAGACGAATACTCGGCATTGCAATCGTGGCGGGCGCACTCGGTGCGGCCGGGCCTGCGCTCGCGCAGATGGGCTCGGGCGGCGGCAGCTATGACGACTACACCGGCGGCATGGCCAATCACGGCACTTACGATCCGCGCATGCATGAATCGAAAGTGTGGAACGATCCGGAGCAGATTGCCGAGGATTATCGCCGCAAGGGACAATGCGATAAGGCGATCCCGATCTTCCGCAATCTCGCCGACAGCGCCGACGGTTATGAAATCTCGCAATACAATCTCGGTCTGTGCCTGCTCGATCTCGCAGCCGCCGATCCGCAGCATCCCGCCGCGCAGCGCAAAGAAGGCGCGGATTACATCCTGATGGCGGCGAATTCCGGTTTCGGACGCGCACAGGCCGCGGCGGTCGGTTTGTATCTCGACGGCACCGGCGTCGATGCCGATCCGGTTGAAGCCGGGAAGTGGGCCTTCGTCTATCACGATAACGGCATGCGTCTCGCGCTCAGCCTTCCCGATCTTCCGCCTGCGGTGATGGCGCGACTGAACGCGGCGCTCACGGGTACCAAGCGCACGGAAGCACATGCGCGTGCGAATTCCTGGACGCCAACAACCGAAGCCGATCGTTAATCGAGAGCATCCACGAGGACGTCGCCATGAAAGTGTTTGTGTGTGCCGCTGCTCTGGCGCTGATCGTTGCAAGCTTCGCCGTTCCTGCGCAGGCGCAATATCGCGGCGGCACGCCGAACGGTAACGGCAGCAGGGAGCAGAGCTACGGCTCGCCGCATGAGATGCCGCAGGACGAAGTCGCCCATCCCCGCAGCCGGGACGCGGGATCGAAAGCCGAAGAGCTACGTCTCAAGGGCCATTGCGATCAGGCGATTCCGCTTTTGCGTGGTCTGGTGGACAGCGACGGATCGGAGATCGCGGAGTTCAATCTCGGTCTTTGCCTTCTCGATGTCGCCGCGACCGACACACAACACGCCGCCGATCTGAAGAAAGAAGCCACGGAGTGGATCGTGGCGGCAGCGGATACCGGATTGGCACGCGCGCAGTCGCGCGCAGTATCGCTTCTTCTCGATACCGATCCCGTTGAAGCGCAGAAGTGGGCGATCCTCTATCGCGGCAACCCGACGCGTTACAATTTTGGACTTCCGGATTTGCCCGATGACGTGACCACGCGTCTCGACAAGGCGCTAACCGGGCCGCAAAAGGTGGAAGCACGCAAACGTGCGAATGCCTGGATGCCGAAGACCGCCGCGATGGAAGAATAGCGGCGCGCTATTCGGAATTTACAATACCAGATGACCGAAGCTTCATTCCGCGCCACGTTGACAATCGCGGAACTCGGTGCCAATTTTTTGGCATGGCAGCACGCAGACCCGGCCGTGGACGCAAAGAGCCTCCCAAGGATGGCTTCAGCCGCCGTGAACGCGAGATCATGGATGCGCTCTACAAACTCGGCAAAGCATCCGCCGCGCAGATCCTCGAACAGATTCAAAATCCCCCGACCTACACCGCGATCCGCACGCATCTGACCATTCTGGAAAAGAAGGGCCACGTGCGTCACGAGACAGACGGCGCGCGCTACATCTATGAGCCGCTGGTCGGGCGCGAGCAGATGGGCCGCCGCGCGATCGAAACGGTGCTCACCACATTCTACGGAAATTCGGTCGAGAACGTCGTTGCGGCGCTGCTCGACCAGGAAGACGTCGCGCCCGACGTTCTCGACCGTCTGGCGAAGATGATCGACAAGGCGAGGGAGGAAGGACGATGAGCAGCCTGTTTGCCATTCGCGCACTTCTGTTCGCAGGCGAGTGTTTCAGCGCATCGGTGTTGTTGCTGTCGCTGGCCTGGATCGCATCGCTGTTTCTGAAGACCGCGAGCATGCGCCACTTTGCCTGGCTGACGGCGTTCGGCGTGCTGCTGGTGTTGCCGGTTGTCGCGATCGTCGTGCCCGCGGGCATCGCCATCGAGCGCAAGATCGAGAAGCCCGCGCCGGTTCCGGTCTATGTCGAATATACGGAGGTCGCGCCGGCGACAGTCTCTGACGTCACCGCGCCCGAACCCGTGCCGACCTATGCGCCGGCGCCGAAGCCATCCTGGTATTCCGAACCGCGCAATCTCGCGCTCGTTCTGTTTGCGCTCTGGGCCTTTGGCTTCGTGTTCGCGATGATGCGCTTCACGACGGCGATGCTGGGTTTGCAGCTTCTGCGTCACCGCAGCCGCCCGCACACGCTCGCGTCAGAAGACCTCCCGTGTGTTGAAGCCGCGGGCCGTGAATGCGAATTGCGGCTGTCGCTTCGCGAAGACGGCCCAATTGCGTGGGGCTTTTTCCAGCCCGTCATTCTGCTGCCGAAGAACTCGCTCACCTGGCCGCGCGCGCGCTTGCAGGCTGTGCTGCTGCATGAGCTTGCGCATATCCGCCGCCGCGATTGCCTGACCCAGATGCTCTCGCTTCTTGCCTGCGCCGTGTACTGGCCCAATCCGCTGATGTGGATCGGCGCGCGGGCGCTGCGCGCGGAAGCGGAGATTTCCGCCGACGATGCGGTGCTGGCATCCGGCGTGAAGCAGTCCACCTATGCCGGCGAGCTAGTGCAGCTTGCGTCCGAATTCCGCGGACGCCGTGCACTGCCGGTCGTCGCGATGGCTGCACCGACATCACTGGAAGCGCGCGTGAAATCCGTTCTTGCGCCGAACAAATTGCGAAAGGGAGTAACACCGATGGATGCGTTGAAGGTTGCGTTGCTGGGCGCCGTCGCCACAGCAGCATTGGCGCTCGTGCGCCCGGATGTCGTCGAAGCGCAGGACGTTCCCGCGCCGCCGCCTCCGCCGGTCGCAGCGCCTGCCGAGTTGCCGCCGGTCGATGCCGCGCCGGCCATTCCCGCACCGCCCGCACCTCCGGCACCGCCCGCGGCACATCATCAGCATCATGTCCATGTAGCGCAGAATGTCGAAGCTGCTACGGACACGCCTGACGTGCCCGCTGCGCCGCCAGCTCCGCCTGCGCCACCGGCCGTGCATGCCGTAGCCCCACTGCCGCCGCTTCCGCCCATGGCCGCCAATGATGCGGATGACGAAGATGCGAACGATGACGCGGACGACGATAACGACGCCGACAATGATAACGACAGCGATGACGGCGACGCGATGGTCAACGTCAGCGGCAACAAGATCGTGAGCGTCCGCAAGTGGCGCGATAAGGACGGCCATGTGCATGTGAGCCGCTCCGTCCGTTTCACGCCTGCCGACAAGGCCGAGATCGCGCATGCCCGCGATGAGGCCCGCCGTGCTGCCGTCGAGATCCGTCGCATTCAGCCCGAGATTCAAAAGGCGCTCGCCGACGCCAAGATCGATGAGAAGGTTGCGCTCGCGATGCGTGATGTCGAGCCGCGCGTCCGCGCCGAGATCGATCGCGCCATGGCGGAAGCTCGGCCCGAGATCCGCCGCGCCATCGCCGAAGCACATATCAGCGAGCGCGTGGCCAAGGCCCTGCGCGAGGCGCAGCCGAAGATCGACGCCGCGATGCGCAGTGCGGAACGTGCCCAGCGCCGCATCGAGATCAAACGCATCGAACGCCATGTCGATGACGAAGGACCTTCTGTCGAGGAGGGCGACAACGGCGCCGAACACTGAGTTATGTTCTAGCCGTTGGCGATGCGGCTGTCGGAGGGTGCCTTGGCACGCTCCGACAGGCCGTAAATCTCTGTGAGTTCCCTTGTTAATCTTCCTTCTGTGCAGGAGTGCTGTGGCAACGCGCCACGAACCTCTTGTTGGTTTCCCGTTTAGGGCAGGATAGTCTTCTCCCTCAATCGAAGGGGGAATTCTATGAAGTACACACTGCTCGCCGCCGCACTCGCGGCCGGCGCGATGAGCCTTGGCGGCTGCGCGACAATCACGGAAGGCAAAACGAGTACCGTGGCCGTGACATCCGTTCCTATCGACGGTGCGAAATGCAGTCTCAAGAACGCCGTGGGCGAATGGTTCGTGACCACGCCGGGCTCTATCGAGGTCCACAAGAGCAAGACCAATCTCGAGGTCAACTGCACGCATGACGGCTATCAGGATGCGCACACGAGCATGCCGGCGAGCTTTCAGAACATGACGGCCGGCAACATGGTCCTTGGTGGCCTGATCGGTGTCGGCGTCGATGCGGCCAGTGGTGCGATGTATAAGTACGACAAATCGGTTGAGGTCACGCTGATGCCGTCTGCTGCTGCTGCTGCGCCGATGGCAGCCGCGCCGGTTGCCATGCCGGCTCCTGCTGCGGCGCCGGCCGCTGCTCCTGCGCCGTCGAAGCCGTCGTCCTGAACGCCGACTTAGTCATGAATGTTTCGGCTGTCGGAGGGTGCCTCGGCACGCTCCGACAGGCCGTAGTCACGCATGACGTTCGCCACGCGCAGGCGATAATCGCGCAAGACACCGTTCCGGCCTTCTGACTGCGCGCTGCGATGCGCCTCCATATTCCGCCACGCGGCAACCGGAGCTTCGTCGCGCCAGAACGACAGCGAGAGAAGCTTCTCCGGCTCGCTGAGGCTTACGAAGCGCTCGATGGAGAGGAAGCCATCGATGCTGTCGAGCAACGGGCGCAATTCCGCGGCGATATCGAGATAGCGGTCGCGGTCCGCCGGCCACACCTCGAAGATGACCGCAATCATGCCGTGACCTGTTTCAGGAACGTCCGCTCCTCTTTCAGGATGATCTTCTCGCGCTGCGCGAAATCGAAATTCGCGACACTTTTGGGATCGTTGCGCAGGCAGGCGCGATAGTTCTCATAGGCGGCGAGGCTGTCGAACCCAATTAGGGCGTGCGCTTCGTAATTCGTCCCCTCATGGGGCAGAAAATAGCCGATCAACCCACCGCCGCAGGCCGGGATCAGGGTGAGCCAGTTCCTAGCATAGGTTTCGAACTCCGCGCGCTTGAACGGGTCGATCTCATAGCGGATGTGGCAGACGACATTCATGCTTCCATCTCCATCGAAGTGTCGGCGTCGATTAGCACTTGCGGCTACGAGGATGCTTCGGCGATGATCGAACTGTGAAAGACGGACCTTCCATCGCGCCGATTGCGGCGCTCGCCGGCGACCCCGCGCGCGCCAACATGCTGGCGGCGTTGCTCGGCGGCAAAGCGCTGACCGCCGGCGAACTCGCCAGCGAGGCGGGGATCACCGCACAGACGGCAAGTTCGCATCTCGCAAAGTTGGAAGAGGGCGGATTGATCGCGGGTGTCAAACAGGGCCGCCATCGCTACTTCAAACTCTCCGGCCACGACGTCGCCGACATGCTGGAAACGATGATGGGTGTCGCCCAGCGTGCCGGTCACACGCGCACGCGAACGGGTCCGAAAGCACCGGAACTGCGCAAGGCACGCGTCTGTTACGACCACCTCGCGGGCGAGATGGGCGTGGCGCTGTTCGACGGCCTGGTGAGCGCGCGTGTGATCGCCGGCGGTGACGAACCGCGCCTGACGCGCCGCGGCGAAGCGTTCATGCGCGACTTCGGCATCGATCTCGATGCACTCGCAGGCGAGCGCCGCCCGTTGTGCAAATCCTGTCTCGACTGGAGTCAGCGCCGTTCGCATCTCGCGGGCGGTCTCGGCGCCGCGATGCTCGCGCGCATCACCGATCTCAAATGGGCCCGCCGCGACCGCGCCAGCCGCGCGATCCACTTCTCCCCGGAAGGCGAACGCGCATTCCGCCGTTTACTGAGCCGGTAAAACTGCCTTTTTCCCAACATAAATCTTCTGTAATTGCCCCGCTGAGGCCGTCCAGCGGTCCCTTTAACCTGTTGGGGGAATAGATGAATCTGAAGAGTACGCTATTCGGCGGCGCGGCTTTGTGCGCGCTCGCAATCACCGCTCACGCTGCACCGGTTATCACCACCTTCGATCCGGCGGGCGCCAAGAACACGGTCTCGACCGGCATCGACAAGAACGGTGTTGTCTATGGCTACTGGCACGACGCGTCGTTCAAGCAGCACGGTTTCGTGCGCGCGGCCAACGGCACGATCACACCGTTCGATGCGCCAGGTGCGGTGAACACGTCTGCCTCAGGTGCCGACGACAAAGGCAACATGACCGGTGACTTCTATGACGGTCACCACAATCACGGCTATGTGCGCGCGGCCGACGGCACGATCACGCCCTTCGACGGCAAGGGCGACACCTTCTCCAATGCCACGGACGCAAAGGGCGGTACGGTCGGCTATTACCTCGACAAGGACAATCACTCCCACGGCTTTGTCCGCGCAAAGAACGGCAAGCTGAAGAAATTCGATCCGGACGGATCCAACAGCACGCAACCGACCAGCGTCAACGCGGCGGGCACGGTCGCGGGTTGGTTCTTCCTCAACGACGGCACTCATTTCACAAGCGGCTTCGTTCGTACCAAGGGCGGCACGATCATGACGTTTAATGTGGACGGTGCGGTCTTTACCTATGCATACGGCATCAACGCCGACGGTGTGATCGCGGGAACGTGGCAGGACGGCACTGGGGCGCAGCACGGTTATGTGCGTGACGTCGAAGGCACGATCAAGTCGTTCGACGTGAAGAATGCCAAGCACACCCATGTCGCCGCAATCAGCGCCAAGGGAACGATCATCGGCGATTACGTCGACACGTCGGACGTCAATCACGGCTTCATCCGCTCGGCCAAAGGCAAGATCACGACGTTCGATGTCGACGGCGCGACATTGACATTTCCCCAGGCGATCAATGGCAAGGACGTGATTGCTGGCGCGTATTACGACGCCGCGCCGCAACGCCACGGATTTATCCGCACGCCTTAATTCCAAAATGGCGAAGGCGCGGCTTCAGCTGCGCCTTCGTTTTACTTTCGCGATTTATAAGTCAGTGCCAGCGAAATGCAGTGGCGTAGGGCGTCTTCTGGAAGCTTCTTGCGGGTGTCCAGCAGGATCGCGCGGTTACCCTCATAGGTCAGGTCCGGATACAGATCGCGGAAGGTCGCGATCAGATCCGTCGTGCAGATGAAGTACATCGCCACACGCCTGGGATCGTTCTTCAGCGCGTCGATGCGGATCGTGCTGCCGCCTTTCGCGAGATACGCCGGCTGACCCCATTTGAGCGTCTCTTCGAGCGCGCCGACGCCGTCCATCTTCGCGGCGGTGCCGGTGATGATCTTGCGCAGCTTCAGCAACGCTGCGCGGACGGGCGGCGCATAGGCTGCAAGCGCCGCCTCGACCGGCTTGGGCAAGCCGGAGGGCGGCGCTTTGCGCGGGGCAGGGGTCTTCGTCTTCTTCACGCGGCTTTCTTCACCAGGTCCGGATAATAACGCTGCATCATCCGGTCGCGATAGGCGATCAGGTTCGCGTGCTTCTCCGCGGCCTTTCGCAGCGGTGTGTCGAAGAACGGCGTCAGCACACCGGCCACGAACGCAAACGCCGTCGCATCGGCACCGCAGGGCGTGTCGCCGAAGAGATAGGTCTTGCCGCCCAGCTGCGCCGCGAGCGCGTCGATCGAGCGCGTGGCAAGTTCGGCGATCTCCTCGTCGCGGTGACGGCCGAGGCCGTGGGCATCCAGCTTGCCGCGCGTGCGTTCGCGCACACCCGCCGCCACACCTTCCGGCGCGCCGTCGAAGAAATGCGACGGGCCTTTTTCCCAATTCTCATCGTCCAGCCAGCGCGTGTGTATCATTGCGAAATAGAGATGATCTTCCAGCATGCGCTCGATTGCCCAGGCCTGTGCGCGTTGTTCGTCGCTCAGTCCTTTGTCGAAATCGAAGCCATGCGCCTTTTCGATATGCGCGCGGATGAAGGTCGAATCGCCGACGCGGTGCGCGCCGACCTTGATGAACGGGATTTTGCCCTTCGGTGCGTCCGGCGGCGCCGCGCGCTCGAAGCGGTAGGGCACGCCAGCCATCTTCAATTGGACTTCGCTTTTCATGACAAATGGGCTCGGGTCTGGCAGGCCGAAGGCTGAGCCGAAGCCGTAAAATGTGAGCATTTTCAATTCCTCCTCAATCTGGAGGATGGTCTTACCGCCACGCTCCTGACAACATGGTGTCAGCAGCGTGACAGTAGGGTTTTGTTATGAGACGCGCCGACAGACTGTTTCGCATTATCCAGGTTCTCCGCCGCAAACGCAGGCCGGTAACCGCGCATGAAATCGCGGAGGAGCTGGAAGCATCCGCACGCACGATCTATCGCGATATTGCGCAACTGATGGCTGACCGCGTGCCGATCCGTGGCGAGGCGGGCATCGGCTATGTGCTCGAAGGCGGCTTCGACATGCCGCCGCTGATGCTGACCGCCGATGAGATCGAGGCCGCCATGCTCGGGGCGCAATGGGTGATGACGCGCGCCGATCCGGTGCTAACGCGCGCGGCCAACGATCTCATCGCGAAAATCGGTGTTGTCATACCTGAGCATTTGCGCCCGTTGCTGATGGAGCCGGCGCTGACGCCGCTCACCTCGCACAAGGGCCCGCTCGACACCATCGACATGGCGCGCGTGCGTACCTCGATCCGCACGCAGGGCAAGATCGCTTTGAATTATCGCGACGAAAGCATGCGCGAGTCGCGGCGCGTCATCTGGCCGATTGCTGTCAGTTATTGGGACGCCGTGCGTCTCATTGTGGCATGGTGCGAGTTGCGCAAGGGATTCCGCCATTTCCGCACCGATCGCGTGGTTTCCGCGGAATTCCTGGAAGCGCGCTATCCGACGCCGCGGCCAAGGCTGCGCGCGCAATGGAAAAAGGAAATGGAAGAGCAATGGACGCGCGAACTCGCGAGACGCGCGCGTTCGGCCGAGCCGTCGGCGCCGATGGTGGAATGAAGAACGCGGCGCGACTCTGGCGGTTCCTTAAAATCTGAATCGATTGCGTGTGCTTTGTGAGTCGCATCGCGAGGCAATGCGATTCTGTAACCGTGTCTTCATCACAACATTCCGCACATTTGCCACAGTGCGGCGTTGCGATGGCGCATCGAATTCTTATGTCGAGCGTTGTTCCCGCGAAGGGGCAGAAAATGAGAGTAACTGCCGTGAGAACGAATCTTATCAGCAACAAAAGCCGCCGGGGCGCGGACGATTTCAGCCCGGCAAACAGCGATATTCCCCAGGTGATAGGCGCACACGCCGATTTCCGCCGTGAGGACTATGTGTTTCAGCGCACCCAATCGATCGCGATGCGCGCGCTGGAATGGGAAAGCCGGATGAAGCCGATGCGCCCTTGGGCGCCGAACTTCATGGCCAACATCGCGTTCGAGATCTTCGCGTAAGGCGAAAGGCTACTCTTCTTTCTTGAGCATCGCCTCGACGTCGCCGGCGGCTTTCTTGGCTTTTGCCATGTCGGTTTCCGCGAGCGCTTCGCGGGCTTTGGCCGCGGCGGCTTCGAGAGCGGCCTTTTTCTTGGCGTCCGCCGTATCCGGGATCGCGCCCTTGCCCGATTGCGCGCAGGGGTTCATCTGCTTGGCGTCGAAGCCGTTGCCGCCGGGACCGACCAAACAATTGAGCGCGTGATGCAGATGCGCCTGAACCTCTCCCATGCTTGATGCGATCGCGGCATAGCCCGCATGTTCATCGGCATTGACGATCTCGGAATGCGCGTCGGCCAGAACGGCGGTCGGCATGATGAGGACGGTGGCTACGGCGGCGCCGAGAAGCAGGCTGCGCGATGTCATGGGCGTTTCTCCAAATATTGTTGTCATGTGATGGGAGCTTAGCACTCGCGCGCGCATGAAAAAACGGCCCGCACGAGAATGTGCGAGCCGTTCTTTACGCGATAAATCGCTTAGCGGATGGAGGCGAGTTCTGCCTGCAAACCGCGCGAGTCCGGATTGCGCGCGCTGCCCGAAAGGATGTCGCCGACCGAAACGCCACGGCCGTAATAGTCGTGATTCCAGTCGTGCAGCGGCTTCAGGCCCGAACCGTTGAACGTCAGGCCGCCATAGGCGCCGGTGCCCGAGGTCCACACGACGATGTCGCCGCCGCGGCCCGAGGTCGCGCCTTCCGCGCCGGAGCTGAGCGTCACGGCGGTGATGCCCGCGCCCGCGCCGATCTTGAAGTTGTCATGCTGGATGCCGCGCAACGCACGGTCGCTCATGATCAGCATCACGATCTCGGCCTTCTCCAGACCGATCTGAAGACCGAACGAGGCCGAACCCATCGCGTAGAACGCCGGCCCGCTCCAGCTGTTGCGGCCGGTGCGCTTCAGAAGCACGCCATTGCCGCCTTCCGCACCGAAGATGAAGCCACCCTTCACCAGGTTGGGAATGATCAGGATCGCCTTGGCGCGATGGACCATGTCTTCGGCGGCGCCGAAAGCCGGATCGCTTTTCATATGCGAAGCGACGCGTGTCGCCTTTTCGACAAGGCGGGTCTCGTCGGAGGCCTGTGCAGCCGAACCGGCGATGAGTGTCGCGGCGAAAGCCGCCGCGGCGAGGTATTTCGAAATATTCATGGATATCTCCTCTGGTGCGAATAGGCGCAGACTGCCTTCGCTGTCCGTCAAACGCGTGACGGGTGCGCGAAGTTCCCTGAGCCTACCACCTGAGAAGGAAGCGTCCCAACAGTGCGCCGAGCACGCCCATCGCGGATATGCCGAGCGTGTACCAGAGCGCCACGAAGGCGGCCGCGTTCTCATCGCAGTGCAGGGCATAGATGAACGCACCGGCGGCGCCGGCGAGAAGGCCCGCGGCCGCACCGGCGATCACCGGCCGTGTCGGCGCGGCTTTGCGCAGGCTCCAGAACACGCCTGCGAAAATCGGCAGCGAGAGAATGATGATCCGCCACGGGCAGACCTGATGCGACGAGCCCATCAGCATCGGCATGCGCGATTCCATCGGCGCCATCATCAGCTTCGTCGATGCAAAGACGGCAAGCAGCGCGAAGGGCAGGGCTTCGAAGATCATTTGCGCACGCGAGGATGCGCCGGGCCGTGACAGGCGTT
>Ga0207639_10000630_pt1 | contig 24296 bp, 30 predicted proteins | sample KBSCornC32_FD_184299 | JGI IMG/M metagenome (GOLD analysis project Ga0207639, IMG submission 184299) | Corn rhizosphere microbial communities from Kellogg Biological Station, Michigan, USA - KBS Corn C3-2 (SPAdes) (version 2) | ecosystem: Host-associated > Plants > Roots > Rhizosphere > Soil ...
ATGCGCCTTAGCGCTTCTCCCGCTTCGATCGGCTAGCATGAAAGAACCCCTCAACTTCCTCCTTCCAGGATCTAGGCTTGGGTATATCTGGCATCATCTCGGGAGGGAGGCCGATGGGGATGCCGAAATCTGGGTCGGGTTCGTATTTCATGCGGGCGGTTTGCCGGCGGGAATCCAACAAGGGAATAGCTGCGGGCGGGGTTGGCTACCCGCTTCGATCTTCTATCCCATCCGCTACACAATGCAGCGGGTACGCCGGGCTTAAAGGATCAGGCACCCGACTAGCCGCGTGTTCTATCCACGCCGCCGCAGCTATGTTGGTCGCGAGCCTAGGTCACAACCCGTATCAGGGGCCACCCGAAGGTGTTTTCCTTATGGCCGCCCTGGAAACAACGGTTTCGAACCCGCCGATCTCCAGACCTCCATTATAGGCTTCCCAGTGCTCATCGCCCTTGCATCCGGATGCTCAAGCGACGGGTGACACACACTTTCGAACAAGTGCTCGCGACCGCAACTCGCGTACCACTTCACCCCCTCCCCGTCAAGTTGCGTTCGGTAGAGGAAAGGAGTAAGGTGCAACCGCCCCCAGCTTTGCGGTCTAGGGTACCCGCCGAATAATCGCGCCAGAGGATTCTCACTCGTTAAATGAGAGGCTGGGGGAATAGGGTATCGACATGTTGGAAAAATCGTCCGACCAATAAGCTGCCGTGGGCATTCTGCTTGAGTCGTTACTTGCCTCGTGTCCACGGTAAATTAGGGAGCTGGGCAATCCGGGTGCGGCATCTTGTTCGCCTGCGCCCAGCGACAGAGACGAGCAATAGCGGCCCAACCTCTATCCCCCCAGCCCTCAACGTCGCTGCTGTACTGAGCCGCCGCCGTATCGTCTGTAACCGCCTCTACGGGCATCACAGGCTTTTTCTCGACGGCGAGGTCAGCAACCGGCGGGTTTAGCTTTGCCAGGGTTGGCGCGCACCCAACGGGCACAATTGAGAGCATGAGTAGCAGGGCCAGTCTCTCCCTTGGGAGCGGATTTGATCGCATCGGTTCGTTCCTGTTGGCTGTTCGAGATTGCTGCTGTGTCGTTGCCTCGTTCGATCGAGGCTTGATCCTTCGCCGCGTCGTTGCGCGCGGTGGCCTTGACGACGCTGGTAGTCGTGCTGGCATGATGACACGACACAACGGCGAAGATGAGCGCGAGAAGAGCGCACGCCGCCAATGCGGCGATGATGCGCGTTGCGGTCTTGTCGAGTCCGAACATCAGATCGTCTCCGTCGTTGTCGTGGCCGGCGTCGCCACCGCTGTGGTCGTGGTGGTCGTCACCGTGGGCGTGCTGTCATCGCCTCCGGTCGCGTCCAGCGAGAAGCCCAGCCCAGACGCCTTCACCGATCGCCGATTGATCGCTAGCCCCAGCGACATGAGGATGATCCCGATGATGGCGAGCAGCCCGTAGGCGATGTTCGCCAGCGGGTCCGGAACGTGCCAGGTCTGGAATATCCGGATGATCCACGCCAGCAAGGCGGTAAGGACCATGGCGCCACCGATCGACGCCGCGAGCGCAACGAAGGCGCGGAGATCGCGCGGGGGCCAGCCTGGGAGCGTCACCTTGCCCAGTCCCCGGTCTTTGCATGCAACCACGACAGAAACTGTCCGACCGTCTTGCCCTTCAGGATCGATGGGTTGGCTTTCGTGGCCGCCTCCCCGGCAATCAGGTCCGCGCGAGCCGTCACGTCCGCCTTGATCACTTGAGCCGCCATGCCAGCGCCGAAGAAGTGGGCAGCGTACAGTGACGCCTTGTTGATCGGGATACCCTTGGCCTTCAGGATCGCGACGTTCTTCGCAGTGAAGGTCTTTGCACGCTGCGTCTGTTCCTCTGGGCTCGGCCTTAGGCCGCCGAACGCGAGCGCCGGATTGTTGCCCCACTGGCCGCCCTCGCCGATCCATGTCGACTTGAGGAACTGGTAGAGCCCGGAGCCACTAGACGTTGGCGCCTTGATGTAGGGGCGGTTAGCGGACTCGATTTTCGCGAGCAGCGACCAGTAATCGGCCGGGATTGGATCCGCGTCGGTCATTTCCTCACCTCATCCATTTCGGTGCGGACCTCGCTCAAGGCCGCCTGCATCGCGTTGCGCATCTCTGGTGGGCCGTGGAACAACAGCACGCCCTCTAGGCGGTCAGCGCGAGCCGCCATGGCCGCGAGCTTGATCTCACACTCGGTCTTCTCGGTCGCGAGCGCTTCCTTGAGTTCGGCGATGCGAGGCTCGAAAAACAGCCGCCAGATGACAGCGCCCACGCCCATCCAGAATGCGGTCGCGGCAGCCCATGCCGCCATTGCGGCGCCCGCGATAAGGCCGCCATCCCCCCCATCCGTCACAGCGTTGCCATCACGCATGGGAGCCAACGATGCATCTCTTCCGCCACCTTCCTGATGGCTTTGCCGATCGGATGGAAATCCGCGCCAAGACCGATCGCTATAAGTTGAGCGCACGCCAGATAGAAAATAGCCCACCACCACGTTGTCGGATCGATGACACCCGCTACTTTGAGCGCGTCGATCGTCAGCATCGGGAAGAACAGGCCGGCGCAGATATGGCTTGCCAACCCCCGCGCTATCGGAATGCCTATCGCGAAAGCTGCAACATGAGCCCACAGTTGCGAAGTCGGCAAGTTGTAGCCGAGCCACAGCGCCGCGTAAGACCAGCCGACTACCGCCGACACTATCCATAACAGGCGTCCGAAGCTCGGCCTGCCGCACGCGATGAAAACGGATTCCGCCGCGATGCACATGAGCAGGATGCAGAGATAGAAGATATGAGGAGGCACACTATCACCTTGTCGGTAGCTTCGGCTGTGGAGGCGTCGGCGTGGGAGTAGGCGTAGGGGTTGGTGTGGGCGCCGGGCCAACTTGTCCGTCATCGGGCATGGCTATTCTCCTTGGTTGAGGGGCGGTGAGTCATTGCGTTCGATGAATCGGTCCATTTTGAGTCACAAATTCAATCAATGGATCGGGTTAGCCATGATATACGCGGGGCATGAGCAGAGCCGCGAAGATAGGACTTGCGATCTTTATCGCGAATGAAATTCGGGGAGTCGCCGTGGTTTCGGCAGTCGTGTGGGCTTGGATTGCGCACCGATGAAGCGCCGCGAATTACGCTTTTACATTCTACTTCTTGGCTCGATTATGCTTTTCTTCGCCGTGCTTAAAATATGGGTATGGCCAGACGCTTAGGCGGACATGGCGATTATCACCTGATAGTCACCACCTGGTGATCCGGCGTAGTTGATCGTCCCGGACTGAACCCCCGTTGATCCAGCAACGCCATATCGACACACGCCTGATGCGTTTGCATTCTGGTTGTGCACCGGGGTCGTTGACAGAGAGGTCGAAGTGGCATCGGTCGCCAGATAAGCGCTGCCGAGTAATATCAGCGCTGATCCGGCCGCAACTGATCCAGCCGTGGAGACAGTGCGGCTGGCTGCCCCAGTGCCCTGACGCGACCCGCCGGAGTCGATATATGTGTGTGTCCCTGGCAATAGGACGATGGAGGCAATCCCGTACCCGTTTCCGGAGAAGCCGAAGACTAAATTTCCGCGAGTGATATCGGCAGCGGCGAGCGTTCCGTAATATGATAGTCCGTTATAATTTGAGCCCTGCAAATTCTGGATGCCGGTATTCGCGCCAGACCATGTAAGGCCGTTTAGCGTGAAGCTATGCCCGACAGAGACAACAACCGTATCATTGGCTTTGGCGCCGGCCGGTAGGGGGACGGTGGCGGTGTTTGTCAGATTGACAAACACCGAACTTGCCGCGGGCACGTATGGACCAGCAACCCCCGCCGTAACAACGCTATCTATTCCAAGGCTTAGGCCGAGCATAATTTACACCTGTGGCGATGAGGGATCATGGCTGTATGGCCACGATTACTTGATAGTCGCCGTTCGGAAGGCCGGAGTAATCTACCGTGCCAGATTGAACGCCAGTAGTCGGCGCGATGCCGTATCGGCATATACCGGATGCATTTGCATTGGGATTATGCGCTACATCTGTCGTCAATGATGATGATGTCGCATCTGTCGCGGACACCGCACTGCCAAACAGCAGCAATTCAACGCCGGCAGACACCGATGCTAGCGTTGAAACCGTCCGACTTGATGAGCCGCTACTGCTTCGCGATCCACCCGAGGTTAAGTAGGTTCTCGGTCCCGGAAGGGCTACAAGCGTAACAATTCCATAGCCTGCGTTTTGAAAATGAAATCCGATAGAGCCGCGCGATAGGTCGCTTGCATCTACGGTGCCATAATAAGTCAGGCCATTGTACTGCGCTCCAGTTAGATTTAAAATGCCGACGTTAGAGCCGGTCCATGTCAGGCCATTAACTTGATAGCTATGCCCAATAGATATAACCAATGCGTCGTTGACCTGAGTGCCAGTAGGGAGAGGCACACTTACAGTGTCGCTTAGATTAACGAATACAGACGATGAGCCGAATGGTGGCCTTACAGAGGCCGCCGGATTCAGGCCAAGCATCCTGGTATGTGCGCCGCCCATCAGCTAATCCCGTCGCCGGTGAGCCGCCAAGCCGTAGATGTCACCTTAATTGCCGTAGCTGTTCCGTTCGCTACCAGCGACCGGCCACCAGTCGAGTCCGTCCAGCGCAGCGTGTCAGATGTAATCGCGATCGTGACATTACCGGCGCCGCTCTCGTTAACGAATGTGAGGATGGTTCCAATGGGATAGGGAACATTGGCGTTGCTATCGATCGTCCAGGTATGAGCGCTTCCAGACGTGTGATAGAGGTGCTTGCCGGCATCGGTCATGCTCGTCGTGTAATCGGCGTTCTGAAGGTTCTGCGGCGCTCCTAGGTACCCCGCTTCGGTTGTCGAAGGGGCAGTCGCCGGAGTAATATCTGCCCCGGCCCCGAAGTCCTGCTTTGCCGACCAGCTATTGGCGTGGGCGGTATCGAGAACGATTGTAATCGTGTCGGCGCCATCGTTGACTACGATGTTGATACCAGTTCCGCGCAACGCAGCGCCAATCGCATCGCGGGCATTCTCGTCGGTATACCCGCTCCCCCCGCTTGTGCTGGGAACGACGGGATCTACATCGAAATACGTTGCTGCGTCATCGGCGCTGTTGAGGACCACGCGATAATTTTGACCAACATCGAGGAACACCGGAGCGAACATGCCCGCGCTGTCCGACACCAATGGGTTTGAGCCGGCAATTAACCCAGCCCCATCGAGATAGAAGGTGGCAGGCGTCGTTGTCCCAGTCGCGTAGAAATACATCTTGGCGCCGTTGATCGGGTTGCCGTTCGCGTCCAATGCTCGGACAAGGGATAGCGGCCAGAGATTTGCCATTCATGGTACTCCGGTGGTATGATGCCGCTGATGGCGGTTTCAATATTTGGCGTGATGCTGGGACGCGCCTCGCGAGGCGCCCTAGTTCTGCGGGCTGAAGTCGTTGATAGTGGGCCGCGTCGAGAGGTAGCTGTTGCCCCTAGCAGCAACCCTGCCAACGCCGTTCGCAAAGGCGTTAGCCCGCTGGCCGGACAAAGCCTTAGCGGCCTTAGCAGCCTCCAGCGCATTGACGAAGTCATCAGGACGCGACGTGAAGAGAAGAGACGAAGCATTCTCGCGCGTGCGCTGTCCGGCTTTGCCTGCTCCATACCTCAAGGCATCTCCGGCGCTTCTGGCCGCCTTCCCGATCAAGCCCGTCTTGCCCCTGCTCGCGGCATCACCCCAACTGATAAGGTGATCGATAGCGCCAGTGTTACCCACATCCTCGGCAAGCCTGGCAGCGGTCGGTGATCCGCCGTTGACAGCCTGGTAGGTGCTAAACGCCCTTTGCTCCAATTCGAGCGAGTCAAGAAATGACTGCAACCCGCCTTGGCCGCCGAACACTCGTTCCAACGCCTTGCGCTTGGCCGGCGTCCCGATCAGCATCCGCACCTTGTTGGCGGCGTCTCCCCCTTTGTCGACGGCGTCAGCCATCGAAGATCGCAGACCAAGGGCATATTGGGCCAGTTCGGGAGGCCCCATGTTCTTAATGCGGTGATTTATTTCCGAAGCGGATTTTGTAAGCGCAGCCTGCCCGTCGATCATCGCCGAATTGAGGCTAGCCGGGCCAGCGTACGCAAGTCTCGCCGCCTTGTAGTCGGGATTTAGGCGGTCCATCTCGGTGAGCAGACTACTTTTCACGCCGTTGATTGCGCGCCCCGCCTCATCCAGACGAAGCTTACCGCTTGTCTGGTCGCGATAGCCTTCGATGATGTCATCAAGCCCGCGCTTCACATAGTCTAGCGTTTGTGTGCTGTAGGATGCTTTACGCTGGGGCGTTAGGTTGATCTGTAGCCCGGCCGCCCCGTCGTCGGCGATTGAGCCGATAGGATTCAAAGTTACGTTGCCTGCCGCGTCTAACGAAAAACCAAGCGCTTTGGGGTCGCGGCCTTCGTTCTGCGCTATGGTAAGGGCGCGGCGAAGTGCGTCTTTACCAGCGGGCGTTTCCAGTATCTTTTGCAGCTTCGGCGTGGCGATCGGAGGGTTCGCGTAAGCCTTTTCGTACAACGGAGACGCGGCCTGCTTAGCTTGCTGAATGAGTCTTTCTGACTCCGCAAGAACGTCGGTAGTCGGACCTAGATTGCCGGATATGGCATCCCTGATCCTGTCCCCCTGCCCCATTTGCCTATCCATGGTGGCCGACATCGCGATATCGCGGGCGGCACCGGGTTGGCGAGAAACAGACCCCGCAAGCGCGCGGGTGTTGTTTCCTAAATCTGCCAGCATTACCGGCACGCCGTTACCGATGCCATTCTGTAAAATGTCTGCGGCAACCGCCGGATCAATGTGATCTTCTGCGAGTTTCTGCGCTACCAACTTTGCGCCAGCCGCGTCTGCGCCAAACCCAAGGGTGCGGGCAAGTCCGCCGCCTAACGCCGCAACGCCGCCCGCGATCGGTCGGCCTATCGCACCGCCAACCGCCCCCGCGACACCGCCGCCCAATATATCCCTAGCTTCGCCACCCCACGTCGATGCGTTAGATTGGCCGGCACCAAAAGAGGCCCCCGCCAGGACATCGGGGATCGCGAGGCGTGCAGCATTGGCGATCGCGCTTTCGCCTTTCACAGCAGCCCCAGCGGCGCCAAACACCCTGTTGAGAGGTGATGCGACTGCGCCAGTGGCGTTCAGAGCAAGGGATTGCCCCGGATAAGCCTTGTCATCCGCAGCCGACTGGCCACGCTCAAGATCAAGATTGTGATAATATGCATCCGAGAGACTCTTGCCGCTCCAAATGCTGTCAACGTTCTTGCCGGCCAGCGCGTCGAGCGGCGCCACGGCATTGACGCCCGCCGTGATCTTGTCGAGCCAACCCATCGTGCCGCCGTTAGCGAACTCGCCAACACCAGCCTCAAGGCGATTGCGCGGGTCGATCTTGGGCGAAATGACGCCATCGCTAGCCACTGCGACCTTGTCTTTCTGGTCGGGATTGGCAGCGATGAACGTTGCGGCATTGTCTACACCCGGTAGGTTGTCGCGCTGGACGCTCTGGAGGTAGAGATGGATCGTGTGCGACGATGCACCGCGCTTCAGTAGCTCGTTGACCGTCTGCAACACTGGGTCGGGCGCGTCTTGAGGGGCAGAGGCGGCCGGCCCTTGCGAGCTGTCGAACTGATCGAACGGGTTCCCACCAGCGGACGCAGGAGTGCCTTGAGGGGTAGCCGTGGCATCGAACTGGTCGAAGGGGTTGCCCGCCATTCTACTTCCTCAAATACCACTTGGAGGCACCGCGACCGAACTTTTGGTCAAACGCGCTGGCCATGCCGGGATTCTGCTTGAGCAGAGCGACGGCTTCGTCGGGCGGCCGGCCGATACGTGAAATGTACCGGGTTTCGAACGACAGCTTGCTTGGGAAGTCGCTGCGGCCCGTCGAAGTCTCGTATTGCTGCTGTAGGCCCTTCAACTGCCCGACCATCAGCGCTTTCACCTGATAGATGGCGCCCGCGAGCTGCTCCGGCGACTGCGCTGAGTTGATGATTGCTGCCGCCTTCTCGCGATCGGCTACGCCACCACTAGATCCCACGATTGCCTTCGTGGTTTCGTCCATCACGAAGTTTTTGATTGCCTCGAAATTGGTGGGGATGGCGCTGCCGCCAGCGGTGCGGAAAGCGTTGGAGATCGCGTTGAACATCTGGACGTTGCCATTGCCAAGCGCCTGAGCGGCACCCTGGAGCTTGTCCAAGTGATCGACAGCGACGTTGAACGATCGGACGGCGTCGCCCTGCTTGCCGGTACCGAACGCCTTGGCTGCCGCTTGGCGCATTGGGAACTGTGTAGCATCGTATGACGGGTTCATCGTCTTAACGATCTGCATCGTCATCATGGCCTGCGGGGTCATGGCGGCACGGCCGGTCGGGGGTGCCATGTCATAATTGGCAATGCGCTCAGCCATCGATTGGAGCGCCGCCATCCCGCCGCTTTGACCACCGCCGCCGCCGGATTCCCCAGCGATGATCTTGCCGCGCACTTCTTCCCAGGGCTTGCCCTTGAGCGCCTGTGCTTCGTTGGCGCTGAGTGATGCCCAAACCTTGTTGAGCGGCGTTCCCTTGGCCTGGGCATCCGCATAGATGGCCGCGCCAAGCTTGTCTTGCACTTCAGGCGTGAACGGCTGATTGCGCCAGTCGGGGCCGAGAACCTGAGGGGCAATGCGTGCCAGCGTCTCGCCGGTGATCTGGTAGGCGCCCACCGCGCTCGATCCCAGCGTACCCCGGCTATCCTTACCGACGCCTGCGGCCTTGGTGTTCGGAATGAGCGTGGAACGCCCGAAGTCGTACACCTGCCCGACCGTCATCGAGGTTAGCGGCTGCGGAGGTTTGCCGTACTGGCCATTGCCGACGACAACGTTGTACGGGTCGCCGCCGCTGCCGGAACCGCCGCCGAAGCCGTCGTACACGACTTGGCCTGTCTGCGGATTGACGAGCGACTGACCGAACGGAGCGGCAACAGGCTTGTTGTATTCCAGCGTGTCGCGGCGCTTGGTTTCCTCAAGCTGGGCATAGCCAAGCTTGTTCTGATCCTGGGCGATCTGGACGCGCTGGCCCTCATAGCCAAGCTCGGTCTGCTTGTCGGCCTCATCGATCAAGGCCTTGGCGCCGATAGACTGCCCGATAATGCCGTTCAGGCCGTTGTCGGAAAAGTCGGCGCCTTGGATCATCTCAGGGGTGACACCGTGCGCAGCCAATTGCGGCAACGCGGCCAGCGCCACTTGCATGCGTTGACCCTGCGGCACATTCTTGAGCGCCACCGCTTCCGCCGCCAACGCGTCAGCCGATTCACCCAGCCGGTCGCGGCGCAGCTTGTCCATCTGACCCAGCGATTGGATCATCTGCGCCGTTTCCTGGGGATCGGCGAACTGCGCGAACTTGGCGATAGCGTCTGGCAGCGACATTTGCCCGGTCGACACGGCGCCCCCGATCGCCTGCGTAATCGGGTGATCAGGTTGAAGCATTGCTGTCGGGGACACCGTGCCGGGCTGCATATCGCCATTGGGGAGGGTTTGCGGGCCGATAGGAGACGGCCCAGGCGCGCCCTGAGGCATCGGCGTGCCAGGCTGGCCATTGGGGCCGGGCAGCGTCGCGAGCATCTGAGGGACGTTCGGGACAGTCGTAGCTTGCGGAGGAACCGCGCCAACCGCCGGAGAAGTGACAGGAGGCGGCGCAGTGATATTGCCATAGGACTTGAACACGTCCGATGCTGCCGCCCGCGCCTTGATTGCGCGCTGGTTGGCCTGCACCGCCATGAAGGCATTAGCCGCCTGAGGGTTGTATAGCGCAAGGTCGGTGATCGCCTGGGGATCGTCGGGATTGGCCCGCGCTCGCGCCAACGCATTGTCAGCCTGCTTCTGCAAGCCCATCTGGCGGCCGGCCTCGAAAGACTGCGCCACACCGGCCGAGAAGTTGGGCGAGGGCTGGAGATTGCCCCATTCGATCTCGGCCATTAATAGCCCCCCTGCTTCTTGTAGCTGGAGCTTTGCCCCGCAAACATGCCAAGCGCATTCGTCACGTTGCCGATGGCGCCGTTCCACGCATTGGCATTGGCAATCGCGCCGTTACCAATCGCAGCGGCAGCGTTGTTGTTGTTGTTGCTCACCTGATTGGCGTAGTTGGTGCCTACGCCAGCGATGGCGTTGCCGGCGCTCAACCCGACCGCCTGCTGGTTGCCGAGCTGGCCGAGATACTTGCCGAACTCGTCCGACGCGGTGCCCTGCGCCCAGCTATTGATGCCCTTCATGGCAGCGCCGGACTGGATCATCCCGCGCGCGGCATAGCCGGTGTTAAGGGCCTTCATGCCCTCGTTCATGCGGAACTGATAGCCGTCGCTGTTGAGGAACGTGTTGTACGCCTGTTGTGCGCTCGGGAGGTTGTCGTTTGCCCCGCCATTGGCACCGGGCAGGCCTAGCAGCGCGTTGTAGTAGTTGCTTGCCTGCGTGCCGTTGTTGACGAACGGCGACAGGGTGGCGCGGTTCTGGTTGTAGATGTCCTTTTGCAGGGCATTGTTCTGGTTAGCAGCGTTGGTCGCTGCCTGCGTCGCCTTGTTAGCGGCATGAGACGAGATCGCGGCACTGGCAACGCCGCCCACGGCAGCGACACCGGCTGCAATTGCTATTGCGGGCATTCGCATCTCCAATCGTACAAATCGTAAATCTGCGGGCCGATACCGAAGTCGACCGTCTGCGAACCGGCTGGCTGGAACCCCGCCGCCAGGGTGAAGCGTTTGACGTTCTCAGCTTCCGGGTGAACCCGCGTCCAAAGGTGGGTTGCACCGATCGCCTGCATGTAATCCCGGCCGGCACGGGCTAGCTGATATGCCCACTTGCCCCGACCTTCCGGCCTGACAAACGTGTGGATCTCATAGGTGCGCGGAGCGGTCCAAGTGCACGCGAACCCCCCATGCTCGCCCAACAGGAAATAATGGTCGGTATTCGCAACTGCTCCGGTAAGGTCGATCGGCTGGCTGGGGTCGCCACCAACATGCGGGCGAATTTCTGGGTGATTGACTAGTGCGTTGATCGTGTCGGCATCAAAGGACCGCTCGATCATAGCGGCTCCAATATTCCGCCGTTATTGTAGAACTTGTCCCCGCCGATCTGGATGGTCGGGAAGTTGAGAACGCCGCCCTGGATATCGTTAATCAGTTGGTTCGCCTGATCGGCCGCTGTCCCCGCCTGCGTTGCCGCGTCCAATGCTGTCGACGTGGCAGCCGACGCCTGGGCCGCAACGTCATAGGCGGTTTGGATCGCGATAACCGCCGATGCCAGCGCCGAATATGCGCTTTCTATCGCCTCGCAATGCTTCTGCCAGAAGCGTTGAAACTGGCCGCTGGGCCGGCCCATCTTATCCACGACGGGGAATGCAGAATTAAGCCGCTCCAGCCGCAAATGCAGGTCGCCAAGGTCTACCGAATAGGTGCGGCTGAGCGATGCAGCCTTTCCGGTCAAACCGAACATGCCGGTCATGGCTAACAGGCGCGGTGCCGTGCCCTGCCCGGTAAGACCGAAACTGCCTACATCGGCTGTAAGGCTCAACATTATACTATCTGAAGAATGCCGTTGCTAGAACTAAAGTCGATCGGATAGGATTCGCCAGACGCCAAAGTTACCGACGAGCCGTTGTCCCAATAACCGATAAGTTCCTTATTGGTCGCCGTATCATTATACAGCACGATGTAGCGAAAAGGCCCCATCGAACCGCCGGACGCGGTAAACGTCACGTCATTGCCTACCAGCTTGTAACTTCCGCTGCTTTGGGCTGACGATGTAATCGTGACAGTCTGACCGCCCGCAACATAGCCGTTGCCGGGGGTCAATTCGGTGATGTCCGACTTTTGCGTATTTGCCGCGCTTGGCGGCGTGATCGTCAGCATCACCTTGAGCGTGTCGGAGCCAAGGTTATGCACCTTCTCGGCCAGTGCCTCTACGAAGCTGTTGAACTTGTTGAACGATGCCATTAGCGGCTTCTCCCTCCAGCCATCTCGTTCGCTCGCACGCCGGACAGCGTCCAAGGGGTCGGGTCAGTAGTGCGGAACTCCATCAGCACGCCGGGCTCATCCAATTGTCCCAGGCGGCGCCAGATCGATCGCACGCGGTAGTCTCCCTGCCGGCCGATCGCGGCAGGCATCCAACCCCCGAAGCTCTTTCCGCCATCTCTCGACAGACGAAGCTCAACAATGGGGTCGGCTCCCTGCCCCGCTAGGCTTGGCGTCTGGCCGGGACTGATATCCACGTGCACGCTGTTGAGCGGAACGGGTGAGCCGGTCTTGTGAATGATCGCGCTGGCGATGCGTTCAATAGGATCTGTGTCGTCCACCAGCGCAGTCTGGTCGAGCGTCCAAATGATGCCCGTCGTGTCGTCGCCGGCATAGACAGTGCTGTCTATAATGCAGCCCAGATGCGCTCGCCAACCCGAGCGGTTCCAGGTCTTGAACTCCTGCCATTCGCTCGTTGCCGCGTCATAGGCGAACGTGCCATCGACCGTATTGACGCAGAGGAAATAGTGGCCGTTCCAGACGAAGGCCCAGATGTGGATATCGCCCGCGCTGGTTCGCTGTAGGCGTTCTTCGATGCCGTAATCCGAAATGCGGGTCGGGACTGCGTCACCGCGATAGACGATCTTGTCCTGACCAACCCAGGCGGCGGTATTGTCGAAATTGCAGATGGAGTCGCGATTGACCGCGCCCTTGTCGTACACCCTGCCTGAGATGCGCGAGAAGGGCAGGTTTCCGTCACCCGTCGCCTGAAAGAACTCGGTCGAGTTTTCGCCAAACATCCATAGTTCGTCACCAACAACGAGGATGCCGACGATATTGTCTGGCTTGCGCTCTGCGGAGGCGAATGAGAGGCTATCCCAGCTCGTTCCGTCCAGCACCGCAGACCAATAGAACTTCTCCGTCCCCGTCCGCGCTACGACGAACAAGCCGGCGAAATAGACAACGCTGTTTTCTCCCGCGTCATCTGGAAACGTAATGGTCGTCGTGGTTGTGCCGTCATAGCAGTACATGTCCGAGCCGGTCGCCACGAGCAATTGAAGCTCACTGGCGGCGAAGCTCACACGCGAGGACGCTGCAACGCTGCCGACCTCGCCGCCACTGCGATAGAGCTTCCCCCCGCTGACGGCAAAAACCTCGCCGTTGAACGTGCCGGGCTGCGCAAATAGCCCGTAGATCGGGGAGCCGCTTACCGTCGTGAACTGGACAAGCCCAGGCCGGCCGATCAGGCGCAGCGACTTGTCAGCACCCACCTCAAGATACTGGTTGACGAGCCGCGTTTCGGAGAACTGCCCCACATTTCTGCGGTAGGCGTTCACACCGAACGGGATATCCGTCATTAGAAGTAGCTCACCGGGCTCGGGTCTTGCGTTGACCCAAGCTTCATGGAGATCATGGTGCGATATTGGCTCGCCAGACGCGTCAGGGACTGCGTGAGGGGCATGTTGAAGTCACCGGATAGGTTGACGCCCAGACACGCCGCAAAGCCCCTGGGAGAACGCCACGCCAGCGGGCAAACGCTCTCAAATGCGAGATCGTTGAGCTTCACCCATGCGTCACGGTCCCAGATCCACGTATTGCGCCCGCTATCGTCCGATATCTCGATGACGGTAAGGTCGCGGGGCTTGCGATAATTGCCGTCCGAGCCAAGAACGGTAGAGGGAAGCAACACGGCGACGCCGGCATCTGCCACGACGCGATCAAGCTCCTTGGCCACATAGTCGGTCGGCCGGTAAACGTCATTGAGACGCCCGAACATGCCGGAATGTACCCAGCCGGTGAGCATGGATTGAAGCTGGTCAAGAGCGACTTGGGCATCCGCAGCCGATGGCGTTTCATTGCCACCGTAAGCGCCGATCAATTGCAGCGCAGAGGCGCCCATGTCGCGACAGGTCGCCATCAGTAGAGCGCCACGATGTCCGTTGCGGTCGTGCTTGTCGCTTTGACGGCGCGCACAGCGATCGGGACAATCTGCCCGTTGGCGAGGTTCTTCAGAACAACCGCTGATGCACCGCCAGCGGCATCTACTGCGACCACCGACACATTGCCGGCCGTGCCGATGAGCAGCCCACGGCAGCCATCGGGCAAATCAGCGCTGTCGCTTGGGGTAACGGCACGAAGGTTCGTTGCCGGACCCTGCCAGAGGTTGGGAGCCATAAGCTATCTCCAGATTGGGTGGGCGGGAGCCGAAACCCCCGCCCCGTTCGTTACGACGTGGTCGAATCTTCCACGACGTAGAGCAGGCACAGCGTAACCGTGCCGGCCGCTGCGGTTGCTGCGTTCGCCTGGGCAGTGCCCGTAATCAGCGTCTTCGCGGTGTACTGGTAGTCCAGACCGCCAACCGTCTGCTCAAGCGACAGCGTGCTCGCCTGGGCAACGGTCGAAGCCGAGAACAGACGAGCAGCCGAGCCCGCGTCACCGATGTTGAGGGTGATGGTGGGCGAGCCGTTGGTGTCCATGTCGGTTGCAGTGAGATAGCCACCGACAACACGCGCGCCCTTCGGCATATAGCCGAACTGGAGCGTGTCAGAGGTGGACGGCGCCGCAGTGCAGGTTACCGTCTGGCGGAACTCCTGCACATTGAAGCGCTGACCATGGACCGCGACCGGATTCTTGTTGGCCACGGCCGGAGACTGATAAGTCGCCATGTCGTTGTTTCCTTATGAAGAAAAAAGGGCGGGAGTTACCCCGCCCAATCAGGCTTAGGAGTCGGCCGCAGCGCCAACGAGGACGGTCACGATGCCGTTCTGAACGCCGTTGTAGGCGATCTTCTTGACACCGAGCAGCTCTTCAATGGCCACACCTGGACGGAAGCCATAGTCCTTGATGTAGTCAGTGCGCGGGGTCGGTTCCTGACCCCAGGCAATGGCCACCGAGCCCGAACCACACAGGAAGATCGGACGAACGTCAGCCGACGAACCACCGATGGCGTTGAAGCCGGCGGTAGCGCAGTAGTCGTCGATTTCCGGAACTTCGCGGTAAAGGACGCCGTCATAGAACAGGTCACCGTCCTGAAAGATCGGATTGTTCTTCCAGCCGTCATCCTCACGAGCGCGAGCCGACGTGTTAGCCGAGACCAGCGTGGTATCCGCCTTGAGGTCGCGGAACGTACGCGCGCCACAGAACGCAACGTAGAACTCGCGGCCGTTCATGCTGTCGACGCGCCACGGACGAATGCGCGGGTTTGCCGCCTTCGCCATGCGCTTCGCCAGGCCCATGATCGACACCGACGCCTTCATGCTCGACGTGACGTTGGCCGCCGCAGTCGAGAAGGTAGCATTGTAGTTCGACAGGGCGTTGCCGAACAGGATGCGATCCTGATTGGCAGCCGTCCAGGTGTTCTTGTTCGCTGCCGTGGCAACGTCGAAGTTCACGAGGTCGGTCGACGCTCCGGACGTGCCCACGACCACCGAGGCAAGCGCCTTGATGATGTCGTCGCGGACCTTCTCCGATTCCCAGACCTGCAACATGTCCTTGGCGGCATTGAGCAGGTTGATTTCGGTCTTGTAGCTGGTCGACTTGGGGACGCGAACCGCGTTACGACGCCAGTCGATCGACAGGGCGAAGTTGTAGTTGGTCAGCTCCTCCTCAGCACCGTCGAGAATTTCCGCGCCGGTGACGCCCGAGCCGGTCAGGCGACCGATGAACGGGATATTAATGGTCTTGCCTGCCTCTTCCTGAAGCTCGTAACGAGTCAGGATGATGCCGCCCTTGTTGAGGTCGGCGTTCGACATGTACGGCATGAACCGGGAATCGCGCACGTACTCCTGGAAGTACTTGGCGATCCACTTCTGCTTTTCTGATGCAGAAGCGAGTACGACTTCAGACATTGTCTAATTCCTATTGTCCGAAAACGGCCCCGTATGCGACGCCCGGACCTGCCGGGACGTGAGCCGCACCACCGCCGGCACTAGGTGCGGAGGCAATGGAGCGCGAAGGGATAGGGGCCTGCTCTTGTGGGGTAGCAGCGGCCACGGGGACGGCTGCCGGCTGTTGGGCTTCGGGTGTCTGTTGCGCGGCTTGCCACGCTAGAAACGCCTCGATTTTGGAGGGGTCGACGGAAGCACCCAGCTTTTCGAGCGCCTGTGAGCGCTGATACTGAGCAACCGCGAACCCATAGGGATTGCGTTGGGACAGGACTTGCTGATGGAAGGACGGGTCCTCGGCGAACCGCTTGACCGCCCAATCCTTGACCGCATCTACCGTCTCGTTGCCGAACTTCTCGCGCGTCATTTCTTCCGACATGTCGAGCTTGGCACTGAGTACGGCTTGCTGGGTCTGGTCTAACCTGAGATCGACATAGCCTTCATCGTCCGGTGACGGCGCAGGCTGTTGGAACTGCCGAAGCTGATCCTCCAGGGCCTTTGCCCGGTCACGTTCCGCCTTCAACTGGTCGCGCGTGTCCAGAACCGCAGCGAGAGGCACATAGCCCTCGGGGACGACTGGCTTAGCGGCCGGCTCGGGGCTGGGAATCGGCGCGGGCGCCGGCTCATTCACAACCTCGGGTGGCGTTTCGATCGGCGCAGCGTTGCCAGGGGCCTCGACTGCGGGCACGTCTTCAGGTCCGGCCGAAGCCGGGTTCAGAAAGTCCAAAGTATCCATTGTTCACCCTTGCCGCTATTGCGTCAGCGGCTCCACGATACGCCCGGTCAGCGGCGGCCTGTTTGTCTTTGCGTAAGACTTACGAAACGCCCTTTGAGGGAGGCGGCCCCTTATGCCGCTGCGACCTGGGGTGCAGCGGGTACCGGCAGAGGTGTTGCGGCCTCTAGCCCTGTCTGGAACATGTTGACGTGAGCCTCGTTTTCGAGAACTTTCGCCTTCACGTTGTTGAGAGTGGCAACCGACTGATCCACGGCGATCTGTGCCTGCGTCTCGGCTGCTGCCAATTGCTGTTGCTGCTGTTGCGCAGGGTCGGGCTGCTGCTGGGTCAGTTCTTCCAGCTTCTGGAGCAGATCCGCCTTGTTCGGCAGCGACGACATCTGAATGAGCAGCGGCAGCGGGATCTGCACCGCGTCGGCGCGGGCCAGGTCAACCAGCATCTGGAACTGCTCTTGCTGGAGCGATTGCGTGTTGGAGACGGTATCGAGGATGATATCCACGTCCATCTCAGCCAACTGGTTTTCGTAGCCCAGGATCACCTCTTGCGTTCCGACCATGGGCATACCCGTCTCCGGGTGCGGCACGATCGCGGGCACTTGGGCGACCTTGGGCTGGTTGATCCCGATATACTGAGGCGCATTCATGTCGTCGGTGACACGAACATAATCCTCAGACTTCCAGAATTGCTTGGCACGGGTCCAGCACGCCCGATAGACGCGCAACTCCCATTCCTCGATACCGCCCAGCACAACGGCTAGTTCGGTCATGCCGGCCTGTTGGCGCACCAACTGAGCCCGGCCCGACTGATCCTCGCCAGAGCGGCCCAGAACGGCGGGGTTCGGCCCCATGCGCTCAATCTCTGCCGTCGATATGCCGAGCAGGTTGAACTGGCCCGACGACATATCGGTTGTCTGGGACGGCTTGAAACCAAACGGGATCACACCGTCCGGCCGGGCAGCTTCCCTGCGAGCAACATCGGCAGACGCATCAAAGCCCTCAACATCGGTTTCGAGCTGCCGGCTGTTCAACAGGTGCAGCAGCTTGGCGCGGCGCTTGTTGATCTCATCCTGAGGCCCGCGCATGTCGCGCACGATGCCGTAACGGTTGTTCTCACGGTCGACAAAGCACGACTGCGCCACGATCGGGCAGACGGGGCGACCCTTGGGGTCCTTGTACGGCGATAGATCTGCCGAGATGATGCCGTTGCCGTAGAACGTGCAGCGATACCAGTTGGCGCCCTCGCGGTGATACATTTCCACCACCAGCACACGGCGCCGACGTGGATCGATCCACGTGATAGCGCTGTTGCCGGGGCGATCGGCGAACGTCATGCCCATCTGGGTCATGGCGGCGTCAACGCCTACCTGCACTTGCCCCTTTAGCTCGGGATGCGCTGCCTCCAGGTCGTCGGCGTACATCCACTTGGCAAATCCCATGTAGCGAGCGTCGCCGAAGTCCTGCCGCCTTGCGCGGGGATCGTAAAAGAACTCCTCCCAACGCCCCTGTACGATCTCAATGCGCCCATCCTCATTTGGCTCGACAATGACCGCGCACGTGCCTTGAACGAGGTAATTCTGGGCGGCATCGATACGGACGGCATGGAAGTTGCTCTCGTCTGCGATGAACCGCAGTACCTTGCTGGCAACGTCGCTCGATTGCTCATCGTCGGGGTTGCGAGCATAGGCCCTCGGGCTCGTCTTGCCTTGCTTGATGACACCCAGTGACCCCAGCACAGCAGGACGCACGCGGTTGAAGATGGCATCCGGCTGGCGGCGCTCCTGCAACACGCGGCGCTCGTCTGCCGTTAGCTGATATCCGTTGAAATAGTCGTCGTCCGTCTGGCTTTCGATGCGCGCTTGCTCGGTGATGGTCTGCGCCTCGGTGAACATGCGCTTATACTTGGCGAGGTCGGGCGCCTGCGTATCGCCGTTCTGCATCACCTGTGCGTTGTCGGGCTGCGATCCAGAGGCGGTCTGAGGCGCGTAGTTTGCCATTTAGATCTGCGCCACTTCTATGATCTCGACGCCCGGAAACATCTCAGTCCATGCGCGCGTAACATTAGGCCCCGGAGAATACAGCCGAAACTTGCCGTCCCAATGTGGATTGCGATCCGGCAGATCGCGCAGAAGGCGTGTGATGTCAGCGAGCTTCAGAGCGTTTTCCATCCGGTCCCGCCTCCTGTGCTGCTGCGTCTAAAGCTATCGTTCGGCACGTTGCGCGCCTTCTCTTCTGGACGCTTGCTCACCCTTCGCAGGGATTCCAGCGCGTACCGCAGAGCGTCGATCGTGTGATTGTTCTTATCCTCCAGAACCGGGAGCACTTCCTCGGTCAGGGGATCGGTCTTGTAACTGTAGAATGTCAGCTCATTGATGACGTTGACGCAACGTGGGTGGACAATGATGTCGAACGCCTTGAGAAACTCGATACCGTCTTCCAGCGAGCCAGGCCCCTTGATCGCCTCAACGATCCTGAAGCCCTTGCGCCTTACGTAGCTGATCGTCTCTGGTCGGGCGCTGTCTGCCCGTATCAGCCACTTTGCAGCGCCAGGAATGCCGGGAAAGTCCTTGGGGTTCTCCCAGCGCTTCGGCGTCTGCGTATCAGAGCCGGCGAACAGAGCGGGGATATGATCAATCTCGACCTGTGAGCCCCACGCCTCCTGATCGATGTAGAGCTTGCGCCCGTCAACGAACCCTCGAACCAACACGGTCGGGTCAGTGGCAAAGCCCCAATCGGCGCCAAACCTGAACTCGACACCGGCGGGCGTCTCAAACTCCTTGGTCGTCCAGTTGCGAAAGACCCGCGCTTCACTGTTGCGAGTGTAAGCACCAAGCCAGACGTGCGCGTATTTGTCAGGGTCGCGGCGCTGGTCCTCAATCATGTCATTCCGCAGTTCTTGCGGGAACCACGGATTGTCGGCCGCATTGACCTCAACGACGATCGCGTCAGTCGGCGCGCCATCACCCCTTAGCAACACGTCAACCGGATCGGTCGGCTTGTTCGGGTTCCACGTGAACCACAGTTCAGAGCCGGGCGATCGGATTGTCGGCCTGAGTAGATCCAATGAGCGCTGCGAAAGCGATTGGGCTTCCTCAACCCATGCGATGTCGAATGCCTCAAGCGACTTGATGCTGTCGGCGGTGTGGTTCTGCATCCCCTGGAAAATGATCAACCCGCCCCCCGGCGTTTCGATCTCGGCATCCAGTATCTTGAAGTTCTCGCTCACTCCGAGCGCTCGTATCTTGTCCTCAACGAGCAGCTTGACCGAGTTCTTCAGGCTTCGCTGAACCTCACGAACACAGACAGCGCGAGTGCCAGGATGAAGCACACAGCGCTCGACGAGCATCTCAGCGAAGAAGTGCGACTTGCCCGAGCCGCGACCACCATGCGCGCCTTTGTATCGAGCCTGCTTTAGGAACGGGAGGAACTTACGTGGCGTCTGTATTTCGAGGATCGATGACAACGCGCCGAACCTCCTGCACCTGAACGGGGCCGCCGCCTGGGGCGCTGATCTCTTGCCCCTTCACTTCGCGCCAATCGTCTGGGAAGCGAGCGGCCATCGAGCGCGACCACACCGAAGCGTTGAAGCCACTCTTATCCATTCCGTCTTGGCCCGCATCTTCCCACCAGCGCTGCGCCAATTGCTTCGCACGCGTCATGGCGTCCAGAAACTCAGGATGTTCGTTCATCCAGTTGTGAAGCGTCTGGCGAACAACGCCGAGTTCGGCTGCAATCCACGTAACCGATTTGCCGGCTCTTCCATGCTCAACCACGGCTTCGCAGAACGCAGGGTCGTAAATGGTTGGGCGGCTCATCTACCAACCTCTTCGAATGAAACCCGCCGCCCTCTGTCGCGTCGCCTGTCTGTTGTGCATCGACGGAGGGAGGGGCGGCGGGACCGGTGGTTCGAGGGCGAACCGTCCGGATACAGAAACGCCCAGCAGCTTCTCAGCTCCGGGCGCAATTCGAAATAATGCAGGTTCGCTAGCACTTTTACCGCCAACCGTCAAGCGATGATCCGATGCGCGGCCATCTTCAGTTCCATTGTGGCCATACCCATTCTGAGCTTTTCGCTCACCGGGACGATCGCAATGAAGTCTCCCTTGTCGTTGTAGCGCTCGCGGCCCCCATATTGCTTCACGCACCAAGCGGTCAGCGTCATGTCGTCGACCGCAATAGCGCGGGCAATCGGCGCGACGCTGCCCATGTCCCGCTCAATTCGTGCCGTGGTCAGGATGGCGGACGTGATCGACGCGGACAGCGGAATGTCTCCGCTACCTCCCTGCGAGTTATCCAAGCAGGATCTCAGTGGTGATCGCTCGGCTAACGTCGCCTGATCGCGGTAGAACGACAGCGATCGGTATTCTGCGGTTGTTAGCTGCCCTCGCGTCAACATCGTATCGATCACCGGCACACGCCGATGCGCCATGCCCACTGATGCGAACTCGCCGTGTTGCAACGCCTCCGCTGCCGGCATCAGCCGAGCATCGCCCTTGGCCGCCTTCATATTGCGCTTACGCTTCGCCCCGCCCCGTGCCATGTGCCCTAATACCTTCCGCCAGAATTGAACTTGTCCGCGATGACGCGAGCGCCTGTGATCACCAGCAACGCCATCACGCCAATGAGAATCCAGCCCATCGTTTAGATCCTCTCTCGAATGGGGGTGAAATGGCCCCACGAAACGGCGAGACGGTCCGCCCAATATAATACATCGGGAGCCGCTCCCCGCGCTCTCATCGCGTAATTGCGCTTGATGAGTGGCCGGAGGATCAGGCGATAAATCCAGCGCCGCACTTCCTCTCGATATGCCAGGGTGTAGGGATGGGTCATGCGGCCCTCTCGTAGCGATGAGCCTGTTCAAGCAGGCTGGGAGCCGATGACGAGGCGCTGAGAACCTTCGCCATCCACTCGACTGGGCTAGTGATGGATTTTGCTTGGCAGTCGATGAGGGCTGCGAGCGTTTTCCCATCCCCATGCTCTTTACGCCAGCGGCCCACGATGGAGCGGGCGGCGCGTTCTTCGTGTCCCGAAGCGGTCAAGAGCGTGATGCCAATATCCCAAATGGCTTTCACAGTGTCGACGGGCGGGACGCCCATACCGTTAGGTATGGATAATGGAGGTGGAGGGGCATTGCGTTCGCTTATGCGTTCGCATTCCTCGTTTCGTGGTTTTTCAATATCTTGCTTTCCCCAACGCTTCTTGGCCGACGAAGAATTACTGGCAGCCTTTTTATCGGTCCAAGCCCTTTCCTTGCTCAAGCGCTTCTGCGTCCATGCTCCATCAGCCAAGGTCCAGAACGCCATCACGCAGGGCTTCAGTTTCGCCCATTTGGCCGGCCCGATCGCCAACATGCGGGCAAGCCGCTGATCGTCGTCGGGCAGCGAGCACCCCGGCGAACGCCACGCGAGCAAGAGCAGCTTGAAATATGCCCCGTGTTCCTCAAGCGTGAGGTGATGCGTGTCCGCCAGATAGGCGTCGCCGAATATAGGGAGTGCCGCCCCCTTCATCCTCGGACAGCCTGATTACCGGCCCAGAACACGCCCGTCGCGCTGCCCGTGCGGCCATTGCGACGCTTGGCGCAGATGAAGTCAATCATGCCCTCGCACTTGCGCATGGCGACCTGCCAAACGTCGTGTTTCTCGTGCGCGGGATCAGCCTCAGGAGCCTGCTTCAGATAATATTCGTGGCGATAGAGGAACAGCACGGCATCTGCGTCCTGTTCGATCTGGCCGCTGTCTCTGAGGTCGGAAAGCTGAGGCCGCTTGTCGGGTCGTTTTTCAGCCTCTCGGCTCAATTGGGCCAGCGCGAAAACGGTGAGCCCCTGCTCTTTCGCGATGGCCTTTAGCGCCATGCTGATTTCGCTGATCGCTTCATAATTCGATCGCTTGGGGTTGTCCGTCTGGAGCAACTGGAGATAATCGATGATCACCATTTCCAGCTTCAAGCCACGCGCCTCAAAGCGGCGCTTGTACCGGCGGATGATCATCGACAGCCGGCCGATCGATAGCTTGCCAGTGTCGATGATCTGAAGGGGGAGATGGTGTATGTCGGAGCGGATGCTGGCGATCTGCTCGCGCTGAGCCGCAGTCAGCGTGTTGTCGCGGATGCTCTCGAACGGAATGCCACGGTGACCGTCAAAGCATAGATCAGCAGCCATGCGGGCTGCTAATTCCGTGCTGCCCATCTCCAGGCTGACAAACAGGACGCCATGCCCAGCCTTTGCCGCGCCGATCGCATAGCTGAGCGCTGTAGCCGTCTTTCCCATTCCGGGGCGGCCGGCGCCAATGATGAGCTGCTTGGGCTTGAGCGGACCGATCAGCCGATCAATGGAAGGGATGGCATGGCACTTGACGCCGCCAATCGGCTCATCAAACGACGCGAGCAATTCATCCAGACACTCGGCCGCTGTAGGTTGATGCAAACCCTCATCGGTAACGGTGGCGTTGAATATGCCGGCTTCAGCGGACTCCACGACCGTAGCCAATTGGATCTCGCTATCGGCAGCATCGTTGATCACGGCGCGCATGTTCTCGATGAGCATGCGCCGTTGGGAAAGTTGGTGGATTTGCTTGGCGGTCGCAGCCAGATCGATAAGGCCAGCCGCACCCTGGTTCATACGAGCCAAGAACGACATGCCGCCAGCCTCTTTGAAGTCGGGCAAGTCGTCCAGATACGGCTTAATGGTGAGCGCGTTTAACGGTGCGCCGCGCGCTGCTTCACGAACGATCAAACCGTACATGGCAGAGTAGAGCGGGTCGGTGAAGTCGGCGGGCGATACGCGATCAGCAGCAATATCCGTCCGGCTGCCATCGAACAGCAGCGCGGCGACTAAAGCGTGTTCGCCATCGACGTTGGCCACTGGCCTTGGGGTGACGCTGTATGCATTCACGCGGCATCCTCCGCCAAGAAAAGGTTCTCGAATTTTTGGAGGGCGCGCGCTGTCGCCATGCAGTGATCCAAATTGGCCAACAGACCCGGATCATCCATGCGCTGTTTGACGAGCGTCTGTAGCTCGCGCCAAGCGGCTTCGACTGCGGTTTCGTCAGTCGTCTGCTTGCTCGCGAAAGGGAGGATAGCGCCCATCGACGATTCTATGCTCCCTGCAACTGCGGTAAAGCAATGGAGCAAGCCGCCGAGAAAACGCTTATCCACATAAAACACGATAAGTGTCTGAAAATGCTGGTTGTGGATAATCGCATGACGGTGGATGCGCGCATTACGCCGCCTCCCCGACCGTAATCGTGATGGTACCGCCCCTCTCACCGATCACCGGTGGTTGTGGATCGAACAGGCTATCATTGACGCCCAGCGCGTCCGCGATGCCGTCTAGGTAGCTCTTGCAAGCCGAGATGCAGGCGTCGCGGTCGGGCGCAGGGCCGCGCGGCATGGGGTGAACAAGGAAATGCACCGGAATGCGCTCGTCGCCATGCGCGATGTTCCTGGCCCCTGCCCCCAGCGCTGCTATCTTGCCCCATTGGCGGTGCAATGCGATCAGGCGAGCGCGCTTGTGGAATGATCGCGTGCGCCCGTTGGGCCACAGGACCTTGTCAGGCCATGGGAGTGTTACCTTGATCACCCCTGCCCCCACATGGTTGCCTTCGAGTTCCAGACGGACAAGCTGGGATGCTTGGTGTTGACCGCAACGGGTCGCAGGCATTCGACTG
>Ga0207639_10000633_pt1 | contig 24221 bp, 29 predicted proteins | sample KBSCornC32_FD_184299 | JGI IMG/M metagenome (GOLD analysis project Ga0207639, IMG submission 184299) | Corn rhizosphere microbial communities from Kellogg Biological Station, Michigan, USA - KBS Corn C3-2 (SPAdes) (version 2) | ecosystem: Host-associated > Plants > Roots > Rhizosphere > Soil ...
GCAGTGCGACCCGAAGGAATGGCAGCCATGAGACGCTCGAAGACATCACATGGCAACAGCACCGCGACGATCTTGCCGCGACGGGAGATTCGAAACGTCGCGCCTTTTTCCACGCGATCCAGATAAAGCCTCAGCGAGGCCTTTAAGGTGCTGCTCGAAACTTCCTTCGTTTCAGTCTTGCGAATCATGTGCTTCGCCGTCGACGCGTTGCGCGTTTTGCTCCAGCCGTCTAGACAATGGTGCGATCAATCATCTGTTTGAGCAGCTCCTTACGATCAAGTGCCTCGCCGTTGTAGGTCACTGACTTGAACGTATCGTCGACGATGCGTTTGCCGTCTTTCGCAACATGCACATGGATTCCCACCTCTTGCGGTCGATCGGCCGTCCACAGGATTGCGGGCGTCGATGCCCAAACGACAAAGTTGCAGTCCTTGTATTCATCCAAGTTCAGCACTCGATCCGGTTCGACGTAGGTAGATGCAGCTGCGAATTGGTCGTGCAGCGGTTTCAGCGGCGTGGAGCAAATCGCTTCCTTGCTCCAGGTGCTGTCGCGGCCGCAATTTCCGCAGAAATGTTTCTTGTGCGGCTTTATTGCAAAGTCACCGAGATCCAGATGCGGATAACCGCAGTGAGAACAGTTGACGCAGTCGAGCTGACGTCCCTCCTCGGCCGCTCGCAAGAACTCGAGCGCCGCCGGTGGTGTGACATTGACCTTAGTAATTTTGGTGTTGTTAAAGAGCCCGAGATTTTGGCTGTAATGCAGTGACAGCGCATTGAAGTCTCGGTCGACCGTCTTCGGTGCATCGGCGGTCTCGCGCACATGTACGTGAATCTTAGGCGCGCGTTTCGGAATGGGCCCGCCACTGGCCAGCGCCGCGGGAAGCGAGCACCAAATTCCAACCTCCTTGTGTTCGTCGAGATTTAGCTCGAAAGGGCTGACCACGTAGTTCATCAGCTGCGTGTGATTTGCACAGATCATCGTCCCCGACGCGTTGGCCGCTTCCAAATCCGCTTTTGTTCCCCAATGCGTCTGGTGCGTACGGCACCACCACCGATCTGCACCGTGCCGAAACTTGCCCGCGGCAACAAAGTCGCATAGCAGGCGAGCATCACTGCCTTCTTTGGCTGCGAAGTTGCCGATCATCTCCTGGGAAAACACGGCGATATTGCCGAGGGTTCTGCCGTAGGACCAACAGATAGCCTCGGTGGATTGCGCAGCCGCATTCTCTTCGGGGGCAAGCGGTTGCTCGATGCCGATGCAACGGATGAATACCTTACGCGGCGCGGCGGTCATCGATCCCTCCCACTCGCACTCCCATAGTTCGACTTTTCCTTGGTTTAGGCGCCGCTGAATGAACATGTCGTGTGCCGTTGGTTACGCCCCATTCTAGCGCGCATGCTCAGGCTCGACCGGGCAACAGCCACAGCTGCGAAGGAAACTCGATAACGTCATCATCAGCAAGTCCTCGCGCGCCGCGTCGCGTCGAACCGCTCAGCGTGGTGACGCTCAGTTGTTTTCTCTGGGCAAGCCAGAAGACGGCATCCTGGATTTGCGCACGCTGAGCCGGCGTTTCATTGGCGGTCAATGCGACAAGATCACCGAATCGAATGGGCGCGTGCTGCTCTGATATTCGGCGCGGCAAGTCCTCGACGAGCGCATTGTGCGTCACGTCGTTCGCGCGATCGTCGAAGCGATGATCAAAACCAAGCTGTCCGCCGGTACCGATGTAGCCCAGCATATTCAGACCCGGCCCTCCAGGGTGATGCAGATTGTTGTTCGACCAGTGAATGCGCTTCATCTCTTCATTCGCGCGCAGGTGTTGTGCAAGATGGAGCAGCCAGTAACCCCGACGGCTATTGCGGGGCACGATGTAAAACGGCGTGCAATACGCCGCACCCGAGGTGCTGCGTATCTCACCCGCTAGCAGCGTTTGGATGGCGCGCCGCCAGGTCAGATCGTCGTCGGCTTTCTCGCGCTTCATCGCGAGCAGCTGCTCGGCGCCCAGGTACTGTGCGAATCCGGCTTTGGCCAAGGCCGGATTGAGCTTGTCGACGGTCTGTTCGGAAATGAAATTGATCAGGCTGTCGATCATCCACGTCAGAAATACTTCGGCGGAGGGCAGCTTTTGGAAAATGGAATGGATCAGTGGCAGCCTGACTTGGCTCCAGCCGTACTGATCGAGAATGAACACGCTGCGCCCGCCACGCTGCCGGGAGCGGATGTCGGTGAGGATCGTCTCGAGCGCGGCCTCAAACGTGCCAAGGTGAATTTGATAGGAGGTATTCGCGTCAATGAGACCGGCACTGTCGCGCAGCAGTCGGGTTAGATACTCGTTGGCGCCGCGATCGGGTTCGACGAGGTGAACATGGGCACGGATAACGTAGCTGCCCTGGAAACCGCGTTCTGCGCGATCTTGCAGCACGAGCGCACGCGCTTCGCGCAAGGCATCAAACAAGATGAGCGGCGAGCCGGGGACGAGCGCGCCATTGCGTGATCGGTATTGACCGCCACCGGCGAAGCCGTCGACAAGTGTGACTTTGACGCCGGAACTGCGCGGAGACTGCGCGAGTATCCGAAGATAGTTGACGAGATACGCGCGCAGCACGTCGTGCTTGGCGCGGCTATGGTCCTCGATCAGTGGCAGCGGCCCATCGAGCGTCCATTGATAGCCGCCTTTTGCCACGGGTCAGATCGCCGCCCGTAATGGCACGTTTGGCATGCCGTTCCACAGCTTGCCGTCGAGTTCGCGCCCATTCGCCTTCTTCGAGCGTCGCTTGCCATCGGCGCCCCAGCCGCCCCATTGCTTGAAGAAGAAAGTTGCCCCTTGTTCTTCGCACTGCTGCCGGATGGCGCGCGCCCACTCCGCTCTCATCGGCCGGGCCTTGGGTCCGGATTCGCCACCGACAATAACCCAGTGGATACCGGACAGATCGATGGAACCCAGATCCTCGAGCAGCGGCTCGCACGAAAGGAAACGAATGCGCGCAGGAAGGCGGCGCAGCACGTCGATTCGCGGCACGCCATGCCGGCGATTCTCAACGGATACGCCGAGCCATACGTTCGACGGTACCTGCCGATGCGCGAAGAACTCGCCCAATCGTTCGTGGCGCTTCGTGAGGATCTGGTAGCGGTGCTGCGGCGTGGCAGCGATTGTCGCCATCACTGAGTCGATGAACGCGTCGGGAATGCGCTCATGGAACAGGTCACTCATGGAATTGACGAAGTAGATCGTGGGCTTGATGCGCCGGACCGGTTCATCGAGCCGGTCGTGCAACAACTTGAGTCGAAAGCCCTGATCGTACGCAGCCACTCCCATCGCCTTCAGGCGTTTGGCCAGAGTTTCAGCGTAGCAATGCTTGCAGCCGGCCGAGACCTTGGTGCAGCCGATCGCGGGATTCCAAGTCTGTTCGGTCCATTCAATGCGCGAAATCGTCGTCATAGCGTTGCTCCGTCCTGCACAGATTACTGGAAAGGCCGTCTTACCTTGGGGGCGTCGCAGCCGCTGAGCGCTGCACGTCCACCGCGGTTTTGGCCGCGACGGCGGTCAGCTTTGCCAGCAGCTCATCCATCGTAACCACGCGAGTCTTGGCCGCCTCAGCGGCGACATCTGCACGTGCTCGCGCATCCTGTTCCTCATGAAGTTGCGCTCCCAGCCGGCCGATTTCCTGCTGGAGCTTCGTGATTTCCTGCTCGGCGAGCAGGCACCGCGTTTGCAGCGCTTTGTGCTCGGCCACCAGGGGACGCGCCGCCTCCAGTTCGTGATCCCGCTCGCGCAATTCCGCGCGCAGCTGGCGCAATTCCTTGTCGTGTTGACCAGTTTGTTCGACCAGGCGCGCGTTGTCGCGGTTGAGCCGCAGCACGTCCTCGTTCTTGGCGGCCAAGGTCTCGTTCGCCTGCCGCAACTGCAGCTCAAGGCCTTGCACCTGATGTTCATGCCGGCGCTGGTCCTGATCGCGCTGCTCCTTGGTGGCGGACCGAAAATGTTCGAGTGCCTCACGTGCCTGGGCGTGCTTGGTTTCCAGCGACTTGGCGTGGGCTTCGTGCTCGCCGAGGCGGACGGTGAGGCCGGCAATCCGCTCCTCGAGCTGGCGAATCGTCGTTTGCGCCTGGATGAGCTGTTCGCGCGTCGCAGCGTGATCGCTGCGCTCGCCGTGCAGTGTGGTCTCAAGGTGTTGGACCTGATCGCGCAGAGCGCGTGTCTCGTCTTTCGCGCCGGCGAGTTCCCGATCGCGCTGGGCGAGTTCGGCTTCGAACTGCGCCTTGGCGTGGGCGATAGTTTCCTGCGCTTCCTCTTGCAGACGCCCCGACAGCCGACTCGCCAGTTCCGCGACGGCATCGCTGACGGGGTACTTGCTGGCGTTTCCTGCGGGGTCCTCGGCTTCCAGCTCTTTCAGATGCTTCTGCAGCGTAGCGAACGAGCCCGTGCCACCGAGCACCTCCCGAATGCGGGCGACGCTCGGGATCTTTCCTTGCGCTATCAGCTGCTTACGAGCCTTATCGACTTCGGACTTGTAGACGCCGCTGCGAGCCATGGTCAACACCTCGGAGTATTTCGTAACGTATTACGTAATCTGTAATTATGTAATCTTTTACACCGATCGGAATAGAAAATCAAGCGTAATTCTGACGCGGGATAATGTTGGATTATCACGCCTTATACAATGAGCGGGACGAAAAAGAGGCCCCGAAGCGTTACGAATCGCCGAAAGGCAGCGACTGCGGCTCGCAGGGATTGCCAAAAGATAAATACGGATGCGGGAAGCATGGCGTAAGGCGCGCCTTAACCCTCCTGCCAAGGAGATCCGTATGGTGATCATCACTCTGGTCGTGGCAATCCACGTCAAGTTCAGCACCGCTGCGGCGATCGCGGCGATCACCGCCATCGCGCGCAGACGTTGAACTACGGTCAAGAGCCGCCCACCGTTTGGTGGGCGGAATCAAACTTGACATATGTGTCTATTACAGATAGTGTAATAGGGTCATTTTACAGCTTAGGCAGTCCATGGACGTGGAGTTCGAGGATGCCGCCCTGAGTCGACTCGAGCAGGAGGCATCGTTTACGGGCGGGTACGAACCCGGTGTCGTCAAGGCATTTCGCAAACGTATGCAACTCATCCGTGCCGCCATCGACGAACGTGCGTTCCGGGCAATGAAATCCCTCCACTACGAGAAACTCAAAGGCGACCTAGAAGGTTACAACTCAATGCGGCTCAATGACCAATGGCGACTGCTACTTAAGCTCCTCCAGAAACCGGACGGCAAGCTTGTCGTTGTTGTGGCTATCGCTGACTACCACTGACCCTGACCCCGGAGCCCCCATGGATACCATTGCCGAGATCTTCCCACCTGGTGAATTCCTTCGAGACGAACTCGAGGCACGTGGCTGGTCGCAGACGGAGCTGGCGGACATCATGGGCCGTCCCGTGCGGCTGATCAATGAGATTGTCGCCGGCAAGAAGGCGATCACACCGGAGACGGCGATTCAGCTGGGCGATTCCCTCGGCACTGGCCCGGAGCTGTGGATGAACCTTGAGAGTCAGTATCAACTGTCGAAAGTTCAGGCCACCGATGGGCTGGTGGCGCGTCGCGCGCGCCTGTACGAACGATTCCCTGTGCGTGAGATGATCAAGCGCGGCTGGATTGAAGGCACCAAGAACATCGATGAGCTCGAAGCGCGGTTCAAGACCTTCTTTGATCTTAAGAACCTCGATGACGAGGTTTGCTTAAGCCACGCGGCCAAGAAGACTGATGCCGCCGGCACGCCTACGCCGCTCCAGCAGGCATGGTTGTTCCGTGCGCGGCAGCTTGCAGCCGGAACCGTGGCGCCGAAATTCTCCGCCAAGACCTTGGAAGCATCGCTGCCGAAACTTCAGGCATTGCTGAGCGCGCCGGAAGAGACCCGCCACGTCGCTGCCATTCTTTTGGAGTGTGGTGTGCGCTTCGTGGCCGTGGAGGCCATTCCCGGGACCAAGATCGACGGCGCATGCTTTTGGCTATCGAATAACCAGCCGGTCATCGCGGTGTCGTTGCGCCTGGATCGCATCGATAACTTCTGGTTCGTTTTGCGCCACGAAGTCGAGCACGTGCTTCGTGGTCACGGCCAGGATCGCGGATACATCCTCGACCAGGACCTCGATAGCACCGCCACCGACACAACAGTCGCGGAAGAGGAACAGGTGGCGAATACCGCTGCCTCCGACTTCTGCGTCTCGCAACAGGAACTCTCCGGTTTTATGGCGCGCGTGGGACCGTTCTATGCGGAAGACCGCGTCGTGTTGTTCGCCCAGCGCCTGCGCGTGCATCCCGGTCTTGTCGTCGGACAGCTGCAGCGCCGCCTGCGTCGGTACGATCTATTCCGAAAGTACCAGGTCAAGGTGCGATCGTGTGTTGTTTCGGCTGCTCTGACCGATGGTTGGGGCATTGTTCATTCGGTGTGAGAGGTATAAATCATGTCCGGTTATTCCAATGCGGTGAAAGACTACGTCGAGCGATATCAGCGCGAAAACGGTGATGACGCGCTGATGGATCCTCACGCGATTGCCGAATGGGCTCTTGGCCGCGGCCTGCACAAGCCCAACCCGAAGACGATCATCGATGCGATCGCCGCCGACATCGCGCAGGTGTTCCGCGAGGAATATCGGATCGATCGGTATGGCCGTCGCTATCGAGCGATGCATGCGACCACTGAACGGCGCGGCAACAAGACGCTGTCGTTGTGGGGCGACATGGACGATCCGAACGCGCCGCACGAACATTTCGTGAGGTCCTTCGCCCAGCGTCGCAATCAAATTGTCGGCGATTGTGTGCAGCTTAAGACTGACGTTGACGTCTACAACGATAAGCGTAAGCCAGACGAACCGGTGCAGATTCCGCTCGATTTCACGCTGGACGTCGAGGAATTGCAGCAGCGCCCACGCGCAGCGTGATGTTCGATGAAGAGCTATCCGCAACGCGTACGCGACAACATCCTGCCACTATCGGTGGCCGGTTCGCTGCCTGACGCGTTCGAGGAATGGTCGTTCACTGACGAGATGGTCGATCACGAACAGCCCACAGAAACCTGTGAGCTGTGCGAGCACGAAGAACTGCGCTACCACTTCCGGATTAGGAATGCGCTCACCAAGAACACGCTCTGGGTCGGCTCGCAGTGCATCCTAAAATTCAATCTATCGGTGTTTGAATCCGGTTTGCGCTTATCGCCGCTGGCGGCGAAAAAGAAGCTGGATCGGTTGACGCAGCAAATGCGTTTGGAGTCCTGCCTGCGTTCTCTGAGAACTTTAGTCGTTGCGGAGAACAACGACATCCTGGCCAACGCGCTCGAGTACTACGAGAAGAACAAAGCGTTGACGCCTAAGTTTGCATTCGTCGTTTTCTGGCGGTTGCAACGGAATCGAATCGATTACAGCCCCTCGTTCTTCAAGATCGAATTGCGTCGCTCGAAGCACCGAGAGGATCTGCGGAATATGCAAACCGATCGGGTTCATCTGATCTGGTCCGCCCTGAGCGCCAGTCAACGAAAAGTCGCGAAGGCGCTGGGACACACGGCCCCACGTTAGCTAGCTCGCACATTCGCTGATGCGGAAGGACAAGCCAGCCGCCCATAGACGCGACTGGCTTCCAAGGTGACAGCCGCACAATCCGCTGCCACCGCGTACGGTCCGAATAACTCTTACGAAGCGCAATGTTCGTTACCGTACCGAAGGCGAAGGCGCCCCCGTGGTATTCAAACCATGCGGTTTTCAAGCCGCAACAAAGCCAACAGATTGCCGCGCGTGAGCGCCGCGTAGTTGAGGACGGGAATACGGCAATGGATGGCTTCGGGGCAAGTTAGCTAGCAAAACGCAGAGCGTCGGCCTTCTTCCCCAAGGCCGACGTTCTTTTCGAGAAAACCAAGCGCTTCTACTGCGCGCGGTGCGCGAAATTGGGTGCCGCCGCAGACCAACGAGGACGCAAAAAAAAAGCGCCAAATAAGCCCAATAAGGGGAAAGGTGCTGAAGGCGACGGCGAGGAGGAATAGGATCGCGACTGACCTCGTTTATAAGAGTTGACCCGATCGGTCGTTCGTCACGTTGCGCGGCCCAAAAGCCGCCCAAGGGCGCCGCCCGCCAATCTTTCCTAGAAGGAATTTTTATGCGCAATAGGACTAGAAATCTAACAACACTCGTCATTGTCATCGCGGCGTTGCTGCAGGGGTGCAATCAACAGACAGATTCCCCTGCCAAGGTTCAGGCTGACAAGGCTCAGACCGATAGGGTTCAGGCTGACAAGGTTGATGCTGACATTGCAAAAGCTGACGCCGATGGTCAAAAAAAGATCATCGACGCGCAAGCGAAACTCGATCAGGTCGTTGCGCAAAACAACAAAGACCTTGTCGTCGCGCAAACGGATGCGCAAAAGGACGCAACCAGCAACCCGAGCGCACCAGCGCCGGCAGCCAGCGCGGAGGTTGTCAAGGCGCACACCAACGCCGAAATCAGTGTTGCCGATGCTCAATATGGCGTCGACAAGGCCAAGGCTGAAGCTGCCGGACAGGTCGCCGAAGCGCGTTGCGCATCTCAAGTCGGCGATGCGAACAAGACGTGCGTGTCGAGCGCAAAGGCCAGCCATGATTCAGCGGTGGCGGTGGCGAAAGCCAAGAACGATGCGGCGCATGCTGCTGCCCATTAGTCGTTATGCCGCCAGCAGACCTGCGTCTGCTGGCGGCTACACGATCAGACCACAGGAGATCTTTATGCGCGTGTTTACTGTACTGATGCTATGCGTCCTCGCCGCCGCAAATACCGGCTGCATGAACGATGTGAAATCATCATCCAGCCAAGCAAAGACTTTCAGCTACGACTGCTCCGGGCCCGGCAAAGGCTGGGGAGATTGCACAGAGAAAGCTGACACACAATGCGGGGCTCACAACTACACGACCGTATCGCAGAACGGAGCCGCGGAAAACAAAGGAGCCAGTGGCAACACGGAAATGAAGCGCACCTTAGTGGTTTCGTGCAAGCGCTAAAGAGCGGTAAATCTCGAAACATGCCTGCTCTCAATTCCGTTCCGCTTTTTCGCTTGTCAGGAACCAGACATGTACACCCAAAGGGTTACCGATTCCGCTGCGCTACCGCACGAAGGCGAGCTCGTTGAATTCGTCTTGGATGGCCGCAAAGTAGCGATCGTTGGCACCTACGCCCAGCGAATCTTTCGATCACGCTGGTCGGGCTATCAAGTCGAGCGCGTCAGCAGCTGGCGCTCGGCTGATGCGGACTCATCCGCGGCTGCATTGGCGCATGGCCCGAGCAACGTCCGCGATGATTGCAATTGAGCGTTGCCGCCTAAGCGATCAATGCACCCAGCGCTGGGAAGCGCTGGAGGAGATGCGCAACAACCCGCGGGTCCGCTACTGCGGCCAATGCCAATCTGCGGTTCATCTGGTCGAACACGAGTCCGAATTGATGGAGCTTGTGCGTCAAGGCAAGTCGGTTGCGGTCGTGCGCAAGGATCTTGTTGCGATTGCCGGGATGGCAAACGTGCGCGGCAGCGAGGAATGATTGGGCTGCCGGATCAGCCGCATCTGGCGGCGCTAACGGTTCTGCGTGCGATTCCAATTTTCGAATTGCCGCTCGGAGATTCGATTGGCGTGATGCGCGATGAAATCAAAATCGTTGAATAATGGCGGATATGCCTCGGCCTCGCCACGGCTGACGAAGCCGTCGTGGTCGATATCCAACTGAGCGAAACTCGGCGCTGGCCCATAGTGATCCGGCGCGGGCTGCCCCGAGACCAAAGTACCCTCGGTGCCATCGTTGGTGGTGATGGGCGTCGCCCGGTCCTGCGCTTGGCTGCCGTTAGCAGCGGTGAGCATGCCGATCGAAATAATGGCGTTGAACAAACGATTCGTTTTCATGTCTCGTTGGAGTCTCTATACGCGGGCCAACAGCGTTCGACAAACAGCTAGTTCATCGAACGCCCGCATCAGCACGCAAAAGGCTCAATCCTTGTCTTTGTCGTGCTTCTCATCGCCATCATGGATGTGCTTGTAGTGGCCGACTACCCATTCGTGACGTTCGTACGGGTGATCCGTATCGAGATCCATCTCCACGCCACCGCTTTTGACGTATGCCTGACTCTCGACCGGCAACTCCGTGCCCGACTGCCACGGACCGGTACTAGTCGTCTGCCAATAGTAGGTTTTCGTTTCCGGCGCGAAATAGATTTGATGGTCACCATAGTAGACATAATGGTGGTTCGTCGTTTTTGTGACCGTCACTGTCGTATCGCTTTCAGCGATCGCAGGAAGGGCGATCGCACATCCGATGGCCAGTCCGATCGCTGTGGTTAAACTACGATGAATGTTCAAGTATTGCTCCTTTCGGTGAATGGGTTCGTTGCTGCCTATCCGCACTACTACAAGAGATGAAAAAACAGATAGACGAGTATCAACACGCCCACCGGCACACCCAACAGCCAAGCCACACCATATTTCAACATGAACTGTCTCCTTCAGTGGTTGCGCCGGAATACCGACTAGGCGGAATCTCGTCTCGTTGCGGGGCTAGGCACCACTGTGCAGCATCGGCTTTCTCGACACTGTTGTATGTACGGTAGCGTGCACACGCAGACGTTCATCTCTCTTTCTCGGCGTGGCAGGACATGATTGATCACGCCGCCGCCATCCCGTTTTTATAGGTATCGAGGTCGGCCCGGTAGCATGCGCACGCAGCCGCTTCCAGGCGCTTGCGATTGAGGATCGTCACATTGCCGCGCTTATAGCGGATCAGCTTTCGCGACTGCAGTAGACCGGCGGCCTCGGTGACGCCAACACGGCGCACGCCTAGCATGAACGCCAGGAACTCTTGGGTCACACCAAACGATTCCGCGTGTGCGCGGTCCTGAGTCATCAGCAGCCAGCGCGCGAGCCGCTTCTCGACGACATGGAAACGCAGACACGCGGCGGCGTGAGAGAGCTGACCCAGAATGACGTGCACATAGCGACCCAAAATCCGCCGCAGTCCCGGCATACTTTCCAAATGACGGCTGAAAGTCGCCGTATCCATGCGCCAAGCCGTACCTGCGCCTTGTACCAGCGCGCGCAGCGACGAAACGTTGCCACCCAAATTCAACGCGTATCCACACATGCCCTCGTCGCCGATCATGCCCACTTCAAGAGTGGAGCGGCGATCGACGGTTGTGAGCATGGAAATGAAACACCCAGTCGGAAAATAGACGTAGCGCATGCGCTCGCCCTGTTCGCACAGAACCGTGCCGAAAACAAGATTCTCGAGCGTGCAATCGGCGAGGAAGCGGTCACGCTCTTTGGCCGGCAGGGTCGCGAGCAATTTGTTGGGGGATGTGGGGCGCTGCTTGGCTGACATATGCGTCTCCTGGGCCGCTGGGACGTAGCACAGCGGGAGGAACAGGACGAATGTCAGGTTGTTCCGGTTTCGAACCCCGTTGGAAAAGTCGCCCGAGGTGGTGGGCCGAGCGTAGCAGCATCCTCCTCCCAAAAACCTGCGCCATCGGTCTGGTAGCGTACACAGCCACGTGGGACCGCACCGTGTCAGGATGAGGAATCACCGCGTGCTTTGGTGCTTGCGATTGGGCTTCTCAGCGGCCGGGACGGAGCTGCTTTGCCACGGCAGCAGGCGCGCAAACTCATCTTTGACCACTTGATAGCATTCGCACGCCATGCGTTCCAGGCGGGGTCGGTCGAGGACCGTAATCCGACCGCGGCGGTACTTGATTATGCCGGCATGCTGAAGTTTTCCAGCGGCCTCAGTGACACCCTCGCGGCGCACACCCAACATGTTGGAGATCAGCTCCTGGGTCATTTTCAACTCGTTGGACGGCAAACGATCCATGCTCATCAGCAACCAGCGGCACAGTTGCTGATCTACGCTGTGGTGTCTGTTGCATACGGCCGTCTGTGCCATCTGCGTGAGCAGCGCCTGTGTGTACCGCAGGAAAATCCGCTGCACGCCCAGGGCGAGAATGAATTCGTCGCGAATCCACTGGGCTTTCATGCAGAACGCCTGCCCGGCGCTTTGCACGATGGCGCGACTGGGAGTAGTGCCGCCTCCCATGAAGAGCGAAATTCCGACGAGTCCTTCGTTGCCGACGATTGCGATTTCCGCAGACGAACCATCCTCCATCACATAGAGCAGAGAAATGATTGAATCCGTAGGAAAATACACATGGGGTTGCTCGCTACCCGATTCATAAATGACGTCGCCGAGCGCCAGGTCCACGGCGGTGAGATGGGGCGCGAAACGCTCCCACTCCGCTTCCGGGATGGCGCCGAGAAGTTGGTTCTGTTTAGGGCTGATTCGCGCGGTTGGCATAAGGATGGTCCGACGCCCACAGCGCCCCGGATGGCATAGGAAATCGCATATGCATTGTAACGCGAACGTAAGTGACGGTCCGGTACCGCACGAAGTTACGTTCGATATCGCACATAGAGATCTGCAGGAGATTTTGCGCACTCAGTCCATTCGCAATCCGCTTACGGGCCTCTTCAATCGGCGCCATCTGGAAGCGTCGCTGGAGCGCGAACTCTTGCGCGCTGCTCGCCAGTCGGCATGCGCCCTAGGACGAGTTCCGCCTCGACTCGCGACATTTCGGCCAGACAGCGGGCAAATTCTTGAACATCGCGGATAAAAATGTTGCTGGCACAGTTGCATGCTGCGGTCTGACGTGACGGCTTCAACGATTTGTACAATGCTGGTGCCATTCGTACGTATCGCGCCGTTCGCATCCACCTATCACTTCGAGCCCATGCTTATCGGTGCGAGCATTTCTCGCGCAACTGTTCGGGCGTAAAACGTGAGATCCGGTGTGCGCCATGCTGAGCTACGGTGCCGTACACCAGGGCGTTATCGATTCGCACACTCGCGACCCTTGGAGTACGAACTCTCCAAGACATAAAGCGTCGTTCCCACTATCGGAGCGGAGAATGCCCAGCACGTCTTCCCCCTTTGCACTAAGCGGTCGCGTCGCGGTAATTACGGGCGGGAACCGCGGAATCGGGCGCTCGATTGCGCTTGGCATGGCCCGCGCCGGCGCGTCGATTGCTGTGCTTTCTCGAAACAATGAGAAGAACGGCCAGGTACTTGTCGAGCTGAAAGCCTTAGGCGTCCCGGCGTTTGCACTGCATCTAGACGTTACCGAGCGTGATACGTTGCCCGGCGCAATCGCCGCGGTATCGATATTCTCGTGAACAATGCGGGAGTCGCGACCGTCACCGGGGGGGATTCTTAATGAATCACCCGAGGTCTGGGATACGACTCTGGCCACGCACCTCAATGCCACATTCCTGCTTTCGAAATTGGCGGCCGCCTCCATGTTTTTTAACGATCCGCGCAACGCGCCGGAGTCCAACTATTCGTTCAAGGCGACCGTGACGTGTCGCGGCGATCAACCGGCGCGGGCCGGCGCCATAACTCGAACGTCAGGCTGTCACACCTATTGCACACAACGAGGGCGAGTCATGTCTAGATCCAACTTCATCGCGGCATCACTGGCTGGACTGCTTTGGGTATCTCCCTGCACTTCAGTTACTGCTGCTACCGCTGCCGCTCCCGAGGCCCCGGATGTGTCGAACATCGGCTTTGTGTTGTACACAAAGAGCCTCGCGCCAGGAACCCTAAACGCAAGATGGATGTACTCCACAAAGTACAGCGGTCCAGGGATTGCCACCGGCGGGCCAAAAGCAGGGTTCGCCGGGAAATATCACGTTCGCTACTTTTACGACAACGGAGAGTTTTCGGACGAGTATGACTTGGTCATCGACAAGACCGGGGATGTCTACAAGGTGTCGTGGATCACGAAAGGCAAGGTTCAGGCGATAGGCGTAGGCATGGAAATTGAGAATGGCTTGGCCGTCGGTTGGCGCAGAGTCGTCGACTAACTAGGCCACTTCGCACAGCTTAGCTTCAACTTTGAAACGCAACACTCCGTAGCCGGATACCTGTCATTCGTGACGGTCCGCTTCGGGTCGCTTTGCGACTGTTACCCGCGCGCCCCGGAATTGCCTGCGTACGCCGAAAGAATCGCGATAGGGTTTTCCGCCGTTCGTGATGCCCCTCCGGCCGGAAGGGCGTCACCGTTAGCTTCGGTGCTGGGTTTCTACTGCTTGTCGTAAACCGATGTATTGCTGAACTTGTTGCCTTTTGCATCGGTGCCGCTGGTGGTGACCGTGCGGCTCTTGCCGTCGGCAGACACGACTACGTGACCGGTTGCCGTGGTCTTGCCATCCTTTTTTACCGTCAACTCCATCGTGTGGGCGTCGACGGATTTATACGACCGCATGTCCGAAGCCGGGTCGCCAACAACTGGATAGTCTTTGCCATCGAACTTGCCTGTCCACTCGTTATGCATCGGCTTGCCGGCGGCGTCGACGCCATCCACAGTGACTTTCACCTGATCGCCTGCAGCGGCGAAGACCACCGTGTTGTTCTTCGCCATTCCCATGGCCAACTTTGACTTGGCCTCATTCAACTTCCACGTTCCCATGTTGACATCAGCGGCATAGCACACGGATACGCCAAACAAGCACAGCACCAAAGTCAGTACGATCGCTCTTGCGTTCATGGCCACTCCCGATAAAGAAACAACGGTTCGCCCCCAGTACGGCAAATTCTAGACCTTTGGCTGCGTAAACCCAAAGGACTTGTCATTGCTGTACTGGCGTCGAGCCAGTTTTTTCGTTGCTTGGTAGCTGCCATTCGCCAGCGACGCCTTCGGGTTGATAACCATCCGCAACCAAGCTGTACTTGCTGATGTGTTCGGACCAGAGACTGATGCGCATTTGCCGTGGCAATGCGTCAAACGCACTGAGCTTCAGCCTTGCGGCGAGTAGGTGACCGTCGGTATCTTCAATCCAGCGTGACGCGCCGTCTTGCTGCGTGGCCGACCCATCAAAGACTGATCAAACATGAGCGACGGACTCGCGGATTTCCCACTTGTACTACGCGCGAAGACGTTTGATCCACGCCACGAGATTCTGGTGATCGTAGGGTTTGCGCAGGTGCGGACCTTCTTCGCAAACGTCGGCCGCCAACTTGGCGGTTTTTTCTATCGTTGCCGCCATTAATAGGCGCACGTGGGAATGATGTTCGCGTAGCCAGCGGGAGAATCCAAAACGATCTTCAGAACTCACGTCGCTCGTCGCGCAGATGACGATGTCGATGTCGTATTTTGGTGAATCCAGCATCGTTCTTGCATCGTTCTCACTTGCCGCTTCGATCACGGTGTAGCCGCATTCGCGAAGATAGGCGGCAACGGCACTACGCGCGATCGCATCGTCATCCAGTATCAGGATGATGCGTGTGTCGTCGGAACGCTGATTGATTTCAACTGTCATGGCGCGACCAGCTTCTTTATCACGAGATCGACAACTGCTGCGCCCTCGTACGGTTTTTGGAAGAAAGCTGTTTCAGTTCGCTCAAGCTCGTGCGATAGGTCTACCCCGGAAACAATAACGGTCAGAATGTGAGGGTATGTCGACCGGATCAAATCGGCCAGCGCGAGTCCGTTCATCGCCCCCGGCGTCTGAAAATCCGCAATCACGGCATCGAATGGCATTGCCCCGAGTAGCGCCAAGGCCTCATCGGAGCTATACGCTTCAAAGACAGTAAAGCCCGCCGAACGAAGATGCTGGGCGAGCGAGAACCTTATCTCAATTTCGCCGTCTACGACGAGAATGCATCTGGTGCCCAAGCTGTCCGTCACTGGTTGAGCCAACATGAACTTCCTTGATTTGGCTGGTACAACAACCATAAAAATATCATGAAGCTCACGTGGACCGGCACGTGCACAGGACATGCCAGAACCGCCCAATGTTACTTCAGCTTGTCAGAGTGGGCGGCCAAGCTAGACTCGATCCAAGTTTCACGAACGTTTGCATTTCAAATTGCATCCCGCGCGCGCCGGCCATTTGAAATTTTGCGACGCAATACCGCCCACGCGCACGCGCATCTCATCTCATCTCATTGTGGCTATTCGAACCGCGGGGCCCGCTCACATTCAAATCGTGCGTAAGGGGAAAAGGAAGTCTACCGCTCCGTGGGCTTGTTCAGACCTTCGGGTCGCAACGCGTCATCGGCACGCGCAGTTGTGTTCTCAATGCCTTGCGGTCACGCGCTCGTAGAACGGCTTTGCCTCGGAGAAGAAATACCGGGCAATCTTTGAATCACTGCCAGAAATGATGGCAAGATCGACTATCGGATCTCGATGCTCACATTCGCGCACGACATCCGACGAGTTGCGGAGCACCGGTTCTTCTTCAGCTTCGACGTCAAGGCCAATTAGCAGCGTAGCCGGCATACCTTTTTCGGGGTGCGTACATTCGGCTACGAACGCCGCGCGTACTTGTGGGTGACTCCGTGAATACAACAAACTCAGCGCCCGTAGGAGCTCTGCCGGCGGATTCGCTGGCGGGGACAGGATCATGTTTTCGTCTGCGACGACCTCCATGTGCATCGACTCGTCGATGTGCCCCGTCCTGAGAAGAGAAGCCACTTCCCTGGGGAGGAATTCCCGCCCGAATTGAGAGAACGGGTTGACATGAAAATGCATATCAGGCCGGCTTTCGAATAAATCGCGTACTTGCATCAGGACGCACTTTTCGCCCAGCGGATAACCGTCGTAAACCGCACGGGGTGAGGTGTAGAACGGAATGACTCCGACACCGTCGCCGCGAACCAACGTCTTGACTGCCAAGCTGTAGCCTGCAGGAACGGTTCCTATCGGACCGGGCAATGAAGTCTCGACCGGTACAAGGACCTCGGCGTCGAGGAGACGACGATAGAACTCCGGTCTCAATCCGATTTCCCGATGTGCCTCGCGCAGCAGCTCCTCCAAGGACATTGGTCGATTCTTCTTGCTCAATGAACTACCTCCAAGCTCGCAATCGCACGTCTCAAACTCTCAATGCTGGGCCGCTCATAGAGATACGATTCGCCCAAACCGGTCACTTCGTCCGCAAACACCGCGGCGATGGAGCTGCGTGGCAGGTCCATGGATCGCGCCATTCCTCGGATCGTCCACCGCTCGTTCATCGCTCGGTACACGTAATTCGCGATCGCAGACGCGAAGATGTGACTCAGTTGATGGGTAGAAGTCCCACCGCGTTGGTGCGCAAGCGCGATCGAGCGCAGCGCGATGTGCACGAGATACATGACCTGGCTGATGCTGAAATAGCGCAGACCATCACTCAGCGCACTGGTGGCCTCATCGGCCCATTCTGGATTGAAGGCCGCTCGCGCCAGCGACCAGCGCGCGTATTCGGCAACTTCGGCGAGCGCCAAGTCTTGCCAGACGTTGACCCATGCCTCGAGCGCAGCGGCAGGACTCCTGATTTCGTTGGCCCAGTGCTGAAGCGCAGCCACCGATTCCCCGGAGGGCTTCAATATCCGCCATCCGACGTCGGCGAATCCGTAGGTGATCCAGTCCCGCGAGTAGAGCCAGTCTTCGGCGTGGGAGAGCGAAAGCTCGGGTTCGATGTAGCGCAAGGCCTGCAGCGCAAGCAAGATGCGTTGGGAAAACCGATTGTGAGGCGCGAGCGGCTCGCGTCGACGCGTCAGCGGCAGCAGACGCGTGTGCGCGCTGTCCGCCCCCGCGCGCAATGCGGCGACGAAGAACAAGTCGGCCGTAAGGTCGCTTGTTGGCACCTGGTGTTCACTCCTCGAATAGGAACCGAGCCGCAGGGCAAAAATCGTCAAAATTCCCTGCAAAATCTGATCGTTCCGGCGTAAATGAACACTATAGATTGTAGCCCTATAGGACGCAATCGGTTGTGATCCGCGAATTCCCGGAAGTTCACGGATGCCTTCGAGACGATCGCTCGCCGCCGCACTCAAAACTGCTCGGAAAGCGCGCGGTTTGAGTCAAGAGGCCTTCTCCGACGTGTCGAGCCGAACGTACCTCAGCACGCTCGAGCGGGGCATAAAAAGTCCGACGTTGAACAAGCTCGCCGCCATCTGCAGGGTCCTTGACGTTCATCCGCTCACACTTCTGACGCTGTCCTATGCCGGCACGGGCACAAACGAAGTGGATCGTCTGTTGGCGCGCGTGCGTCACGAGATAGTCTCGCTCAGTCCGAAAAAGCGATAGGTGTGGACAAAGCCGATCCGTAACGAGCTCGAAATAGTTTTCGCACGTCCGCGTCCGTGCGAATATCGCTATCCAACGTCCGCAGGCGCGTCCGATGGCAGAGCTTGAGCAATATCTTGAGGCTGCGATACGCCCCAATACCCGCCGCAGTTACGAAGGGGCGACACGTCATTTTGAACAGGAATGGGGCGGGCTGCTGCCCGCAACTGCCGATTCCGTGACGCGTTACCTTGCCGACTATGCGGCAATCCTTTCGGTCAACACGCTGCGCCTGAGGCTGGCCGCGCTTTCCCAATGGCACCAGGATCATGGATTCGCCGATCCCACGCGCGCGCCTCTCGTGCGCCAAACGCTCAAGGGCATCAGAACGGTCCACCCAGCGATCGAAAAACAGGCGATGCCTCTGCACCTCAAGGACCTCGCGCGCGTCGCCGACTGGCTGGAAGATGCGGCCCGCGCGGCGGCCGCTCGGGGAGACGTCGCCGCGGCGTTGCGGCACCTTCGCGATCGGGCGTTCGTGCTGCTCGGATTCTGGCGCGGGTTCCGCGGCGATGAGCTGATTAACCTCAAGGTGCAGAATGTCCGTATTTCGACCGGTCGCAGCATGCGCTGCTTCGTGCGCTCCAAGACGGATGTCAAAAAGTCCGGGAGTGAGTTCGTCGTACCTGCGCTGTCGCGTTGGTGTCCGGTCGCTGCAACGGCCGATTGGATTGCCGCCGCGCAGATCAAAAAGGGACCCGTGTTCCGCGCCGTGAATCGTTGGGGACGGGTCTCTGCTAAGCCGCTGCATGCGAACAGCCTCATCCGCATGCTACGACGGATCTTCCGCGAGGCTGGTCTTGCCGAGGCGGAGGACTACAGCAGCCATTCGCTGCGCCGAGGTTTTGCCAGTTGGGCCAACGAGACCGGATGGGATCTTAAGACCTTGATGGCGTATGTGGGTTGGAAAGACATCAACTCAGCCATGCGCTATCTCGATCCCGGTCAGTCAGTGCGCGAACGAATGGAAACGAGTGTGGCTGCATTGGCGCCGCCGGTGCCCAAGGCACTTCCCAAGCCTTCGGAAGACCCCACAATATCGCTGACGGTGCACCTGAGCCTCGCGACGTTCAGTGGCCGGCCGAGCACGCGAACGAAGACGGCGCTTCGACTGATGGAAGCCTCATGCCTCGCCGAGGTTGGCGCCCATGCACTCGACAAAGCAAAAACCCGATTTCGGCTAAAGCTCCCGGACGATGCGGTGCTCGAGGAGACGATCGCAACGTTGGTCGATGAACTGCATCGCGTGGCCGAGGGTCAGCAGTGCCTCGTTGAGTTGCGGATCGAAGAGATCGGCGGCAAACGGCGCTGGCCGTAATCATCTGGTCCTTAGAACGTCGGCTCTTCATCATCGGGCCAACTACTCCCCGGCATGTAGGCAGGGACGGACGGATTTTTCCCCCCAGGTTCATCGGTGTCGTAGAGAGCGATCAGCTCTACCGGGTCAATGAATCTCGGCCACGGACACATGCCGTGGTGGTCCGTGAATTCGTCCGTCTTGGCGTAGCACCAAGCCTCCTTGAACTGTGGAAATAGTGTGTTGATGACGTGACTGGTGCACTCCTGTTCGATCAGCGCGAACGCGGGTTCGTGCCTACCAAGTTCTGCAAGCGTGTTGCGAAGTACCCAGCACTGCACATACCAGCCAGGTGCGGCCTTAGATTTCAGTCCTCGCAATGAACCCAGTTCAAGAATGAACTTTTCAAGCAATGCGACTTGAGCGAACCGGGCAAAGTAACCAGGCATGACCTCAAGGCCCGCGAACCGCCACTTCTCAAGGTCCTGCGTACACGCCCCGCACCGCGCGAGCAATTCTTGGCGATCCTCAATCAGCACCTCGTGAGACGACGAACAGTCGAGCGCTCGCCGCAGATCTCCTGTCAACCAGCGAGCAGCCAGAGGAATGCGGGACAGGAGCGTCTGCTCGACAGTGCGGGGAGACGGTATACGCCCTTCGTTCTTGATCCGGTAGATCGCTCCGCCCGCCGAAGCGAGCGGTGTATCCGCGGCAAGGGCATAACTGCTCGTCGTCTGCAGTATCAGATCGAGTTCGAACAGGAACGCTTTGTAAAGCAGGGAATCGGCTGCGAAGTTCTTGGCCACGCGGGTGCTGCTCGCGGCGTCCGACGACCCGAGATCACAGGTGATCAACGGGCGCAAGCTGCGAATAGAACTAACAAGCGCAGCTTGTCGGCGCGGAACGCTTAGGTCTAATGTGGAAACGTTCCTCGTATTTTAACCGTGAACTGCCGGGAAAATCCGCGAATATGCCTGATATCACACAAGAATTTCTCGCGCGCCTGAGCGCCCGCTACGGTGAACTCGTGCCGCCATCGGGCCTGTGGAAGGAGCTCGGGTTCAGCAATTCGGCCTCTTTCCGCAAAGCACTGTCTCAGGATCGAATTGAGATCCATACGTTTGAGGTCGCCGGTCGCCGCGGATCGTTCGCCCGCACGGTCGACGTCGCCCGGTGGCAAGCCAGCAAATTCTCTAAGAGCGCCGCCCCAAAAAAACGAACCGGCTGACGCTTGAATCCACGTGAGCGCGTGACGTCCGCGCTCACTCATCCCGCAACACGCAGATTCCCTCTGATCAACGCGAGCCGCAGGGCTCGCGCAGGGAAGTTGCGCGCCTGCGAATCCAACCCAAGAGGACGTCGCGATGATTCGATTGGAAGAAACCGCCTATCCACGCTTCAAGGATCACATCTCGCATCAGGATCTGCGCGAGATCTATACGGTCACGGCCGATGAACTCGCATTTGTGCGTGGGCTGACGCGGCCACTCAAGACCCAGTGCTGTGCCCTGATCCAGCTGAAAGTGTTGCAGCGTCTGGGGCGGCCGCACACGCTCAGCGCGGTCCCCCGCGTCATCGTGGAGCACGTGGCGAAAACCGCGGGGTTCCAATTCGTCCCGCACGCGCAGGACCTTCACACCTATGATGAGGCCGAGATCCGTCGCAAACAGTGGCCGAAGCTGCTCGAGTTCCGGGAATTGCGTGCGATCGACGCCAAGGCGCGCGCCTGGCTCGTCACCGTGGCCGAGCAATACGCTCACGCCAAACACAATCCGCGCGATCTTGTCGACGTGATGTGCGAGTTTCTCGTCGCGAACCGCCAAGTGCTTCCGGATTTCGCGGTGCTGGAAACGATCGCAGAGGAAGCGCACCGGAAAATCACCGATGAGTACATGGACAAGATTACCAACAGTCTGTCGCGTGAAGCACGCAAGATGATCGACGATCTGCTCGTTACTTCGCGCTCGGATCACTCTAGCGGCTGGAACCGTCTGAAGACCGAACCGAAATCGCCCACGCCACAGAACGTCCGGGCACATCTGCAACACATTCGTATCATTCGACAGCTGGCCGAAAAACTGCCGCGCTTCGACGTTCCGGCGCCCAAGCTGCAGCACTTCCGCGATTGGGCGCGCTCGCGCGACGTGGCCGAGATGCGCGAAATGCGGCCGAACGCCCGCTATGCGTTAGGTGCAGTGTTCGTCCGCTCGCAGTTCGCCACTGCAATGGACGATGTTGCCGAAATTCTTGTCAAACAGGTGCAGAACATCGAAACGAGTGCGCGCCGGCATCTCACCGAGCACAACCTGGAGCACACCGATCGCGCCGAACAACTCATCCGCCAACTTCAGGACGTACTCGAGGCCTATGAGCTCAAAGGGTCCGCTACGCAACGCATCAACGCGATCGAATCTTCGCTCATTGCAGAGGCGCCTGCGCTCATAGAGCGTTGCATCGAGCATCTGGCTTACGCCGGTGGCAATTTCCGGCCGCTGATGCGCGCCCCGTTCGAGAAGAGGCGTCCGCTGCTCTTCAGTGCGCTCGAAATTCTGGAACTGAAGACCTCGAGCGACGATACGGTAACAGAACGGCTGGTCGGAAACTTGCTGGAGCACCGCACGACGCGGAAGGAGCATGTGCACGCCGAGGATCTTGGCATCGACATCGCCAAAGATCTGGCCTGGCTGGATCCGCAGTGGCGCAAGCTGGTCATCGAGCCCGCCGCCTCATCGCTCGATCCGCCGCTCATCAACCGCAAATTCCTCGAGCTCGCGGTGATATATCAGGTTAAAGAAGAAATCAAAAATGGCGATCTGTTCGTGCCCGACGGTGAGAAGTACGATGACTTTCGCGAGCAGCTCGTGTCCGACGCGGTCCTCGATGCGGAGCTGCCCGAGTTCGAGAAAGTCTCCGGTTTGCCGGCCGATGGCAAGCGCTTCGTGGAGCAGACGCGCGAGGATCTGAAGAAGACCACCGCCGAGGTCGATCTGCGTTTCCCCGAAAACGAGCATGCAGAGATCGTCGACGACATGCTGGTACTGACGCGGCTCAAGCGTGCGCCGCTCACCGAGGCGATCAAGAAACTCGACTTTGCCGTGACCGAACGCATGATTCCCGTGTCAGTGGTCGATGTCATCGTGGAATGCGTGAAGTGGCTCGGACTCGATAAACATTTCAAACCCATCAGCGGACGCCAGCCGAAAATGGAAGATCACCTGCGCCGCACCGTGATCACGATCTTTTGCTACGGATGCAACCTCGGCGCATCGCAGACCGCGCGCAGCGTACGGGATTTCTCTCGGCGCCAGGTGAGCTGGCTCAATCTCAAGAACGTCACGGAGGAAAAGCTCAACGATGCCAACGAAGATGTGATCAATGCCTACAACCGCTTCGAACTCCCGCGTTACTGGGGCACCGGCGCTTCGGCAGCCGCGGACGGCAAGCATTGGCGGATGTGGGAGGAGAATATGGTGAGCGAATACCACATCCGATATGGATCCTTTGGTGGGATCGGCTACTACCATATTGCGGATAACTACATCGCCCTCCAATCACGCTTCATCACCTGCGGCAGCTACGAAGGCCACTACATCATTGACGGGTTGCTGGAGAACGAATCGGACATCCAGCCCAAGAAACTTCATGGCGATACCCACGCGCAAAACTTTTCGGTTTTCGCGCTCACACATGTACTCGGCATTGAATTGATGCCGCGCATCCGCCGGATCAAAGAACTTCGGCTCTATAAGGCCGAGCGTAAGCTCAAGTACGAAAACATCAACCAGCTGCTCGATTCAACGCCCATCAACTGGGCCATCATCGAGCGACACTGGCGCGATATCGTGCGCATTGCGGTGAGTATCAAACTCGGCAAAATCAATGCTTCGACGATTCTGCGGCGCTTCGGCAGTAAGAATCAGAAGAGCAAGCTGCACTTGGCGCTCGAAGAGCTCGGCAAAGCCATTCGGACGAAGTTCTTGCTCAAGTATATCGATGATGTCCGTTTGCGCCGGATGATCAGCGCCGCGACGAACAAGTGCGAAGAATTCAATAATTTTATCCGGTGGGTGTTCTTCGGCAACCAAGGCGTGATTGCCAATGACATTCGGCATGAACAGCAGAAGTTGATCAAGTACAACCATCTGGTCGCCAACTTGCTTATTCTGCACAACGTGCAGCAGATGTCCGGTGTGCTCGCCGACTTGCGCGACTCCGGTATGGAAATCACGCGCGAGATGCTCAGTGGTCTCGGGCCGTACCGTACGATGCACGTGAACCGCTTCGGTGAATATGCGCTCGACATCACGCGGGAAATCGCGCCGGTCAATCTCGAGCGCCGCATTCTCCCAGCCGAGGAAGCGGCGAAGGGGACGGCAAAGCCCGAAGAGGGGGAGAACGAAAACAAGGACGACGACGTGGACAAGGATTGATGGATATACAAGGGTCGCATCGGCGCGCCAATACGGCGCGCCGATGCGCGGTAGGATTCAGCCCTTGAGTTGCCGGCAAATCAGCAACCACGGCTTGTGGCTAAGCCATTGAATTCTGGTTGTGGCAAATCAGCAAATAACATCTACTTTCAGTTAGTTACGAGCGGAAATACCAGAAATTCGCTTATCCCGGCCAACCCTCGATCAGCTGTGTTCAGCGCTGCGTTTGCTCCGCGCCGTTTCGATCTGCTCGCGCAGCCAGGGCCGCGCGGTTTCGACATCGGAAAAAATCGCAAGCGGAACACCGATCGGCTCATAGATCCGATGCCACTGAGCGTCGGCAATCGACAGACCACCG
>Ga0207639_10000636_pt1 | contig 24184 bp, 20 predicted proteins | sample KBSCornC32_FD_184299 | JGI IMG/M metagenome (GOLD analysis project Ga0207639, IMG submission 184299) | Corn rhizosphere microbial communities from Kellogg Biological Station, Michigan, USA - KBS Corn C3-2 (SPAdes) (version 2) | ecosystem: Host-associated > Plants > Roots > Rhizosphere > Soil ...
TCGCAGGCCATGCATCTGGAGCAGATCAAGGAATATGGCCGATTCTTCTTCAAACGCGCTCGCTACGATATCGAGGTAATCCCCGCCCGACCCAACCCACAAGGCGACTCCAACCCGCTCCTGTTGAACGCAGCTCAGCCTAAGAGATCAGCGATATTGTGGGTGTATGATAATTGGGTTCTGCAGACGACTACGCGATTGCACCCGCCTCGGATCGATAAGATAGATCAATCGTGGGCCTGCAGCACGCGACGGAAAAAGAAGATCGGAATCGTCACATGCCTGCCGCGATGAAAACGAAGATCGCAGCATTCATGGTGGAAACCGGTAAAGCTGCCGCGGTTTGCCTGATGCTCTCGGCTATAGCGTTGGCACTGTTCGTCGCCTGCTTCAAAATCGGACTGCTATCAGGCATTCACATCCTGTTTTATCGGGGCATCGTCCTAACGGGCCTGGTCTCCTTAGCCGTTTTTCTGCTCGGCGCGGTCTTGGCCATTCGCGGCGTCATTCCCGCCAGTCTCGCTCTAGCGGCAGCCGCTGTGTCCGCCAGCATCAACCTGACCGTGCTCATCGTTCTACCCGTCACGATCGATCGTTCCGTAAGTGTATTCCTGCTCGGGTATATGGCTCATCACCCTCGGGAAGCATTCAGCGCCAGCGAACTCGAAACGCATTTCATCAACGGCTACTTAGGCAAGTATCACCAGATGCAGCGTCGGATGGACGAGCAGGAACTGTCAGGTAATGTGGAGCAAACAGAGCCAGCGCGCTACCGCATCAGTCCGCAAGGCTTGCAGTTCATAAAAACATCGCGGGCTATTGCGTGGGCGTTCGACACGGACCCCAGATTTGTAGATCCTGGCAGCGAGACTGAGCAGGGGAACCGACGCTGAGCCGCTATGCAGAGCAACCATCTTGGACAGCTTCGACCCGGATGAGGCGGCGCAGGCTATCCTCAACACGCGGACCGGCGAAAAGGCGCTGCTCAACATCGTGACGCGCAACCGGCGCGCATTTCAGGATGCTATGAGCCGGTGACATCTCAGGAGATCAGATCGATTTCAGTGTCCGCAGCTAATCGAAACAGACCCGGCTCATCGAAGAAAATGGTGAGACCGGGTCGAGGTTCTGGCGAACCATCTACAAAGCGGGCAGGCTCGCACCGCCACCGATTTTGAACCATGGGCTTGATTTCTGACCTTGGCATCCATGCTATGTGCTTTGGCGCGCGATCAGTCATGTTTGCGAAAAGGGGAATTGCGAGAACCATGTCATCGTGGAAAGCCGTCAAGCGACCGACAAAGCCGTACTTAGCCTTGTTTGTTTTGCCCTCCGTCGGATATTTTCCCTTTACCTGCACCGGCCGAACGATGGTTCCTTTCTCTGTTGGACGGGTAGCGATGAGATCGAAGCCTTGATCCCGATGCGGAAAATAAACATTCCAGCCGCAGTCTGCCATCACCCCTGCGACATACATTTCCGCGAAGTAGTCACGGCTCTTCCAATTTTCTGTCACTCCGCTGCCTTCCAGGTCTCCATGCGGGCACGCACTATTTCTTCCTGCTTCGATGGCTATTGAGGGAGCCGCCAAACCTGCTCGCCTTCATAACGGAAGGCATTGCCTCCCACGAAACGGGCGCGTCTTGGGAGCAGACGGCATGTTGCTTCGTCAAGATCGGCGTGTCCGCTGGATTTGGTGATCTGGCAGCCGATTACGCGGCCGTCTGCGGCAACATCGAGTGAATAGCCCACGGTTCCTGCCCGTTCTTCTCGCTGAGCGCGGCTCGGATAGTCGGCATCGCTCAGCCACGCAGCTGGACTGGTGCGGGGCTGCGGCTTCGGCTCGCCGAACTTTGCCTTTTCCTCTGCGGTCTGTTCCACTGCGAACGGGTTGTCGGCTATATGCGCGAACCGAGCCTTTTCCCGCGCCGCGGCGTCGCGATCTGCTTTAAGCGCGGCAACGCACCTGCGAACCATCGCCATACCCGCAGCTGAGCCGCGTAAGCTGAGCTTGTCGACGAGCGTGTCCCCTCGGTAGATCGCCAGGCTGCTTCCTCCAGCGAAATCCTGTGCGAAGTTGCTGCCAAACGTCGAAATGAAGCCCTTCTTATACTCGTCCGCGTCGCCAACTGCTGACCCGCCGCCATATCCGGTTCCGTTCAGGTAGAACTCGAGATCGTACTTTTGACCATCGATCGGCGACCAATCGGAATTCTTCACTGAGATGACGACATCGCCATCGAATCCAAGCAGCAGGAGCAGCTCTGTGTCGCCCTTGCCTTCATATTCCTGCTTCATGCCGCAATACTCAGTGCCTTCGCCGACGGACCAACCGCCGGCATCGGGCCAATCACGAGCTTGCGCGGGGTTGACTGCTGTGAGTGCAACGGTGGCGGCGAGAAACGGAAGGCGCATAGGTACCCAAAATCGATTCGACATGGTGATGTTCTACGAGAGAAAACCGAAACATCTCGTTACGAGCCCGAAAGATCAGATCCCAAGAATGTACTGTAGAGCACCTCCAGGTGGCCGCGGCAGGTCGTTTCAACGCGCAATTACGACCCGATCAAGCTGGACACCGCCAGATCGGATTCATGTTCACGAGCTTTGGACAGCTCGTAGCGTGTCTGCATTCGCATAAGCGTCTCAGCCTTCACACCAAAGGCATGCTCGAACCGGATCGCCATATCGGCCGACAACGCTGCCCGGCCATTGAGCAGCGCGCTGAGCGACTGCCTGCTGACGCGGAACGCGGTGGCCAGATCGTTGATCGACACGCCATGGGCTTCGACAATCTCGGTCTTCAGCCACTCTCCGGCGTGGATCGCGAATGAGGGATGACGTTAATGCCCATGAGCGATTCGACCCCTTGCTCTCGTCGGCTCTGCCAACGCCATCCTAGCAGAGATCGTCGCCTGGTTCAGGATAATGCGCGGCCGCAGTCACCCTTAACCGTTTGGCCGTCTGCGCCGGTTAGGGCATAGGTTAGGGCAGGGCTGCCGAATGCTGGAAAAATGAAGTAAAATCAAGTGGTTTTGGCGGACAGGGTGGGATTCGAACCCACGGTGAGCGTAAACCCACGGCGGTTTTCAAGACCGCTGCCTTAAACCACTCGGCCACCTGTCCGTCGCCACGCTTCCTAGCGAACCCGACGGCCTTGCCAAGCGTAAAATGGCGTGAAGGCGGTTTGATCCTGCCAATGTCGTCAAGTGCCAATAAGGGGATTCACGCCGCGTCATCCCTGTGCAACAAAAGAGCTTAAGGAGATTCTTCAATGCGTTCGTCGATCCTGTCGCTGTTGCTGGGACTTGCTGCCGTCGTGGCGGGCGGTCTGACGGCGGACAGCGTCAGCGCGCAGGAGGATGTCGGCTTTCGCGCCTATCTTGAATCCCTGCGCCCCAAGACCCGAGCGATGGGCATCCGGGATTCGACTCTGGACAGTGTCTTTCCGGGGCTGACGCCCAATCCGCGCGTAGTCCAGCTCGACCAAAATCAACCCGGCGGCGGCACCTATGCCCCGATCCCGAATTTCGAGCCCTATCGCCGCCAGCATGTCGATGCGGCACGCATCAGCCGGGGCCGGACCGCATATCTTGCCAATCGCGCCCGCCTTGCCCGGATAGAAGCGGAAACCGGTGTGCCGGAAGAGATCATGGTCGCCATCTACGGCCACGAAACCAATTACGGCGCCTATACCGGCGATTTCGACCTGATCCGCTCGCTTGCGACCTTGTCCTATGAGGGGCGTCGCCGGACATTGTTTGAACCGGAACTGCTGGCGACGCTGAAGATGCTCGATGATGGCGTGCCGCGCAGCCGCCTGGTGGGCAGTTGGGCTGGCGCGACCGGCTATCCCCAATTCCTGCCGAGCGTCTATCTGCGGCTGGGCAAGGATGGCGATGGCGATGGCCGGGTCGATATCTGGAACAGCGAAGCCGACGCCCTGGCATCCATCGCCAATTATTTCGTCCACGCCGGATGGCGACGCGGCGAGCCTTGGGGCATTGCCGTGTCCGTTCCGGTCGGATTGGACCGTTCCGGCCTCGCCGCGCGCACCACGGCGGTCCGTTGCCCCCGCGTCTTCAGCCGCCATAGCCGCTGGCTCAGCATGGCCGAATGGCGGCGCATGGGAATCGTGCCCAGCGGCGCCGGCTGGCCCGCCGACCGGGTGATGGCGACATTGCTGGAGCCCGATGGTCCGGGCAAGACCGCCTATCTCCTGACCAGCAACTACCGGGCGATCCTCGACTATAACTGTTCGAATTTCTATGCCTTGTCCGTTGGCCTGCTGGCCGATGCGGTGAAGCAATAGAGCGCCTTGATATTGGTTCTGCCATGGCTATTGAATGCGCTAGGCATTCGAAGAATCCACCAGTCCAAAGGCATCCCGCATGAAGAAGTCCATCGCCGCCCTCCTGTTCGTCGGGTTGCTGTCCACGCCGCTGACCGCCGCCGCGCCACCCTATAGCAGCGAGGCGCCGATCGCCTATATGAAGGATCTCTCGTCGGGCGCCGTGCTTTACGACAAGGGGGGCGAGACGCGGATGCCGCCCGCCTCCATGGCGAAGATGATGACGGCCCATGTCGCTTTTCGCCTGATCCAGAAGGGCGATCTGAAACTCGACCAGAAATTCACCGTCCGCCCGGAAACCTGGCAGCGATGGCATGGCCCGCAGGCGGGATCGACCATGTTCCTGTCGCCGGGCGAGCAGGTGTCGGTGGAAAATCTTCTCCACGGCATCGTCACGCTTTCGGGCAATGATGCCTGCGTCGTGCTGGCGGAGGGCATTGCCGGGACAGAGCAGGCCTTCGTCGCCCTGATGAATCAGGAAGCCAAGCGCCTCGGCCTCAAGAACAGCAATTTCGGCACGAGCAATGGCTGGCCGGACGAAGGTGTGACTTATGTGACCGCGGCCGACCTTGCGGCGCTGGCCGAAGCGACGATCGAGGAAACGCCCAACCTCTACAAGAAATTCTACGCCACGCGCAGCTTCACCTGGGGCAAGACGATGGGCGGCGCGGATATCGAGCAGGGCAATCGCAATCCCATATTGGGCAAGGTCGCCGGAGCCGATGGTCTCAAGACCGGACACACCGAAGAAGCCGGCTTCGGCTTCACCGGATCGGCGGAACAGGAGGGACGCCGCCTGGTCATGGTCGTGGCAGGGCTGGGCACCTACAACCAGCGAATCGAGGAGTCGGTGCGCTTCATGGACTGGGGCTTCCGCGCATGGAAGGCGCAGCCGCTCTTCAAGAAGGGACAGACCGTCGAAACCGCCGAGGTGCAGCTCGGCAGCGCAACCAGCGTTCCATTGGTCGCGGCGCAGGATATGGCGGTGACATTGCCGCGCGCCGCTTCGTCCAACATCTCGGTCAAGGTCGCCTATACCGGCCCGATCAAGGCGCCCATCACCAAGGGGCAGAGGATTGCGCAGCTGATCGTCTCCACGCCTGACACGCCGCCCCAGATCCTGCCACTGGTCGCGGGTGAGGATGTCGCTGAAGCCGGCATTTTCGGTCGACTGTGGAACGGGCTGAAGTCCTTCTTCGGGTGACGGCCGCAGGGACGACGCGGGGCCGCTTCATCTCGCTGGAAGGCGGGGAAGGTGCAGGCAAGTCGACCCAGTTGCGGGCCCTTGCCGCCGCCCTGCGCGCGCGCGGCGTGGAAGTCGTGGAAACGCGCGAGCCGGGCGGCAGCGAAGGGGCGGAGGCCATTCGCGCCCTGTTGCTGACCGGGGGAGCCGACCGCTGGAGCCCCCGCGCCGAAGCGCTGTTGTTCGCTGCTGCCCGTGCCGATCATGTGGAAAAGACGATCCGTCCGGCGCTGGAGCGGGGCGCATGGGTGCTTTCCGACCGCTTTCTGGACAGCAGCCGCGCCTATCAGGGCTCAAGCGAGCTGACGGATGCGGATATATTGGCGCTTCACCGGATTGGCAGCAACGGTTTCCTGCCCGACCGGACCCTCTTCCTCACCTTGCCAGAGGAGGAAGCGAGCGCGCGTGCCCGTTCTCGCGATGGAGATGCAGCCGACAGGATCGGGGGACGCGACCGGGATTTTCATCTCGCCGTGGCAACAGCCTTTCATCGGTTCGCCCAACAGGAACCGGCGCGCTTCCTTGCCGTCGACGCTTCGGGAGACGCCGGGGCAGTGACGGCACGGCTGCTTCAGGCGTTGCAGGACCTGCTGCCATGACGTCACTCATCGGCCATGACGCGCAGGCCCGCACGCTGCTCGATGCCGCGCGGAGCGGTCGTCTGCACCACGGCTGGATCCTTGCTGGCCCGTGGGGCATTGGCAAGGCAAGCTTCGCCCGCGCCATGGCGCTGCGCCTGCTGGCGGAGGCGGCAGGGCCGCCCATCACGGCTGATGGGCTGGACGTGCCGCAGGATCATCCGACCCGCCGCCTGTTCGAGGCGGATGCCCATCCCGACTATGCCGAGCTCTTCTGCCTGGAAAAGGAAAGCGGCACCGCCCGCAACATCACGGTCGATCAGATCCGGAGCCTCCAGCGCCTGATCCAGTCGGCGCCCTCCATGTCGTCACGGCGGATCGTGGTCATCGACAGTGCCGACGATCTGGAGCGCGGCGCGGCAAATGCGCTGCTCAAGAATCTGGAAGAGCCGCCGGCCGATATGCTGTTCCTGCTGGTCAGTCATTCGCCCGGCCGGCTGCTTCCGACTATCCGCTCCCGCTGCCGTACCCTGCGCTTCGACATGTTGAACGAAGAGGCCATGCGCAGCATTTTGCGCGCGACGGACGACAGTCTTTCTCCGGATGAACTGACCGCGCTGATCCAGGCAGGTGAGGGGTCTCCCGGCAAGGCGCTACGCTATGCGGGCCTCAACATAGCGGACATCGAAAATTCGTTGGCCGCCATTGCCGCTGACGGCGACCCTGGCAACCGCCAGCGACTAATGCTGGCCAGGATGCTGGCGTCAAAGAGCGCCCGGCCCCGTTATGAAGCGTTTCTTGAGCGGGCGCCGGCCTTCATCGCGGCGGCGGCGCGCCAACGCAAGGGGAGCGATCTCGGCAAGGCGCTGGACCATTGGGAAGCAGCACGCCAGCTTGCCGGGGGAGCCGTCATCCTGTCGCTCGAACCGGGGGCCGTGGTTTTCGAACTTGCCGGTCATGTCGCCGCCCTTGCCCGCTGAAAAGCGGCTTTGCGCCGGGACTAACACCCGCTAGGGAGGGCGCATGTCCAAGCCCTATACCATCACGACAGCCATCAGCTACCCCAATGGCCGCCCGCATATCGGCCATGCCTATGAAGTGATCGCAACGGATGCGATCGCCCGTTTCCAGCGTATGATGGGCCGCGACGTCTTCTTTCAGACCGGAACGGACGAACATGGCCTGAAAATGGCCCAGACCGCGCGCAACAGGGACATGGAACCGCGCGCACTCGCTGACGAAATGTCAGGACATTTCAAGGCTATGAATGATGGTCTCAACATCAGCTATGATCGCTTCATTCGCACCAGCGAGCCGGATCATCACCGCGCAAGCCAGGCGATCTGGCAGGCGATGGAGGCCAATGGCGATCTCTATCTCGGCCGCTATGAAGGCTGGTATTCCGTCCGCGATGAAGCCTTTTACGACGAAAAGGAACTGGTCGAAGGAGAGGGCGGGCAGAAGCTCTCGCCCCAGGGCACGCCTGTCGAATGGACGGTGGAGGAAAGCTGGTTCTTCCGCCTGTCCGCCTATCAGCAGAAATTGCTGGACCTTTACACCAGTCAGCCGGATTTCATCCAGCCTGACAGCCGCCGCAATGAGATAATGCGCTTCGTGGAGGGCGGCCTGTCCGACCTCAGCGTGTCGCGCACCAGCTTCGACTGGGGCGTCAAAGTGCCCGGCAGCGACGGCCATGTCATGTATGTGTGGGTGGACGCGCTCACCAACTATCTTACGGGCTGCGGCTATCCCGATGATGCGGACCGCATGGCCCGCTACTGGTCGGAAGGTGGCGATATCACGCATGTCATCGGCAAGGATATCGTGCGTTTTCATACCGTTTACTGGCCAGCCTTCCTGATGAGCGCGCGGCTGCCCTTGCCCAGGCAGGTCTTCGGTCACGGCTTCCTCCTCAACCGGGGAGAGAAGATGTCGAAGTCGCTGGGCAATGTGGCCGATCCGATGGAATTGGCCGAACGCTTCGGCGTGGATCAGCTCCGCTATTTCCTGCTGTCGGAAGTCACCTTCGGCAATGACGGCAGCTACAGCGCGGAGGCGATCGTCGCCCGTTCGAACAGCGACCTCGCCAACAGCTTCGGCAATCTCGCCCAGCGAACGCTGAGCTTCATTGCCAAGAATCTGGAAGGCCGCCTGCCCGAACCCGCAGCGCAGGAGGTCGATCGCGATCTTCTTGCAACGGTCGGGGAAGCGGCCCGGACCTTCCAGGCCGCTATGGCGGACCTTGCGCCCTCGACAGCCATCGAAGCGTGGATGCGCGCGGTGTTTGCCTGCAACGCCTATATCGATGCCCAGGCGCCCTGGACGCTCCGCAAGACCGATCCTGCCAGGATGGAGGCGGTGCTCGCCACCCTTTACGAAGCGATCGCCGACCTTGCCATCATCGTCCAGCCGATCATTCCCGCAAGCGCCTCCGCCCTGCTCGAGCAGATGGGGACAGCCGAGAATGGCAGGAACTATTCTGCCATCGGCAGCGACTGGTATACGCAGCTTCGTGCGTCCGGCTTTACCCTGAGCACGCCCAAGCCGCTCTTCCCGCGCCTCGAACTGCCCGCTGAAGAGGCGTGACGTCATGTTCATAGACAGCCATTGTCACTTGAATTACAAGGGTTTGATCGACGATCAGCATAATGTGCTCGAACGGGCGAGGGGCGCTGGAGTCGACCTGATGCTCAACATTGCCACGCGCGAAAGCGAATGGGACGATGTGCTGGCAACGGCCTTGCGCGAAACGGATGTGTGGGCGACCGTCGGCATTCACCCCCATGAAGCGGACGAGCATCCCCATGTCGACACTGCGAAGCTGGTCGAACGGGCAGCCCATCCACGCATCGTCGGCATAGGCGAGACCGGCCTGGATTATTATTACGACCATAGCGATCGCGAGCGGCAGCAACGCAGCTTCCGGTCCCATATCGCCGCCTCTCGCGAAACGGGCCTGCCGCTGATCGTCCACACCCGCGATGCGGAGGAGGACACGCTGGCCATCATGCGCGATGAAATGGGGAAGGGGGCCTATGGCGGGGTCATCCATTGTTTTACCGCCAGCGGCGCCTTTGCCGATGCAGCGATGGAACTGGGTTTCTACATCAGCATTTCGGGTATCGTGACCTTCAAGAACGCCAGGGATCTTCAGGAAACGGCTGCCCGTCTGCCGCTCGAAAGGCTGCTGATCGAAACCGACGCTCCTTTCCTCGCGCCCGTGCCCCATCGCGGCAAGCCGTGCGAACCCGCCTTCGTGGCCGACACTGCCCGTTTCCTGGCGAATTTACGGGGCGAAAGCGTCGAGCAACTGGCTGAGGCAACAGCAGCCAATTTCCGTACGCTTTTCAGCAAGGCGGCATGAGCCTCAAGCTCACCATCCTGGGAAGCGGCACCTCCTCGGGCGTGCCGCGCATCGGCAATGATTGGGGCGCCTGTGATCCGCAGGAGCCCAGGAACCGCCGCACCCGGGCATCGATCCTGATCGAAAGCCCCACGACCCGGTTGTTGATCGACACATCACCGGACATGCGTGCGCAGTTGCTCGCGGCCGACGTGATCCATATCGACGCGATCCTGTGGACGCATGACCATGCCGACCACAGCCACGGCCTGGACGATGTCCGTCAGCTTTACCACCATCGCGGCACGCCTGTCCCCGGCTATGCGCGTCCGCAGACGCTTCGCTTGCTCCGGGAGCGCTTCGGTTATGCCTTCGAAGGGCGTCATGGCTATCATCCGACGATCGAACCGCATCCGCTGCCGGATGGCCTGCGCATCGGGGACATCAGCATCGCCTGCACCGACCAGCCCCATGGCGAGATATTCTCCACCGGATTCCGTTTCACGCATGATGGCTATTCCATTGGCTATGCTACTGATTTTCATGATATAACGACTGATATGATGGCACTGTACGATGCGCTGGACATCTGGGTGGTCGACGCCTTGCGGGAACGGCCGCATCCAACCCACGCGCATCTGGCGCTTACCCTGGATGCCGTACAGGCCGTGCGACCGCGCCGAGCCATATTGATCCATATGGACCAGAGCATGGATTATGCGTCGCTTTGCCGGACACTCCCGGCGGGCGTCGAACCGGGTTATGACGGGCTGGTGGCCGAACTGGGCGCATCATAAGGGCAGGGCAGGGAAATGGGTGGCGATCAGGCAATGTCCAGTCTCTGGTACGTGCTGGCGTTGGTCCTGGTCGGATCGGCCTTGCTTGCGCGGCGGGCGCCGATGGGCGGCCTCTTGCGCATGGCCATGCTATGGATCGTCATCTTCGCGGCGCTGCTTGGACTGTTCAAGGCTGGCGAGAAATACGGCCTGTTTGCCAGCCGTATCAAGGGGGAAGGGGGCGGATCTCCCGCACTGGCGACCAATGATATGCCGACAGCCTTGCCCACCGCGCGCGTGGAGGGGCAGGCGCTGCGAATACCCGTTGCGCCCGACGGCCATTATTGGGTCGAGGGAATGGTCAACGGGAACCCGACACGCTTTCTGATCGACAGCGGGGCCAGCGTGACCGCATTGTCAGTGGAGGCGGCGCGCGCCGCCGGCCTCAATTTCGACCTGAATGCGTCCGGCGTCAGCATGATGACCGCCAACGGCAAGATCGACGCCAAGCGCTCGACAATCGCCACGCTGGTCGTCGGCCCAATCCGCGCCAGCGATCTCGACATTGTCGTTTCCCCGGCTTTTGGCGATGTCAATGTGATCGGGATGAACATGCTGTCACGGCTGAAAAGCTGGTCCGTCCAGAATGGAGAGATGGTGCTGACACCATGACGTCATACATAGCCGCGCCCGATCAGCGACAGCGCCTGAAAGCCGTGATCGGCGGTTCCACGGGCAATCTGGTGGAATGGTATGACTGGTATGCCTATTCGGCCTTCACCCTCTATTTCGCCCAGCATTTCTTCCCCAGCGAAGACCGCACCGCTCAGTTGCTGAGCGCCGCCGGCATTTTCGCGGTCGGCTTCCTGATGCGCCCCATCGGCGCCTGGCTGATGGGCGTCTATGCCGATCGCCATGGTCGCAAGAGCGGCCTGACCTTGTCCGTGGCGCTGATGTGCGCCGGTTCGCTGCTGATCGCGGTCACGCCATCCTATGACAGTATCGGGGTTGGCGCGCCGCTGCTGCTTGTGCTGGCGCGCCTGATGCAGGGATTGTCGATCGGCGGTGAATATGGCGCCAGCGCGACCTATTTGTCCGAAATGGCGGGGCGCAATCACCGCGGCTTTTTCTCCAGCTTTCAATATGTCACGCTGATAGCCGGCCAGCTTGTCGCCATCTGCGTCCTGTTGGCGCTCCAGGCCATGCTGACCGAGGCTGAACTGGATGCGTGGGGCTGGCGCATTCCTTTCCTGATTGGCGGGGCGCTGGCGATCATCGTCTTCTGGCTGCGGCGCGGCCTGGCCGAAACGCAGAGCTTCGCCAAAGCCCAGGCAGAGGGTGCGCCCAGATCGGGTTTCGTGGAACTGGTAACCCGGCATCCGAAAGAGACGCTGACGGTCATGTTGCTGACCGCGGGCGGCACGATCGCCTTCTACGCCTATTCCATCTACATGCAGAAATTCCTCGTCAACACCAGCGGCATCAGCCGTGAAGCAGCATCCCAGATCAATGGGATAACGCTCTTTGTTTTCATGCTGATCCAGCCTCTCGGCGGCGCTCTTTCCGACCGTATCGGGCGCAAGCCGCTCATGATCGGCTTTGGTCTGCTGGGCGTCACCTGCACTTATCCCATCTTCGCGACGCTGGCCGTGACCAAGGACCCATGGATGGCCGGGCTGCTGGTGATGGCCGGGCTGGTGATCGTAACCGGCTACACCTCGATCAACGCCGTCGTGAAGGCGGAACTGTTTCCAGCGCATATCCGGGCTCTGGGCGTGGCGCTGCCTTATGCGCTGGCCAATACCATGTTCGGCGGCACGGCGGAATTAGTCGCGCTCTGGTTCAAGAAGCTCGGTGTGGAGCAGGCCTTCTACATCTATGTGACGGTGATGATCGGTATTTCGCTGATCGTTTACATACGCATGCGCGACACGCAGCGGCACAGCCTGATATTGGAAGACTGAGTGTCCAGCCTGTTAAATTTAACATAATCCTTATTATCGGACTTTGATAGCTGCTCGACAAGCTGGCCTTCTGCGTCCCGACAATCTATCCCTGCCATAGATCTCCTCAATCCAGAGTACCGCATGTCATCCAACAGCAAGGCGAATCCCGCCGACATCATGCCGCTCGCCAATGTCATGGCGCGTTTGCGCGATCCGGAAACGGGTTGCCCCTGGGATATCGAACAGGATTTTGCCAGCATCGCGCCCTATACGATCGAGGAAGCTTACGAAGTTGCCGACGCCATAGAACGTGACGACATGGCGGCCCTGCGCGATGAACTTGGCGATCTGCTGCTGCAGGTGGCGTTCCACAGCCGCATGGCGGAACAGGCAGGTCATTTCACATTGCAGGAGGTCATCGACGGTATCACGGAAAAGATGATCCGCCGCCATCCCCATGTCTTCGGCGAAGGAACAGACAGGAAGGACGGCCACGCCCAATGGGAAGCCATCAAGGCGGCCGAGCGTGCCGAAAAGGAATCTGATCCGAGCGCGCTGGCGGGCGTCGCCACAGCCCTTCCAGCCCTGCTCCGCGCTGAAAAGCTCCAAAACCGCGCCGCTCGAACAGGGTTCGACTGGCCCGATCTTGGCGGTGTCATGGCCAAGATCGAGGAAGAACTGGACGAAGTGCGGGAGGCGACTTCCCAATCCGAACGAGAGGAGGAAGTGGGCGATCTTCTCTTTGCCGTGGTCAACCTCGCCCGCCATCTGAAAGTCGATCCGGAGGTTGCCCTGCGCGCGGCGAGCGGCAAGTTCGACAAGCGCTTCCGCATCATGGAAGCCTTGGCCGGCGACGATTTCGTCGCCCTTTCCCTCGATGAGAAGGAAGGCTTGTGGCTGCAGGCAAAGGAGCGGTTACGACAGGCGAAATAGAGTGGTTTCCCGGCGACAGGCCGGTAACCCGAAAGGCTATTTCCCAAGACGCTTGAGGAACCGCGCCAATGCGGAATCGGACAGGCGGACATCCACCAGCATGTCCGCGCCATCGGCCTTGCTTCCAATCACTTCGCCATGTTCGTGCAACCACGCCATGGCCGCGCCGTCAGAAAGGGGCACATGCAACTGGTGCACTCGCGCACCGGCGGTCAGCCGGCTGCTGATGGCCCGCTGAAGGTCGTCGACCCCCTCCCCGGTCAAAGCGGACAGGATCACCACATCGTCCCGCCGCGCAGCGGTCTCGCGCGCCAGTAGCGCAGCCTCTTCGTCCAGCAGGTCCAGCTTGTTCCACGCTTCGATAATGGGCGGCGGATCACCACCCTCGCTCGCGTCAAGCGCCCCTTCCCCCGCGACGCCAAGCTCGGCCAGTACGTCCATCACGTCGTCGCGCTGCGCTTCGCTGTCGGGATGTGCAATATCGCGGACATGGATGATCAGATCGGCCGACAGCACCTCTTCCAGCGTGGCGCGAAATGCGGCGATCAACTGCGTCGGCAGGTCAGAAACGAACCCCACAGTGTCGGAAAGAATGGCCTTGTCCAGTCCCGGCAGGGCAATCTGACGCATGGTGGGGTCAAGCGTCGCGAACAGCAGATCCTCTGCCATGACGTCAGCCCCGGTCAGGCGGTTGAACAGCGTTGACTTGCCCGCATTGGTATAACCCACCAGCGCGATCACGGGCCAGGGCGCACGTTGCCGCCGCGCCCGATGCAGGCCGCGCGTCTTCGTCACCTGATCCAGTTCGCGCCTGATCTTCGCCATGCGATCGCGGATCATCCGACGGTCCGCTTCGATCTGTGTTTCACCGGGACCGCCAAGAAAGCCGAAACCGCCCCGCTGCCGCTCCAGGTGAGTCCAACTGCGCACCAGCCGTCCCGCCTGATAGTCCAGATGCGCCAGTTCGACCTGCAGGCGCCCCTCATTGGTCGCCGCACGCTCACCGAAAATTTCCAGGATCAGGCCGGTCCGGTCGATGACCTTCGTTTCGGTCGCCTTTTCCAGATTGCTCTGCTGCACGGGGCTGAGCGCATTGTCGACAATGACCAGTTCGGCATCTTCCGCCCGCGCCAGCGTCGCGATCTGATCCACCTGTCCGCTACCAAACAGGGTCGCCGGCTTTCGATCGCGCACACGGAAGGCCTGCGCTGCGCGCACGTCGATGCCGATAGCCAGGGCAAGCCCCCTCGCTTCGTCCAGCCGCGCATCGCTGTCACGCCGTTCCGGACCATGGACATCGGCGCGCACAACAATGGCGCGTGCACCACGCGATACTTCGTCAGCGGAATCTCGGTTGAAAACGGCCATGACGGCTTAACGCTTCCCGCCTCTGCCGGCTTCACGGGAAACCCGGCAGAGACAAGAAAAAGCGTTCAATCCTCGCCCTCACCCTCGCCGGTGAGGTCGAGCGCGTGCAGCGGCTGCACGGTGGAAATGGCATGCTTGTAAACGAGCTGGACCATGCCGTCCCGTTCCAGCAGCATGCAGAAAAGATCGAAGGCGGCGATTTCGCCCTGCAACATGACGCCGTTCACCAGGAACATGGTCACCGGGCTGCCCGACTTGCGCACCGCGCTCAGGAAGATTTCCTGGAGCAGCTTCGACTTGCCGTTGCCGTCACTCGCCTTGCGCAGATCGGTAAGGTCCATGGATTGAGCAGGCATGACGGTCGATATCGCATGCTTGTATACCAGTTGCGACTGCCCGTCGCGCCGCAGCAGGACGGAAAAATTGTCGAACCAGGTAATGATGCCCTGCAATTTAACGCCCTTGACCAGGAACATGGTCACCGGCGTCTTGCTCTTGCGCAGGCTGTTCAGGAAGATGTCTTGAAGGTTGTTCACTTTGTCGGCCATGGTCTTCACCAGTCCTTTATTGGCGGGACGTTACCCGCGCTCGCACCCTTAAGCAGGATGTCTTGCTCGCCTCCGCCTGTCGGAAGCAAGGCAAGTCTACCGCAATTGCGAAGAGCCGTCCATGCCCAGTTTGGTTCAAGTTGCTTCCCTTTGCCTCAACCGTCCTTCCCATCCGTAATACCCAGCAGCTTCAACTTCCGGTGAAGCGCCGAACGTTCCATGCCGATGAAGGTTGCGGTGCGGGAAATATTGCCCGAAAAGCGCCGGATCTGGATGCGCAGATATTCGCGCTCGAAACTTTCCCGCGCCTCCCGAAGGGGGGCGCCCATGATCGCGGACTGACCCATGCCTTCCGAACCACCATTGCTGGTGAGTTCGGGCGGCAGCATGTCCAGTTCGATCCTTCCGATCCGCTCGCCGGGAGCCAGGATCATGGTGCGTTCGATGACATTGCGAAGCTGGCGGACATTGCCCGGCCATTCATTGGCCTGGAGCGCGGCCATGGCGTCGCTGGCGATCTCCGGCGACGGAACCCGGCGTTCCGCCGCGAAACGCGCGAGATAATGTTCGACCAGCGGAGGAATATCGTCCCGCCGCTCGGCCAGAGGCGGAATGACCAGCGGCACGACGTTGAGCCGATAGAAGAGGTCCTCGCGGAAACGCCGCTCCTCGATCTCGCTCGCCAGGTTGAGCGCGGTCGAGGAAATGACGCGCACGTCCACCTTGACCTGCCGCTGTCCGCTGACGCGGGTGAAGCTCTGGTCGGTCAGCACGCGCAGGATCTTCGCCTGCGTCGTGAGCGGCATGTCCGCGATCTCATCCAGGTAGAGCGTACCGCCATGCGCCTGCTCCAGATAGCCCGGACGCACCAGTCCGCTCGGATCTTCGACGCCGAACAGTTCTTCCTCGACGCGATCCGGGTCCATCCGCGCCGCGGCGACGATGATGAAGGGGGCATCGGCCCGTCCGCTCCAGCTGTGCAGCATGCGCGCGGCGACTTCCTTGCCCACCCCGGCGGGTCCGGAAATCAGCACCCTGCTGCCCGTACCCGCGACTTTCTTGATGGTGGCGCGAACGGCATTGATCGCCGCCGATGTGCCGGTAAGCTCATCATCCTGCCCGAAGCGCGCCCGCAGCACCTGGTTCTCGCGCCGCAGCCGTTCGGTTTCGGTTGCCCGCGATACGAGATGCAGAAGCCGGTCCGCCTCGAAAGGCTTTTCGATGAAATCCGCTGCCCCCTTGCGAATGGCGGCGACGGCGGTGTCGATATTGCCGTGGCCGGAGATCATCAGCACCGGAATGGTCGCATCCCGCCGCTTTATCTCGTCCAGCAGTTCCAGGCCATCGAGCCTGGAACCCTGCAACCAGACGTCCAGCAGCACCAGCGAAGGGCGCCGCGCATCCAGCGCCTCGATCGCGCTGTCGCTGTTTGCGGCCGTGCGCGTGGCGAAACCCTCATCCTCCAGGACACCCGCCACCAGATCGCGAATGTCCTCTTCATCGTCGACTATCAGAATATCAAGCGCCATTGGCCGTCACTTTTCCAGTCGTTTTGCCATGGGACAAGGCAATGACCTGTCCCTCTTCCAATTTTTCGAGCGCCGCCACCGGAAAGCGCAGGGCCACACGAGCGCCCCCACCGTCGGCATCGTCGAAGCGGATTTCACCCATATGTTCCTCGACAATCTTCTTCACGATCGCCAGGCCCAGGCCAGTGCCCTTGGTCCGGGTCGTCATATATGGCTCTAAAATGCGTTCGCGTTCCGGGGGCAGGCCAATGCCATTATCCTGCACCGCAATCAGCAGATTGCCGCCATCATGCTCCACACTCATGGAGACCTGGCCACGCCAGTCATCGCCGTCCGAGACGGTCTTGGGCTCGATCGCCTCAACGGCATTTTTGACGATATTGGTGAGCGCCTGCCCCAGTTGCCGGCGATCGCATACCAATTCCGCATCGCTGTCCGTCGAATGATATTGGAAGCGAATGTCGGGATGGGCGACTTCATGCAGGAACAGCGCATGGCGAGCGATATCGTCGATCCGCTCGCGCCGGAACACCGGCTTTGGCATGCGCGCGAAGGAGGAGAATTCATCCACGATACGGCGCAGGTCACCGACCTGGCGCACGATCGTGCCGGTCAGGCGGGTGAAGGTGGCCCTGTCGCTCGTCACTTCCTCGGCATAGCGGCGCTGCAACCGTTCAGCGGCGAGCTGGATCGGGGTGAGCGGATTCTTGATCTCATGCGCGATGCGCCGCGCCACGTCGGACCAGGCGGCGCGGCGCTGATCGGAAAGCTGCTGGGTGATATCGTCGAATGTCAGAATGTGGCGCGATGCGTCCTCCGACACCTTGACCGCCAGCGTCCGTACATCGCCATGGGCGCGGATCTGAACGATGCCGGCGCCATCTTCGGACGTGATGAGCGAGGCCAGTTCGGGGGAAATTTCGGTCAGCGGCCGCCCTACCGGATCGTCCCCCTCCCTCACCAGCAGGGCCGCCGCCGAGCTGTTGAGCAGCAGGATGATACCTTCGCGATCCACCGACAACACGCCGGCCGACACGCCCGACAGGATCGCCTCGATAAAGGCGCGCCGCTCGTCAAGCTGGCTGTTCGCCGCCACCAGCGCCCCGGTCTGCGCCTCCAGGCGCTGGGTCATGCGGTTGAAGGCCGCGGCCAGCGTGCCGATCTCGTCCCGGCTCTGGGGACTGGTCACGCGGGCCGACAGGTCGCCCGCCGTGATTCGCCGTGCCGCCATCACCAGTTCGTTCACCGGCCGCACCATCCAGTCTGCGACCTTGAGCGCGATATACACAGCCACGCCGACCAGCAGCAGCGACCCCACGAACAGCAATATGTTGAACCGCAACTGCAGCGCGCGGGACTGTGCGGCAAATATGTCGTAATCCGACAACACCTTCTGCGCCCGTTCCACATTGCTGAAGGCCGTCGATCCGGAATCGCGGGTGGCGTAGAGATAGATTTTCGCATTGGGGTAGAGCAGCGTCACCGCTTCGATCTGGTTGGGTTTCGCCGCAACCACCACATCCTCGCCGGAGGCCAGCCGCTTCACCACATCGGGGGTCAGCATTTCCGAAACCGGCCGGCTTTCCGGATCGACCGTAGCCGCCGTGCGCGCCACGCCATCCTTCCCGATCTCGATGATCGCCGAGCGGTTCAGCTTCCGCGTGACTACCTGGTAGATATAGCCTTCCGCAAAGCGTGGACTGGAAACCTTCGACTGAGCCAGATAATCGCGCAGGTCGCTCGCCATGGTGACGGTTTCGTCGCGCACGTCGCGCAGGTTCTGCTCATAATAGCCCCGCGCCAGATCGCTGGCGTTCTGCAACATGCCCCGTGCACTGTCGGAAAACCAGAATTGCACGCCATATTGAAAGAGCAGGGAGGCGAAGATCACGACCAGCAGCATCGGCACGCTGGCGACGATGGAGAAGATCGCCACCAGCCGAACGTGCAACTGACCGTCGCTGCCGATCGCTGACTGAGCCGCGCGCCGCTTCGCCACCCGCCGCCCCAGCAGCACGAGCAGCGCAATGGCTGGCACCAGGTTCGCCACCAGCAGCAGCGCCACTATGGGCGGCGTCAGCAATGTGTATGACTGCCCCTGCCCGCTCAGCAGGAAATAGGTGATCCCCGCCATGCCCAGAAACAGGACGAGCGTCACAGCCTCCACCACCGCGGCAAGCCGACGGCGCAGGAAAAGCGGAAAACGCCTTTTCCATGCCCGGCCCCGCGCCGGAAGAGTTACTGCGCCTTCCATAGTGGCTTGGTTACAACATTAATGTGCCCGATCAAACACAGTAATTGATGAACAAATGGCTTCCGGTCGAAAAGCGCTTTCGCTTCGTCGCCGGCGACCGGACCGTCGGCCGATGCCTTAATCGGCGATCCGAAGCTGCAAGGGATCGAGGCCGTAATCGGTCAGCTTCTTGCGCAGCGTGTTCCGGTTGATGCCGAGCAACCCGGCGGCGCGGATCTGGTTTCCATCGACGCTGGCCAGCGTTTCCTGGAACAGGATCGGCTCCACCACGGCCAGCAGGTCATCATGCAGGCTTCGGTTCGGCTGGGTGAGGCCGATGCCCAGTTGCCGCTTTGCCCATTCCCGCACCGCCTGGCCCAGCAGATCGCCGGGCGCGGCATCATCGGCCGGAACGGCATCCAGCGGCAGGCTGTTGCGCAGCAGGTCGGCCGTGATCACATTCTCGCGGCTCAACACCGCCAGCCGCTGCATGATATTCTGCAGCTCCCGCACATTTCCGGGCCAATGATAGGCCATCAGCAATTGCGCGGCATCGTCGGACAGCGCCTTGCGCGGCAGCCCCTCCTGCGCCGCGCGATCAAGGAAGTGGCGAGCAAGCAGGATCACATCTTCCCGCCGCTCGCGCAGTGCCGGCAACGCGATGGGAACCACGTTCAGCCGATAATAGAGATCCTGCCGGAAGCGATTCTCCTCGATCAGCCTGGGCAGGTCCTTGTTGGTGGCTGCGATGATGCGAACATTCACCTTCACCGGTTTGGAGCCGCCCACGGTCGTGACTTCGCCCGACTGCAAAACGCGTAGCAGCCGCGTCTGCGCCTCCATCGGCATGTCGCCGATCTCGTCCAGGAACAGCGTGCCGCCCTGCGCCTGCTCGAATTTGCCGGCGGTGCGGGCATGGGCTCCGGTGAAGGCGCCCTTTTCATAACCAAACAGTTCCGCCTCGATCAATTCGCGCGGAATGGCGGCCATGTTGATCGCCACAAAGGGTCGTGTCCGCCGCTGACCCAGGCTGTGGATCGCCTCGGCCACCAGTTCCTTGCCCGTGCCGGATTCCCCCAGCACCAATATGCTGAGGTCGTTCGACAGGACTCGGGCGATGGTCCGATAGACCTCCTGCATCGCCGGGGAGCGCCCCACCAGCGGTAGTCCGTCATGCGGCAACCCGCTATCGGTCGCTTCCTCGGCAGCTCCCTTGCCCGATCCGATCGCATCGGACACCGCGCGCGTGAGCTCGTTCAGATCGAAGGGCTTGGGCAGATATTCGAACGCGCCCTTTTCCGTGGCGCGGATCGCCGTGTTCAGCGTGTTCTGCGCCGACAGGATGATGATGCTGAGCGCGGGGCGCCGCTCCAATATGTCCGCAATGCCGTCCAGCCCATCACCGTCCGGCAACATGACGTCCGTGATCAGGACATCAGGCGCAAAGCTTTCCAGCAGGACGCTGCGCTCCCGGATCGATGCCGCCGTCTTCACCCTGTATCCCTGCCGCCGCAGGGCCTCACCGACGACGAGGCAGATCGCCGGATCGTCATCCACCATCAAGATCGAGCCTGTCACCGCCATCACCCTGCCGTCTTCATCCAGTCCCCATCGGCAGCAGGATTCGGAAGGTCGATTCCCCTGCCTGATGATCGCGCGAATATTGCACGAACCCGCTCATGTCGCGCACCAGCTTGTCCACCAGCGCCAGCCCCAGTCCCGTCCCGTCCCGCCTGCCGGTGATGAAGGGATTGAACAGGTGGTCCAATATATGCTCCGGCACCCCGGGACCATTGTCGACGACCAGGATTTCGATGGGCAGCACCGCGCTGCCCTTCCCCTTGCCGACAACCACCGACACACCGTGGCGAAACGCCGTTTCCACGCGAATGCGCGGCTTCTTGCAATGCTCCAGCGCTTCCGCAGCATTTTTGAGCAGGTTGATCATCACCTGCACCAGCGCGTCCTCGTTGATATTGGCAAATGGCAGGGATGGATCATAACTCTTTATGATCTTTATATTTCTTGCAAATCCGGCGGCGGCGATATTCGCCGCCCGGTCGATCAGCGGGTAGATGTTACCGCTGCGGCATTCCAGGGTCCGGTCGGTGGTGAAATCCTGCATCCGGTCGATCAACGCGGCTATCCGATCCACCTCATTGCAGATGAGTTGCGTCAAAGCGGCGTCGCGCCCGCCATTGCCCGATTCCAGCAATTGAGCCGCGCCCCTTATGCCCGACAGGGGATTCTTGATCTCATGGGCCAGGATCGCCGCTGCGCCGATGGCCGAGCGCGCGCCTCCCGCCGTGCCGCGATGGCCGATCTTGCGCGCCTGGCTCTGGGTGTGGACCGATACCACGCGCCAGCCTTCATGATCCACGATAGGCGCGATCATCAGGTCGACTTCCATCTCCGCCGTGCGTCCGGCATGCACGCGAATGTCATAGGCCGCGATCGGCTTGTTGCTATGCCAGATGTCGAAGCGCGCCCCCATCTCCGCCATGCGGATGGTCCGCGCTATATCGCTTCCGACTATGGCAGAACGCGCCATGTTGAGCAGCGTTTCGGCGCGGACATTGGCGTCGGCGATGCTGTTGTCCGGCCGCACCACCAAAGTTGCGACCGGCAGTGCAGTCATGAGTTCGGAAAGCGATGGCCCATCCCGCTGCGGTCGAAGCGATGGGATGGTGGTCATGTCCGCCGTCATGCCGCCTTGCGTGTCTCTACCAGACCCTCGTCGGCAATCAGCGGTTCGTAGAAGCGCGCAAGCATGTCCAGCACGACATCACCGTCCGGCTCCTGGTTCACTGCGTTGCGGAACTCGGCAGAGCCCGGCAGTCCCTTGGTGTACCAGCCGATATGCTTGCGGGCCATGTTCACGCCAGTGTGACTGTCATAATGCTCCAACATCGCGCGATAATGTTCCGTAATCACGCGATATTGCTCGTCCAGCAAGGGATCGGCCAGGCGCTCGCCCGTGCGGAACCAGTGCATCACCTGACCGATCAGCCAGGGCCGGCCATAGGCGCCCCGCCCGATCATGACGCCATCGGCGCCGCTCTGCTCCAGCGCTGTCTCGGCATCGTCGATGGAGCAGATGTCCCCATTGACGATGACGGGCAGCGACACCGCTTCCTTCACGCTGCGGACAAAGACCCAGTCCGCCGACCCCTTGTACATCTGGCAGCGCGTACGGCCGTGGACCGTGATCAGCTTCGCACCCAGATCCTCTGCGATCCGGGCCAGTTCGGGCGCGTTGAGGCTGGCATGGTCCCAACCCATGCGCATCTTGACCGTGACGGGCACGTCGACAGCCTTGACGGTGGCGTCGATCAGCGACGCGGCGAGCGGCAGATCCCGCATCAGGGCGCTGCCGGCATCGCCGTTCACCACCTTTTTCACCGGGCAGCCCATGTTGATATCGATGATCGCGGCGCCGCGATCGGCGTTGAGCTTCGCCGCTTCCGCCATTTCCGTGGGCGAGCAGCCGGCAAGCTGCATGGAAACGGGTTCCTCCAGCGGATGCCATGCCGCCTTCTGCAGCGACTGGCGAGTCTCGCGGATCATGGCCGCCGTGGCGATCATCTCCGTCACGTTCAGGCCGGAGCCATAGCGGCGCACCAGCGTGCGGAACGGCATGTCCGTCACGCCCGTCATGGGCGCCAGCACGACCGGCATGTCAATCGTCACCGGACCTATGGAAATCGGGGAAAGCCTCTGCATCATTCCGTCACTGCCTAAAAAACAGGCAGCCCTTAGCGGAAATCCGCATCCTCGGCAAGCGAAGCAGGGCTGGCGATCGCTCGGGCACTGCGGTACAGGCGCGGCCATGACAGACCGAACCGTCGCCCTGCTAGTCGCAGCAGGACAGGGCAGCCGCGCGGGCGGCGACATCCCCAAGCAATTCCGGCCGATCGGCGGCAAGCCGGTTCTCATCCATGCCGTCGACGCGCTGGCACGCCATCCGGCCATCGATTCCATCGTGCTGGTCGTGGGTGCGGGGCAGGAAGACGATGTGTGGGCCATGCTGGGAAATCGCCCCGTCGCCGCAATCGTTCAGGGCGCCGACAGCCGTCGTGGGTCGGTGCGTGCCGGCCTGGAGCATATCGCCTCCACCGGCGGCGCGGCGCGCATATTCGTTCATGACGCGGCCCGCCCCTTTCTTCCTGCGCCGGTGATCGATCGGCTGCTTGCCGCTTTGGAAGGGGCAATCGGTGCGATCCCTGTTTTGCCGGTCGCAGACACATTGGTCAGGAGCGAGCAGGACAATGCCGCTGAGGTCGTCGACCGCAATGGCCTGTTCCGTGTCCAGACCCCCCAGGCCTTTCGCTTCGACGCCTTGCTGGCTGCGCACCGGCTATGGGACAGTACACAGGAAGCAACCGATGATGCCCAGATGGTGCAGCAATCGGGTCATGACGTCATGCTGGTCGCGGGCGATGAAAGGCTGGAAAAATTGACCTATGCTGAAGATTTTGCGCGCGCCGAAGCCCGACTGGGCGCTGCTCGAAGCGTGCGGACGGGCATGGGCTATGATGTCCACCGACTTGCGCCCGAAGAGGAGCTCTGGCTGTGCGGCATACGCATTCCGCACGATCGGGGCCTGGCCGGGCACAGCGACGCGGATGTGGCGATCCACGCCCTAGTCGATGCCCTGCTCGGCGCCCTGGCGGAGGGCGACATAGGCAGCCATTTTCCGCCTTCCGACCCTCAATGGCGCGGCGCGGCCTCCTCCCGCTTCCTGGAATATGCGGCGGGACGCGTCGCAAAACGGGACGGCTTTATCGAGCATGTCGACCTGACGCTGATCTGCGAGGCGCCGAAAATCGGCCCCCACCGTGATGCAATGCGCAACCGGATCGCCGAAATCCTGGGCATTACCCTGGATCGGGTCAGCGTGAAGGCGACCACCACGGAACGGCTGGGCTTTGCCGGACGCCGGGAAGGTATCGCCGCACAGGCTGTTGCCACCCTCTCCCTCCCCGCGCTAATCTGACTCCATGCCCGATAACATCCTTCCTGCGCAGCTGGTCGACCTGGCCGAGCGCGTCATCAGCGCCAACCGGCGCGCCGGTCGTACCATTGCCGTGGCGGAAAGCTGCACGGGCGGACTGGTGTCCGCCGCGCTGACCGAGATAGCCGGCTCGTCAGAAGTCTTCGAAGCTGGATTTATCACTTATTCCAATGATATGAAAAGCGAACTGCTCAAGGTTTCTCAAGATGTCATTGAAACTTTCGGCGCCGTTTCCATCGCCACTGCCTGGGCGATGGCTCAGGGCGCGCTCAACAAGAGCCACGCCAATGTCGCCGTCGCAATCACGGGCATAGCCGGTCCC